>ERZ826146.645-NODE-645-length-39700-cov-8.193215_pt1 | contig 39700 bp, 31 predicted proteins | sample MGYA00519857_ERZ826146 | MGnify/ENA primary metagenome ERZ826146 (study PRJEB31778, sample SAMEA3449222) | human gut metagenome | biome: human gut; feature: human-associated habitat; material: faeces | place: United Kingdom | collected 2010/2012 ...
GGCATCAACGGTTCGGGCAAGCACAACAACTGGAGCCTTTCAACCGATACGGGCGTGCTGCTCCATGCTCCCGGCAAGACTCCGGAGGACAACCTGCGCTTCGTTACGTTCATAGTTGAGACCCTGATGGGCGTCTACCGCCACAACGGACTTATTAAGGCGAGCATAATGAGCGCCACTAACGCACACCGTCTGGGCGCCAACGAGGCTCCTCCTGCCATCATTTCGTCGTTCCTGGGCAAGCAGTTGTCAGAGTTGCTCGACCATATCGAGAAGTCAGACAAGGACGACCTGTTCAACATGGCAGGCAAGCAGGGCATGAAGCTCGACATACCAGAGATACCCGAGTTGCTCATCGACAACACCGACCGCAACCGTACAAGCCCGTTCGCCTTTACCGGTAACCGCTTCGAGTTCCGTGCCGTGGGCAGCGAGGCCAACTGCGCGTCGGCCATGATAGCGCTCAACACGGCCGTGGCCGAGGCCCTTACGAGCTTCAAGCAGCGCGTTGACGCGCTCATAAGCCAGGGACACGACCAGACAGACGCCATCATCGACATACTGCGCGAAGACATAAAGACCTGCAAGCCGATACGCTTCGACGGCAACGGATACTCTGACGAGTGGGTCGAGGAGGCACGCCGCCGCGGTCTCGACTGCGAGACGAGCTGCCCGGTCATCTTTGACAACTACCTTACTGACGACACCGTGGGCATGTTCGAGTCGATGAACGTCATGAACCGCAAGGAGCTTGAGGCCCGCAATGAGGTTAAATGGGACACTTACACTAAGCGCATACAGATTGAAGCGCGCGTCATGGGCGACATCACGATGAACCACATCGTGCCCGTTGCCACACACTACCAGAGCCAGCTGGCAAAGAACGTGCAGAACATGCGCCAGATATTCCCGACCGAAAAGGCTGACAAGCTCTGCGCACGCAACATGAAGCTCATCGAGGAGATAGCCGAACGCACGCAGGCCATAGAGACGGGCGTTGAGGAACTGACCAACGCGCGCAAGGTGGCTAACAAGATTGAGAGCGAGCGCGAAAAGGCGATAGCATACCACGACACCGTAGCTCCGAAGATGGAGGAGATACGTTACCAGATTGACAAGCTCGAGCTTGTCGTGGCCGACGAGTTGTGGACGTTGCCGAAGTACCGTGAACTGCTCTTCATCAGATAATCACGACGTCAGCCGCACACGGCTGTATGCGGCGGGCGTATTAGTGTCAGCGCTGATGCTGACGGATATTTTTTGAATTTATTGGTTGTTTAAGTTTTTTAGGCGTAGGGCTGCTGAGAAGTTATCCCTGCGCCATTTTTATTGCCACGCCCCGTGTCTTTTCTGCCGTGCGGCAGTCAGCCGTGGCGTAGCAGTCCGTCATTTAAAACCTATCAAGACACGATTGGTTGGGTATGTTGCAAGTACTTGTAAATCAATATTATACGTGCCGCTTTGCAAAAGGCGGCATATTGCGCTGCAAAAGACCGCCTTTTACCATGTGAAAGGTAACCTCTTGCAACGCGAAAGGTTACCTTTTGCATTCCGCCCGTTTTACGGCCGCCGTGTGTCCGGTTTCCGCAGGTGTCACGGCCGTTCATTCGTGCCTGCCCGGTAAGCATTGTGACGCATCCGGCCGCGGTGGTTGCCAAAATGTAAAATAGGTATAATTATTGGTAAATCGGGTATCGCGTTGAGCCGTGATAATGGCTACCTTTGCAAAAAACAAATAACAATCATGATGTCAATATGTAAAACCCTGGCTGCTGCGGCATTGGTCGTGCTCGCATTCAGCCCGATTAAAGCACAGACAAATATGGAAAACGTACTTAACGAAAGGCAACAGTGCATGGTTGCCATTTCATGCCTTGAAGCCAAAGGTGACGTGAAAGCTCTGGCTGGAGCCATAAATAGCGGTCTCGATGCCGGCCTGACCGTAAGTCAGGTAAAGGAGGCGTTGTCTCAACTCTACGCCTACACCGGCTTTCCGCGCAGCCTTAACGCGCTTGGCACGCTGCAGGGCGTGCTCGACGAGCGCAAGGCCCGCGGCATAAACGACCCCGAGGGAAAGGACGCATCCCCGCTGCCCGAAGGCTACGACGCCCTCAAGCAGGGCACCGCGGTGCAGACGCAGCTGTCCGGACAGCCGTTCAACTACGCCTTCGCGCCTGCCACCGATTATTATCTTAAGGCCCATCTCTTCGGCGACATCTTCGCACGCGACAACCTCACCCACGCCCAGCGCGAGTTGGTTACGGTCAGCGCGCTGGCCGGTCTCGAAGGATGCGAACCACAGCTGAAGTCGCACGTCAGCGGCGCGCGCAACATGGGGCTCTCCGACGCAGAGATACACTCTATCCCGGCCGTGCTTGCCGCAAGGGTGGGCGACGTCGAGGCATGGCGCGCACGTAAAGCCATAGCCGAGGTTTACGGCGAAAAGTTCAGTGAAGGTCGCCCTGTAAGCGACCCCATGTTCCCCAAGGGCGAGCCAAATACGGCATACGCAAAATACTTCATCGGCGAGAGTTTCCTCGCTCCCCTAAGTTCAGGCAAGGTGCCCGTGTCCAACGTTACGTTCGAGCCGGGTTGCCGCAACAACTGGCACATACACCACCGGGGCATACAGGTGCTTGTCTGCGTAGGCGGCACCGGCTGGTACCAGGAGTGGGGCAAGCCCGCGCGCAGGCTCGCTCCGGGCGATGTTGTCGAGATTCCTGAAGGCGTGAAGCACTGGCACGGAGCCACTAAGGACAGTTGGTTCCAGCACGTAACGTTCACCGTTGCCGAGCCGGGAGCCACCAACGAATGGCTCGAGCCTGTGACAGACGAGGAATATGGAAAACTGGATTAACGCTTACGCCGCGGTTGGCAGACACAGTTCAGCCACCGCGGCCTTTTTGTTCTTGTCCGCATCGCCTGTTCCAACGTCCCCGTGTAGCCTGTTGCCGTGCCCTTTGTCGTGGCTTTGCACTGCACATGGACACCGCTCCGTGCCTGCCAGACCGCCTTGTCAGGTCTTTTTTACGCCGCAGTTGTAGTCCGTCTTGATACACTTGTCCGTTTTCATTCTCCTTTTGTTAAAAAAACGGCAAAGATTATTAACTATATAAAATATTTGCTTAACTTTGCGCACGATTGGGAAATGGCGGTCTCTGCCGTTTGCCTTTGGTCGTGAAGATTCAATGGTTTTAGTTGGTTTTAAGTTTTACCGGCAATAATAAATAACTGGACTCACGTTAAATCAAGTATTATTAAATAGTTTTTGTAGTCGTAATACGATTATTCATTTGTCATGAAAAGAATTCTGATTTTTGTCGTTGCCTTATTGACAACAACCGTCACCTTCGCGCAGGAAGGCGGTGATAAGGCTGCGAAGTATGAAGTCGAGATGCCTTCGTTCTGGACAAACTGGTACGTGCAGGTTGGTCTCGACATGTCGTTGCAGAACCCTTACGGGCGCGATTTCTCCGACGTGTTCCCCAACGGCAAGACGTTCGGCATCAACGCTGCGCTGGGACGCTGGTTCACTCCGGCGCTGGGCTTGAGGGCGAAGGTGAACTGGGAGAACGGCATAGGCCTCTTCGAGAACGGCCATGCCAACTGGCTTGCACCGTTTTACGAGCCGGGCAAGAACATGGACCGTGGCGGATACATGACCGTAACGGGCGACATCCAGGTAAACATACACAACCTTTTCTGGGGTTATGAAGAGGAAAGGCTGTGGAACCTCATCGTATATCCGCGCGCCGGCATCGACTATAACTTCGGCGTTTCAAAAGGTTCGCCGCTGCTGGGCCTCGGCATACAGAACACGTTCAGGCTTGACAGCCGCTACCTGCTCTATCTCGACATATCCTACAACGGCGTGTCAAGCGGCCACACAGGCGTGGAGAAGGACACGGGCATAGGTTCCAATTCCAACGGATTCTTTGTAATCGAGTGTGGTGTTCAGTTTAATTTGGGTAATCAAGGATTTAAAAAGGTTAATCAATAATGAAAAAGATAGTTCTTGGACTTCTCATGCTTGTATCTTTCGGCGCTGCCTACGCGCAGCAGGAGAAGCCCGTCGTGATAGGCACATCGTTTTGGTCAAACTGGTACGTGCAGGCAGGTCTCGACATGACCCTGCAGAATCCTTACGGCAAGGACTTCTCGAAGACGTTCCCGAAGGGCAAGACCTTCGGACTCAACGGAGCCGTAGGCAAGCGTTTCTCGCCGGAGATAGGACTGCGCTTCAGGCTTAACTGGGAGAACGGTTTCCCATTGTTTAAGAACAACCACCTCGAGTGGGTGGGCAGCGGCGACTACGACAACAACATGGACGGCGGCGGATACCTCGTGGCTTCGATTGACGTGCAGCTCAGCCCGGTCAACATCATTGCCGGCTACGACAGCAACAGGAAGTGGGACATAGTAGTGTTCCCGCGCGCAGGACTCACCTCAAACCTTGCCACAGGCTCCGGCTCGCCGATGGTCGGCGCAGGTTTCGGCGGCACTTACCGCATAGACGACCGCTGGAGCATATACGCCGACATGGCTTACCAGGTGACTACGAGCGAGTTTTTCGACGGTGTCGGTTCCGGCACGGGCATGAGTGTAAGCACCGGCTGCAACGGTTTCTTTGACTTCCAGGTGGGCGTTCAGTTCAACCTGGGCAAGAGGACTTATTGAATTGCCAGGTGATGCGTGCCTTCAAACGTTGGTTACGGCGGATTGGGGTACAAGATTTTGGAACATAACGTTGTCCGTATTGGATGGCGGAAACGGCAAGGGCGTGGATTTGTTAATCCACGCCCTTATCGTTTCCATGCGTCTGTGCCATGACAGCATCAGCCTTTAAGTCTTATCTCAGCCGTTCTAACATCCACTCCATCTGGCCGCGTTCGGTGTCGTCAGACGTCCAGTGCTCGTTTATCGGGGTTATCAGAGCCTCCTTGGGGCACGCCAGCGTGTTCCATACGGCGTAGCTCGTTGTGGGCGGACAAGTGTTGTCGTTGTATCCCCAGGTCATGTAAGTGTCGGCTTTGACGTGCCGGGCGAAGTTCACCACGTCGTAGTATGCCAGGGTGTTGATGTTGTTTCCGGTCAGTATGCCTGCCGTCTTGTTGAAGTGTGGGTAGCCGCCCGTGTGCCCCTCGGCGTATGCCGCCATGTCGGCCAGTGCCGGATGGTTTACTATGCAGTGCGTTACGCGGTTGTCGAGTGCCGCCGCCACTATGGCCAACGCCCCTCCCTGGCTGCCGCCCTGCACCACCAGGTTGCGCCCGTCCCACTCGGGCAGGCCTGCCAGCAGGTCGAGGCAGCGCACCAGCGCCAGGTAGACGCGCTTCATGTAGTAGCGGTCGCGGCTGTCTATGCCGTTGGCAAGATAGCCGTTCTCCTTGCCGTTGAACGCCTTGGATATGTCGTTGAACATGCTGGCGGGCAGGCGCGGGTCGAGTCCGTGTATCTCCATTTCCATCCTTATGCAGCCGTTCTCGGCGTAATACTTGTGGCGCAGTGGGTCCTTTATCGTCTTGATGCCCGCCCCGGGAGGGCATAGCACTGCGGGGCAGCTGCCCATGGCTGCGTTTTTCGGGTAGAAAAGATAGGCATATACGGCCTGTTTTTGTCTGTTAAGGTTTACCTTCACGAGGTAACAGTCTATCTTGTCGGTGCAGTATTCAGGGGCTTTCTCCTTTGTGTATGTAAGCGGAGTCTGCCTCATCTCCTCTATGTTCTTGCGCCAGAACTCGGTGAAGTCGGCCGGTTCCTTGACGCACGGGCGTATCTCGTCTACCGAGAAGCCCACCTTTATGTGGTGCGAGTACGTCTTGCCGTCAACCTTGGCCGTCAGTCTTAGGTCGCGGAAGCCGGGCGTCTTCCTCGTTCCCATGTCCAGCAGGGCGCGTCCGTCTTTCAGTCTGACAGTCCCGTGGCCGTCGGCCTCCATCATGTCGTCAGCCGTCTCGTATTCCACCTCGGCGTCGCGCGGTATGCCGTATTTGTAGAATTGTATTTCGACGAGCGCCCTCTCGCCTTTTTTGTAGAGCCAGTCGGCATGGTCGGGCACGGTCACCCACAGGCAGTCGGAACGGTAAGGATAGTTTTCGGCTGCGGCATTGAGCCATACGGCGCATGCCATCAGCAGCGTAAATATAAGTTTTGTCATAGGTTTTAGTGTATCAGTTTTGTGCAAAGTTAATGCAAACGGTCTTTACCGCAAAATAAATCGGTGTGAAATATCAGTGTGCGCCATTATAATGGCGGCGTCACCACGTGCCGGCTGCAATGTTTATTAATACCGGCAACAAGGCGGTGTGCCGCCGCGTGTTTTCCGATATGCCGCCTTTTGCTTTCTGATATGCCGTGTTTTGCAACGCAAAAGGCCACCTTTCACGTGCTGAAAGGTAGCCTTTTGTAACGCATTGGATGTCAGACTGTTGCGTAAGCGGTTTTACGCGGCGTAAAAAACGGCTGTCAGCCGTTGCGGTATTCGTCGGGCGTGCATCCCGTAATTCTCTTGAACACCGTGGCGAACAGTTTTTCGGTAGAGAAGCCTAAGAGGCCGGCTATCTCACTTTCGGTTCTGTCGTGCGCCATGAGCATCTGCTTGGCCAGCGCCATGCGGCGCAGCTGTACGTACTGGCTGACGGTTTTCCCCGTCTCGTTTTTCAGCATGTCGTCCAGGTAAGCGGCTGACATGCCGAGCTGCTGGGCCATCGTTACGGCCGTGGGCATGCCCTCTGCGGCAGCCGTCCCCGACTCGAAGCAGCGGTCTATTATGCCGTCGAGCGTTTTTATCGCGTCTACGTTTGCGTTGTGGCGTGTTATGAACTGGCGGTTGTAGAACCTGCGGCAGTAGGTCAGCAGGAGGTCGATTATGCTGCTTATTATGGTCTTGCTGTATTCGTCGACACCGCGGCACAGCTCGTTGCCGATGCTTTCGAAGCAGCGGCTGACGCATTTCTCCTCGCAGCACGATATGTGGAGCGACTCATCAGGGCGGTACTTGAAGAACGAGTACTCCTTAAGCCGCATGCCCAGCGGCGTGCATCTTATGAGTTCGGGGTGGAATATGAGCAGCGTGCCGTCGTTGGTGCACAGGTCTATTTCCTTGTGCGGGGCGGTGAACAGCAGCGTAGCGTCTGAGTAGTCGTAATACCGGCGGCCGTATCTGGCGCAGTTGCAGGCGTGGCGCTTTAACACCACGGCGTAGCAGTCGGTCTTGACGTGGCTGCCCGCGCACGGGGCCGACATGTCGATAAGACTGACCAAGGGGTGTAGGGTCTCTGCGCCGAAGGTACGGTTACACTTGCATACGTAGTTTGTAGTGTCGCTTGTTGGGTGCATCTGTCGCTGTCTTTTTGCCTTGTGCCGCTGCTGCGGTTACGCGTTAGCCTTCCTGTATTCGTTTGGTGTCATGCCGGTGCTGCGCTTGAAGTAGCGGTTGAAGTGCTGCGAATACTGGAAACCGAGGCCGTAGCTTATCTCGTTTACTGTCTTCGTAGTGCCGAGCAATTCCTCTTTTGCCAGGTTGATAATCTTTGCCTGTATGTATTCCTGCGGCGTGCGCCCCGTCTCTTTCTTGATAAGGTCGCCGAAATAGTTGGGCGACAGGAAGCATCTCTCGGCGAAATATTTTACTGATGGCAGTCCGTTGGCAGCCGCCGTGTTGCCGAAGAAATAGTTGTCGAGCTCTTCCTCGAACTTGGTCAGCACGTCGCGGTTGGCAACCTTGCGTGTGATGAACTGCCGGTCGTAGAAGCGCATGCAGTAGTCGAGCAGCAGTTCGATGTTGCGGCAAATCAGCTTCTTGCTGTGTCCGTCGATGGGGCGTTCGGTCTCTATCCTTATCTTGTCGAGGCAGTCCCTGAATATGGCTTTCTCCTGTTCAGACAGGTGCAGGGCTTCGCGCGACGTGTATGAGAAGAACGAGTACTGCTTGATGTCCTGTCCGAGCGACGTTCCGCGTATCAGGTCGGGGTGGAACAGCAGTCCTGTGGCGGTAGGCTTGAAGTCTGGCTTCAGCTTTACATGCACCACCTGGCCCGGTGCGAAGCATGTCACTGTGCCCTCCTGGTAGTCGTAAGGCATGCGCCCGTAGGTTATGTCGCCGCAGTAGGTCTGCTTCAGGAACAGCGCATATACGCCGTACCTGTAAGTCGTGTCGCCGCTGAAGGGATAGCTGCTTATGGATTTCTCGTCGACAACCGTCACGAGCGGGTGCTTCGTCTCTATGCCCATGGTCTTGTTGTAGTCGTCGATGGAGTCAATCTTGAATATATTTTCCATATTTGTCGCCTTTTCTATGTTTCTGCAAAAATAATTATTATCGGCGAAACGTGGTGTGCATCTTTTACTGAATTAAGTAACTTAATTACTTTTTAGAGGGGCGTGCCGGGTAGTGGCGGCGTTTTTGTAGTGCCAAACCTTTCGGATGACGGGAAAAATGGCTATTTTTGCATTAGCCTTAACAAAATGTTTTAACTTGACGATGGAGATAAATTACAAGATACAGTTTCCCGGAATGATGAAGGGCAAGACTATCCTTTACGTCCACGGCTTCGCTTCGTCGGGGCAGTCGGGCACGGTCGTGAAGCTGCGCGAGATGCTGCCCGGAGCCACAGTCGTGGCGCCTGACCTGCCCTTGCACCCCGAGGAGGCCATGGCACTGCTGCGTGACGTTTGTTCAAAAGAGACCCCCGACCTGATTATTGGAACGTCGATGGGCGGCATGTACGCCGAGATGCTTTACGGATATGACAGGATATTGGTTAACCCTGCTTTCGAGATGGGCGAGACGATGTACAAGCACGGGCATGTAGGCAAGAACACATACCACAGCCGGAGGCTCGACGGCGTGCAGGACTTCATACTGACGAAGGCCATGGTCGAGGAGTACAAGGCCGTGACGGAGCAGTGTTTCAGCGGCGCTGACGGCGAGGACGCCGGCGTGCAGGTGTACGGACTCTTCGGCGACGAGGACCCGATAGTACACACCCGCGACATGTTTGCCGCCCATTACCGCAACGCAATCAGCTTCCACGGCGAGCACTACATGAACGACAAGGTGCTGCTGCATTCGCTCATCCCCGTCGTGCAGTGGATTGACGACAGGCAGGACGGCCGCGTGCGCCCGATAGTCTACATCAGCATAGACGCTCTGCGCGACGCACGCGGGGCGCAGCACTCAAGTGCGATGAAGGCATACCGCTTCCTGTTGGAGAACTACACTGTGTACGTCGTGGCCCCGTCGCCGACCAACGAGCCTGAATACATCGCCGGCGTGACGGCATGGGTGAACGACATTGTTAACGTGCCGGCGTGGAACCACATAGTGTTCACCAACCGCAAGGACCTGCTATACGGCGACTATCTTGTCGACCCGTCGGCAGACTTGGGTGCGGCGGACTTCGTAGGCACGAGGATTGTGTTTGGCGACGACACGTTCAAGACGTGGGAGGAGATAATAGAATTCTTCGGAAGGCTTGGCGGACAATGACTTTCCGCCCGTCATACCTTTAATAATATAAGTATAGACAATGAATTACCTGTATTCGCGCATCCTTGAGATTATCGGCATGCGTAACGCCGTCAAGCCGGCAACGCTTAACAAGATGGCGCACGAGACGCTTGTACTCGCGTGCCACGAGGGACTGCGCGGAACAGGACAGGCATACGGCAACCTGTTCTCGCAGGTGGACTACCTTTGCCGCAGGCATCACGTAAGGCTTGCCGACAGGGTGCAGATACAGGCCATGCGCCGCCACACCAACGGCTCGGAGGAGCTTGGCGACGAAGATTTCCTTTACGACATGCGCGCCCTTAGCCGCTTCGTGTCAGCCGTTACGGGCGAAGCCGTGCCCGGCGAGCTGCTCCGCGCGTTGCCTGCCAACGACCGTCCTTACGACCGCGTTGAAGGTGTCGACGTGCGTTATGTGCGTTGCATTGTCCGCGAATGGGACGACAATTACATCTACGTGTCGGCCGAGAGGGGGCTTGCAGCGCAGTTGCTTGCCGTCAATGTTTCAGGCGACTTTGCTTATTTGCGCAAGATGATGCGTGAAGGCATGCAGCTTAATCTTCTCGATTGCAAGATGAGTACACCTGACGGCGCCGTCTGCCGGACGCTGCCCGAGGGCGTTGCCTGCGTCGTCGTGCCTGGACTGGTCGTTGTCGAGCCCGACTATCTTATAGACATAAGCTCGATAGCCGCCTGCTTCAAGGACTACGGCCACCATCCGCTGACGTACACGATAGAGAGGATGAGCCCGAAAGCTAACGGCTCGCCCATACTGCTTGGTAATCTTGCCGGGGCTGTGCTCGACGGTGTGGTGAATGAAGGCGACGGCTTCGACCTCGCACGGACAATCCGTTCAAACTTTGCCGAGAAGGCTCTTGAGTATTCAGCGTGTGTCGGTTTCGATGCCGCAGGCTTCAAGCGTGACATAATTGCGCAGGCAGGCAATATAAGGCAGGCGGTTGACGTGATGTTCGGAGAATACGACCGGCGGCGCGTTGTGCTCGAGCCGTCGTTCATCTGTGAGAAACTCGGCCTTCAGGGGCGTGTTGACATGATGACGACAGACTTCAGCCTGCTCGTCGAGCAGAAGTCTGGCAAGAACTGGAACATCGAGTCCGGGCGCAGCGGTAGCCACGGCAGCCGCCAGCTCGAGCCGCATTATGTGCAGTTGTTGCTTTATTACGGAGTCCTTAGGTATAACTTCAACCTCGGTTTCGACAGGACCGACATACGCCTTCTTTATTCCAAATACCCTCCGGCCAACGGACTCCTGGCCGTTGCCTTCTATCGTAACTTGTTCCGCGAGGCAGTCAAGCTGCGCAACCAGATTGTCGCCACCGACTACATGATAGCCGGGTCGGGCTTTGACAAGGTGCTGCCGCTGCTCACGCCTGATACGGTGAACACGGCAGGACTTGACTCGGAGTTTTACCAGAGGTGGCTTTTGCCGAGGATAACGGCAGTTACCGAACCGCTGAAAGGCCTCACTCCGCTCGAACGGGAATACTTCTGCAGCATGGTGACGTTTGTCTACCGTGAGCAGCTTGCAGCCAAAGTTGGTTCGCAAGAGGGTGTAAGCCGCAGTATGGCAGACTTGTGGAATATGCCTTTGACCGAGAAAATAGAGACCGGCAACATTTATGTAGGACTGACTATAAAGGCTAAGGAGTGTAGCGGTGACGGCGGCGTGCCAGACATTATCACGCTGTCCGTTCCCGGTCAGGGCGAAGGCTTCCTGCCGAACTTCCGCCGCGGCGACATGGTTTACCTTTACCAATATAATAAGGAAGGGGAACCCGACGTAAGGAACAGTCTCTTGTATAAAGGCGGAATTGTCTCGATACGCACCACTGAGATAACAGTGGCGCTTGTGAACGGGCAGAAAAATCCTGAAATATTCAAGGTACACGAAGACGGCGACAGTGCCGTCTACGCAATAGAACACGCTGGTGGCGACTCTGCCGGCGGCGGGGCTGTCAGGGGATTGCACGAGTTTATTACTGCTCCGGCCGACCGCCGCGACCTGCTGCTGTGCCGCCGCGAGCCGCGCCGTGATGCTTCGGTCAGGTTGGTGCGTGCCTACAACGAGGCCTACGACGACATATTGGAACGCGTCAGGCAGTCGCTTGACTACTTCTTGCTCGTAGGTCCGCCGGGTACGGGCAAGACTTCGATGGCCATAAGGTTCATTGTGGAAGAAGAATTGGCGCGCGCCGGTACGTCGGTGTTGCTCATGGCGTATACCAACCGTGCTGTGGATGAATTGTGTGCCATGCTCGACGACGCGCAGATAGACTACATACGCATCGGCAACGAGTACAGCGCCGATCCGCGGTGCAAGCCGCATCTGTTGGGCGAAGCCGTCAAGGCGTGCCCCCGTCTCGACGCCATGAAAGAGAGGATAAGGTCGGTAAGGGTGATAACCGGAACCACGTCGATGCTCGTGTCGCGTCCGTTCATCTTTGACATAAAGCACTTCACGCTCGCCGTAGTCGACGAAGCGTCGCAGATACTCGAGCCTAACATTGTTGGCCTGCTTGCCGCCCACCGCACCGACGGCAGCGGACGCCAGGCGTGTTGCATAGACAAGTTCGTGCTTACGGGCGACCACAAGCAGCTGCCGGCTGTTGTACAGCAGGATGCTGGAGAATCGGAGATAAGCAGCCGGCAGCTGCGCGACATCTGTCTTGACGACTGCCGCGACTCGCTTTTCGAGCGTTTGCTGCGTGTGGAGCGCAATGCCGGCCGCACTGCGTTTGTCGGCGTGCTGCGCCGACACGGCCGCATGCACCCCGAAGTAGCCGATTTCCCTTGCCGCGAGTTCTATCACGACGAGCATTTGCAGCCCGTGCCGCTTCCGCACCAGTCTGAGATAGCGCTCGACTATGCAGACATCGGCCTGCACGACGCCCTCGACTCGTTGCTGCGCACGCACCGCATGATATTCCTGCCATCGCGCCTTTGCCGCCGTCCCGACGTGTCGGACAAGGTTAACACCGACGAGGCGGCCATTGTTGCCGAAGTGTTGAGGCGCGTGCGGCTTATGATGGGAAGCGCGTTCACTCCGGAGAAGAGTGTCGGCGTAATCGTGCCCTACCGCAACCAGATAGCCGTCATACGCAAGGAAGTAGAACGTTTCAGCATGCCCGAACTCGAGTCCGTGTCGATTGACACGGTGGAGCGTTACCAGGGCAGCCAGCGCGACGTCATCATATATTCGTTTACCGTACAGAATGCATGGCAGCTTGAATTTCTTGCAGCAAGCTGCTTTACCGATGCCGGCCGCGTGATAGACCGCAAGCTGAACGTAGCCCTGACACGTGCGCGCCGCCAGATGATAATGACGGGCAATGTCGGCGTACTTTCGTCCAATCCTGTTTTCAGCAGACTCATAGCATACGTAAGTGGTAACGGAGGCATGCTAGCCATACATGAAAAGTGATTTTTAAGACTGTTTTTGAACCGTTTTTAAGGTTATAAACGCTATAAAAACAAAAATGGGACTCCGCCGAGTCCCTCATTCCATTGTTAACCTTAAATCTAATACTATGAAAAACACATTGCAAAGGTAATAATATTTTTCGTGTTTTTGATTATTTTGTTTCATATTTTTGATAAAAAGTAATGAATTATTGATTTAAATCAAAAATATTAATCGTTTTGATAGGTATTTTTTACTTATAACGACTTATTGGGCATCATGCAAACAAAAACGGGCGGACATGTGTCCACCCGTTTTTACGTATTTTGGTCAGTTGTTACTTCTTGTAGTTTTTCAGACCCTTGTCGAGGAATTCCGTATACTTGCTTATGTCCTCGTCGTAGCTGTAAGAGCCTGCCAGCGGCTTGCCGTTGTTGTCTATGATGACATAGAAGGGCTGTGCGTTGGCTCCGAACTTGTTACGCTGCAGGTAACTCCACTTGTCGCCAACGGTGCGCAGCGTGCGCTTCTTGCCGTTCTCCATTACTTCCATCGGCTGCTCGAGCGGCTGCTTGTCGTCAACGTAGAGCGATACAAGTACGAACTCGTTGTTCAGCTTGTCTGCCACCTGCGGGTCGGTCCATACTGAAGCCTCCATCTTGCGGCAGTTGACGCATCCGAAGCCGGTGAAGTCAATCATGACGGGCTTGCCTTCAGCCTTTGCTGCGGCCATAGCCTGCTCGTAGTTGGTGAAGCGGGGCTTAACCTCGTTGTGGTAGAGGTTGAAGTCCTGTGTGTTCATAGGCGGAGCGAAAGCGCTGACAGCCTTGCAAGGTGCGCCCCAGAGTCCGGGTATCATGTATACGGTGAAGGCAAGCGAGATGAGTCCGAGCATCATGCAGGGTACGGGCATTGCCTCGTTTGAGTCGCCGTCGCTGCGGAACTTGATCTTACCGAGCAGGTAGAGTCCGAGCAAGCCGAAGATTACTATCCAGAGCGAGAGGAACACTTCGCGGTCGAGCAGTCCCCAGCCGTATGCCAGGTCGGCAACCGAGAAGAACTTCAAGGCGAACGCCAGTTCGATGAATCCGAGTACAATCTTTATCGTGTTCATCCAGCCGCCTGACTTCGGTGCCTGCTTGAGCCAAGTGGGGAAGAGGGCGAAGAGCGTGAACGGCAGGGCGAGTGCTACGGCGAAGCCGAGCATTCCGATGGCCGGGCCGATGATGTTGCCTGATGTGCTGACCTCTACCAGCAGGAAGCCGATGATAGGACCTGTGCAAGAGAACGACACGAGCGTAAGCGTGAACGCCATAAGGAAGATGCTGAGCAGTCCGCTTGTCGACGATGCCTTGTTGTCAACCTTGTTGGTCCATGACGACGGCAGCGTAAGCTCGAACCAGCCGAAGAACGACAGGGCGAACACTACCAGCAACAAGCAGAAGAAGATGTTGAACACGGCGTTGGTTGACAGGGCGTTGAGTGCGCTTGCACCGAGCAGGCCGGTGATGGCGAGACCGAGTGCGAGATAGATAACTACTATCGAAATACCGTAGGTAACGGCGTCGCGTATACCCTTCTTCTTATCCTTCGAACGTTTGAGGAAGAAGCTTACGGTCATAGGTATGATTGGCCATACGCATGGCGTGAACAGTGCTACGAAACCGCCTACGAGTCCCATCAGGAAGATGTAGATGAGCGAGCGGTCGCCTGAACCCTGTTCGCCGTTCATTGCCTGCAGCTCGTCTATCACTGGCGTCCACAGTCCCGTGGTGTCGGTTACGGCCGTGGATGCGGCCATGGTGGTGTCGGTAGCGGCCGTGTCAGCCTTTACGGTGTCTTCGGCGGCAGCCTCCTCTACGGCCTCAGGTGCGTCTTCGGGGCCCTTGCCCTTATAGTCGAACTCTACCTGTGTGGGCGGCATGCACATCTCGTCGTTGCATGCACCGTATTCCAGGTAGCCTTTCACGTGGTACGTCTTGGCCGTGATTTCGTATTTCTGCACGAAGCTGACGCTATTTTCAAAGTAGCGCAGGTTCATGCCGAACATGTTGTCATACTGGCTTATTTCCTTGCCTCTGTGTTTCAGTCCGCCTACGGCCTTCACGCCTTCGGCTTTGTCAGTGTGCAGTGTGGCCGAAGTCGGGCCGTCTGACGGCATTCCGGTAGAATAGACATGCCATCCGGCGTCTATCTTGGCAGAGAAAATAACCTCTATTTCAGTGGGCGACACCTTCTTCTGTGTCACGCTGAAGTGTACTGGGTCTTGCATCTGTGCTGCGGCCGTCATGGCGAAGACGGTAAGCAGCAGCGTAATGAATGTAGCCTTTAGTTGTTTCATATCTTTGTTTTGATTTGATTTTTTCGGGTAAGTAAAGGGCGTTTGCGCCGCTGTTTGTCACGCTTTCTGTGGTTTTGTCTTGTGCGTCATGATGTTGAGCACGAACTTGTCGGTCTCGTCCATGCCGCGGCGTCCTATCTCGGTCAGGTTGCGTATGCTCTGGTCCACGTCGTCGTCGATAATGCCTTCGACCGAGGTTACGTGCTTGTTCTGTATTGCCAGCATGGCGCTCAGCACGGCCGTGCTTACGCCTGATGTCAGCTTGAGCGCGCAGCTCGGCTTGGCTCCGTCGCATATCATACCGGTAAGGTTGGCTATCATGTTCTTTACGGCGAATGCCATCTGGTCGTAGTTGCCTCCCATGAGGTAGGTGATGCCGCAGCTGCTGCCAGTGCTTGCCACGACGCATCCGCACAGCGCCGACAGTGCGCCCAGGTGCTGCTTGATGTAGATTGCCGTAAGGTTGCTTATTATGAGTGCGCGTATGGTCTCCTCGTCGGTGTTATGGTTCTCCTCGGCGAATACTACCACCGGCATCGTGGCGCAGATGCCCTGGTTGCCGCTGCCGCTGTTGCTCATTACGGGTATCATGGCGCCGGCCATGCGCGCGTCGCAGGCGCAGCTTGTGGCCGACAGCACTTTGGAGAAGATGCCCTCGCCCATGATGCCACGGCCCAGCGGGCTGCACAGCGTCTTGCCCAGCTGGTGGCCGAAGTTCTCGTGCAGGCCGTCGGCTGCCGCCGCCTCGTTCATCTTCTTTGCCTCGAGTATGAAGCTCAGCTCCTCTACGTCGGTCTCCGTCGCGAAGTCGTACACCTTCCTCAGCGTAAGCTCGACTTCCTCCTCGTGGTTCTCTTCAGATGCGTGCACGGGCTTGTCGAGCGTCACCTCGCCGTCCTTGCGCAGGTATACGAAGTTGGTGTGGGCGGTCGCTATGCGTGCTTCAGCCTCGTGTCCGCCGGCATGGCACACTACCGCGATGTAGAGCTTGTCGGGCGCGTCTTCGTCCAGCTTTATGCGTATGCGTTCGCCGGCGATATACTTCTTGCCTTCCTCCACGGCGGCACGATTGCAGTCCTGCAGCACCTCAAGCTCAAGCTCGGGGCGCCCTATCAGCGCGCCCAGCGCTATGGCGATGGGCAGGCCCGTCATGCCGGTGCCCGGAATGCCTACGCCCATGGCGTTTTTCAGGATGTTTGCGCTAAGGCTTACTTCTATTTTCTCGGGCAACTGGCCGAGAATCTCCTTTGCCTTGGCCACGCAGAGGGCCACGGCTATCGGTTCGGTGCATCCTATCGCAGGCACTACTTGCCTATGGATAAGTGCTATTATGGCTTTTTTCTCTTCAGATGTAAGCATTTTGAATATTGTTTTTCAGCTGCGAAATTACGAAAATATGAGCAAATGTTATCTTTATTTATGTAAAAAAATGCTTATTACCGGCAATTATCTTATACTTTCCTTCCATGTCCGTCTGTGCCGTTGCCGCCCCGTACAGGGCAATCATAATTTTTCAATGCACTTTTTCGTCCATACTTCCATGTATCGGCCGTGAATACAGCCGTGAGTGTAAGTAAAAACATTAATTCGGTTTCAGATTGTAATTCTGGCAGTTGCGGCGCGTTGCTTCTCCTCTCCGAGCCTGTTTTCTTGACTGTCCTGTCAGTTCCGCACTCCTTCCTTTTTTGCGGTTCGGGCACATTTTACCCGATGCCCTTTGTGCCTATTCGTGTCTTGTGCCGGTCTTATGCGCGGTCATGGTCCCACATTGGTGTTAATGTGTAACTTGTGTCTCGTTCCGTACGGCTTATTACGGGTTTGTAGCCTGCATTGCGCGGTGTTGCAGGCCTTGGATTATGCGGTTTGCTTACAGATTAAAACAAGGTCTGTGTGTCATGGCGTCGTATTGCTGCGGAATGTCTGCTGTCGGCCACGCTTCAGCCTCGTGTGCAGATGTGCCCGCCGTCTTAATGTTCTGGCAACCAGTGTGTTGGCCTGGTGCCGTGTAGGGTTGTGCGGCTTCGGGTGGGCATGTGTCAGATTGTAGCCTGTTGGTTTGTCTGCCAAAGACGGCCTTTTAGCGTTTAAAAGGTTACCTTTTGCATTGTAATATGCCGCCTTTCAGGATGCAAAAGGTTACCTTTTGCCTGGTGACTTGTCCAGGCGCCTGTCATGATACATTATTTAATGTATCCGTCATGCACGGCTTACAGTTTTATAGCGGTACGCCATTATGGCGTTAGCTCACGGCCTGTTGTGCCCGGCTGCCAGTGTATGCATGCCTGTTTTATTTATAAGCCGGTTCTTTAAATTATTTTAACCGACGGCAATGGCTTGTTTTAAGAAAACATATTAAATTTGCAATCATGATAATAAGAATAGGGCTTGTCTCGCACACGCCTTTGATTTAAACATTTTAGTATATATTTATATGCATTGCTTTGGCATGGCCAAAGCTTTGCCATGTGACTTTGGAACCATGCAAAAACTGATGCCGTATTGTTGTCTCTTTGCAAACGATGATATCGTATGGCTTGCAGTGGCTGAAACATTAAATTGATACATTATGATAAGGAAGGCATTGCTTGGCGTGTGTCTTGTGTTGTCCTCGCTTGTAGCTTCGGCACAGCAGGTGGCTGTCAAGACCAACGCCCTTTACTGGGCTACCGCTACGCCCAATATCGGGCTTGAGGCGTCGGTGGGCAAGCAGCATACTGTACAGCTGTTTTACGGGCTTAACCCCTGGAAACAGTCTGACGGCAAGGCTGAACTGCGCCATTGGCTCGTCATGCCCGAATACCGTTACTGGTTCTGCCAGAGCTTTAACGGATGGTTTGTCGGCGCCCACCTGATGGGCGGACAGTTCAACGTGTCTGACATAGACATGCCGTTCGGCATGTTCAACTCGCTCGACGGCCGCCGCCATGAGGGTTGGTATGTCGGTGGCGGCATAACAGCCGGCTACCAGTGGCCCCTGTCGCGCCACTGGAACGTCGAGGCGTCGCTAGGCGTGGGGTATGATTACTTGGAGTACGACAAGTTCAAGTGCGGCAAGTGCGGCGAGAGGCTGAAGTCAGGTCATACCAATTATATAGGTCCTACAAAGCTGGCTATCAGCGTAATGTACATATTTTAATATAGGCGGCAGACCGCCGGGGCTGTCGCACGGCCCACGGTTGGAATGACCGCGAACATAAAAACGGAACGAAATGAAACATCTTAGATATGTTACAGCATTGCTGGCCGCTGCGTTTACGGTGGTTGCGGCGTCCGCGCAGGACGCCAGGCTCGACCGCGGCGCGAGGATGGCCGGCAGGGGCATAGGCGTCGACAAGGCCGTGGTGACGCGCCACGGAGGCTATGTCGGGCTCGACATGGTGCTGAATCTCGACTCGCTCGAGCTGCCTGCCAACACGCGGCTGGTGTACCGGCCGTGCGTCAAGGCCGCCGGGACGACGCTCGCCATGCCCGGTATTGTTGTTAACGGCCGCCGCCAGCAGATTATGTACGAGCGTGGCGATACGGCCGGCATAGGCGGCGGGGCTACCGTGGTGCGCCGCCGCAACGGCGAGCCGCAGACCGTAAGTTATAAGGCCTCGGTGCCGCTGGCCGCAAACGTGTACGACTATGACATCGTAATACGCGAAGACCTCTGCGGATGCGGCGATATTTATGACGGCAACGAGTACCTGCTGCGCCGCCGTCGCAAGCCCGCCGTGGCTTTCCTCCGCCCTGCGGCTGAGGCCCGCAAGCTGCGCCACATCGACAAGACGGCATATATAGACTTCCCCGTGAACAGCACGGAACTGTATTCGGACTACCGCCGCAACCCTTCCGAGCTTGACAGTATAATAAGGACAATCAATCTCGTTAAGGCCGACAAGAACCTGCACATACGCTGTATAGGGATACACGGCTACGCTTCGCCCGAAGGAAGCCATGCCGCCAACGAGCGCCTGGCACGCGGCAGGGCCGTCACTCTTAAAGATTACGTGCGCCGGCTTGTTGCCCTCGACGACACCGTCTTTGCAGTAAGCCATACCGCCGAGGACTGGGACGGACTGGTGGACAGCATCAACGGCGGCGGCATAGCCAACAGGCAGGCTGTGCTCGACATCATCGCCGACAAGACTCTCGGCTATGACGAGCGCGAGTGGAAGATAAAAAACGCCTTCCCTGACGATTACAGGTACATGCTCGACAATTGGTACCCGGCACTCCGTCGGTCTGACTACCGCATCTCTTACGTGGTGCGTCCGTTCAGCGTCGACGAGGCAAGGCGCATAATACGCGTAAAACCGCAGCAGCTTTCGCTTGAGGAGATGTTCCTCGTGGCGCAGACTTACAGTCCCGGTTCCGACGAGTTCAACGAGGTTATGGACATAGCCGTGCGCATGTTCCCCGACGACCCGACGGCCAACCTCAACGCAGCGTGCGCGCACCTTGACGCCGGCGACACCGACGGTGCCAAGCCTTACCTCGACAAGGCGGGGTCGGGCGTGCAGGCAAAGAACGCCCTCGCGGCATACTATTACCTCAAAGGCTGCGACGACAAGGCGGCATCGCTGTTCAGGCAGGCCGCCGGCGAGGGGCTGCCCGAGGCTGCCGCAAACCTCGGCAACATGTAAACCGTTGCTTCCCTGCGGCCGGATATGCCGCTGTTAAAACTTCAATCAACATTAAGATAAAACAAAAACAATAAGATATGAAGCGTCTGATAATGAACTGGTGCTCAATGTTGCTCCTGCTGTCGGCAGGTTGCCTGGCAGGCTCGTGCGGCATGATTACCGACGACCTCGACGATTGTCCTGACGGGTTGTACGTCACTTTCAAGTACGACTACAACCTGCAGCGCACCGACTTGTTCGCAAACCAGGTCGGCGAGGTCACCCTGTACGTCTTCGATGCTGACGGCAAGCTCGTCACGACGCGTGAAGAGGGCGCCGCTCCAGCCGTCGCCCGGTTTGCCGCGCCGTCCTCCACCATCCACATAACGGACCTTGCTCCCGGCAAGTACCGTCTGGTGGCGTTGGCAGGGCAGCGTCCTTACGCCGACATGGCAGGTACGGGGCGTGCCGCATTCATACGTCCTGACATGCAGCCCGGCAGCGACATAAGCTCGCTCGGAGTGCGTCTGGAGGGCGAAATGCAGTCCGACGGCCTTTACCATATTACCAACAACGGCCTGCCGCTCGATACCCTGTGGCACGGAATGACCGACGGAACGGTGGAGGTTTACGACGATTATTCAAACCGCGCGTCATACGTTACGGTGTCGCTCGTGCGCGATACCAAGAAAATAAAGGTCTCGCTGCGCGAGCTTGACGACCCTACGGCGATGGATATTGCCGACTACGACATACGCATAACCGACGTCAATTCGCATCTTCGGTGGGACAATACGCCCGACATGGCCGTCCGTGCGGTCTACACTCCTTACGAGACGTGGAACTCTTACGACATGTTGCCATCTGAAGGGGAAGGCGACGACGGGCTCGAGCTTGTCAGCTACATCGCCAATGCCGGCTTCATGACCTCGCGCCTGGTGCTCCACGGCGGCGACGGAATGTCTGACGGCCGCCTTCAGGTTTATGAAAAGCAGACTGGGAATACGGTTGCCGACATGAATTTGCCTGCCCTTCTTTCGCGTCTGCGTGTCCGTGCAGAAGGTAGCGGATATTCGGAACAGGAGTTTCTCGACCGCGCTTGCGACTATGAGGTCGAAGTATGGTTGCGTGGCGGCAGGCCTGAATACGTTGACTTGGGCATCAGCGACTTCGGATGGAGTGTCCGTATAAACTACGACGAACTGTAAATAGTTTCATAATACATAAAATTTAGGTGTGGAGAAGGTTGCATTCCATAAGGTTGCACCTTCTCCTTTGTTTTTTGTTAAATGCCTGCCGGTAGCACCGGGGACAACCGTCCGCGCCTGTTCCCGTTGGTTTGCAGCGGCAAGTATTTTGCTCCTGCCGTTGCGCAGGTGTTTGTTTACGCCGCCTTTGCTTGTTGTATATGCAGTCTTTGCATACCTAATAATAATTAGGGACAGTCATACCTACAAGTAGGTATTGTTTTTGTGGCAGACATGTCCTTGTCTTAATTTCTTATGGAAATCAGCAGTCTTTTTCCTTAAATAGTCTGTTAAGTCCGCTTTTTTACGTTCTTATATCGCTATTTGTCGGTATTCCATGTGCTTGTTGTTATCAAATGTTTTTACCGATTTTTAAGTATTGCTAACATTTTCGGCGTATTGTACCTTTGCATCGGACAATCAAGAAAATGCAATATGATGAACAGACTTACAACATTCCTGTCAGTTTGCGGCGTGGCATTTTGCCTTACTGCCGCAGACTTGCATGCACAGACGTCGGCCGCCGACAGTGTTTACCAGCACAAGGGCGGCAACCGGCTCAGCATCGGCGGCTATGCCGACATTGCGCTGACGCGTAATTTCTACAGCGACAACGTGTACCGTTACTCCAATCCGTCACAGCACAAGGACGACCCGGGGCACGGACGCTTCGACATTCCCCACGCCGTAATCTATCTTAGCTATGATTTCGGCAAGGGTTGGACCATGTCCAGCGAGATAGAGTTTGAGCACGGAGGCGCCGGCGGAGCCGTTGAGCAGGAGTTCGAGGAGGCCGGCGAGTGGGAGCAGGAGACCGAGAAAGGCGGCGAAGTGGAGCTTGAGCAACTGTGGATACAGAAGTCATTTGCCCCGTGGGCAAACGTAAGGATAGGCCATTTCGTTGTTCCCGTAGGCCTTACCAACGCCCACCACGAGCCGTTAAACTACTTCACGGTCTACCGTCCCGAAGGAGAAGGCACCATCCTGCCCTGCACATGGCACGACACGGGTATCAGTTTCTGGGGGCGTGCAGGCAAGTTCCGCTACGAGGCGCAGCTCGTCGCCGGCCTCGACGCCTTCCTCTTCGACCGCGACACCTGGATACAGGGCGGCGCAGGGTCGCCGTTCGAGTTCAAGGTTGCCAACAAATACGGCTTCGCAGGCCGTCTCGACTATTACGCCATGCAGGGACTGCGCTTCGGGTTGAGCGGATATTACGGCCGTTCGATGCACAACACCTATCCCAACGATAAGGAAGGCGAGGGCAAGCCGTACGATAAGGTAAAGGGCGAGGTCATCGTCGGCGCGTTCGACTTTACCCTCGACCGTGGCGGATGGATAGTGCGCGGCAACGCGGACTATGGTTATCTGGGCGACGCTGCCAAGATAAGCGAGGCCAAGATAAACGCGACGGCGAGCGGTTCGCCGGCGAAGAAGTCGCGTGTGGGCAAGAACGCCGTAACCCTGGGCATCGAGGCGGGCTACGACCTGTTCTCTCTGTCGACCAAATTGAGGAACAACAACCAGAAGTTCTATCTCTTCGGGCGTTACGAGTACTACGACTCATACGTGCCCGAGAAGAACCAACCCGAGTATGCTTACACCGACAAACAGCGCATAGCGGCAGGTTTCAACTATTACCCCATACCCCAGATAGCCGTAAAGGGCGAATACTCGCACCGCTTCCTGAAGTCGGCCTACAACGACGAGCCTTCCATTTCTATCGGCATTGCCTACCAGGGCTTCTTCATGTAAGCGCGTTACGGAGGGCGGACAATCATGACAACCAATTTAATCGCTAACATTTAAAGTATAGATTTATGAAAAAGTATCTTAAATTTCCCATGCTCCTTGTGGCAGGAGCCATGCTCGTAACAGGTTTCACGTCGTGCAGCGACGACGAAGGCGGCGACAATCCAGGCACCGGCACGGAGCTTACCGAGAAGGAAACGTTCTTGGAGAACGCCGCAACCGATTACGTAAACCAAGTGATCTACCCAACTTACGGCAACCTTGCCGAGTACACCGGGCGTCTGTACGACCAGCTGAACGCCGCCAAGGAGAAGTTCAAGGCCGACCCTAACAGCGTCACCCAGACCGAAATAGACCAGATATGCGCCACCTTCATTGAAGCCCGAAGCTATTGGGAGGAGACGGAAGCCTTCCTCTACGGCGCAGCCACAGACTTCGGCATCGACCCGCACATCGACACTTGGCCGCTCGACCTTGACGGACTTGTCACCGAACTGAAGAACAGCGACAAGATAGCGCAGCTCGACAACGGCGACGACGGCATTGCATACGCCGCCAACAAGCTCGGCCAGGAGCTGCTCGGCTTCCACGGCATTGAGTTCATCATCTTCCGAAACGGCGAGAACCGCGACGTGGCGACACTGCTCGGTGACGACCCCGACCTCGTTTCAGGTTACGGCGCGCACATTACCGGGCGCGAGGAACTTATCTACGCCACTGCCGTGGCCGGCGACCTGCGCGACCGCTGCTACCAGCTCAACGTAGCATGGAACCCCGACGCACCGCAGGAACAGAAGACAAGGGTGATTGACGAGTGCGAACTCCAGTACACGGTGGGCAGCGGCGAGCTGACCTACGGCGAGAACATGCTCAAGGCCGGACAGCCCGGCAGTACGTACGCAACGTGGCGCCAGGTGGCAAGCACCATCCTTACGAGCGGCTGCCAGAATATTTCCAACGAGGTTTACTCGCAGAAGATGGGCAACGCCTACAACGGTTCAGACCCCAACTACATTGAGTCGCCTTACAGCCACCGTTCTTTCTATGATTTCAAGGATAACATTCTGAGCATACAGTACTCGCTTTACGGCAACGTGACGGGCGACCTTACGAAGGAGAACTCGCTCATGGGCTACCTCAAGAAGTACAACCCGACGCTCGCCGCCGAGCTTGAAGCCAGCCTTAACGGTGCCTTCAGCGCACTCGACGCGTGCATAGCCACGGGCGTTGAGTTCGGCGAAAATCCTACCGCTCCTTACGTCAAGACGGCAATCGACGCCATACAGGAGCTTGACGCCGACCTGACGCAGGCGTCGCAGTGGGTTGCCAACAATTAAGCGCAGACAAGTATCTCGTGTAATTGAGGTTGTGCCGCGAGGGGCGTTGCGCCCCTTCTGCGGCGCAGCTTCATAAGCGTTTCCGTAAAACAATTTAAATAAAGATATTATGAAAACCAAGAGTTATCATCTGTACATGCTTTCAGCATGCATGTGCCTGCCGTTCGCCGCCTGTACCGACGACGGCGTAGACCCGGCTTCGCCCTCCGAAAGCATGGGCGACATAGAGTATGTTGGCAAGGCCGTAGGCAACTTCTCTGCCGACGAGTGGTATCCAGGCGGCCGCCTCGGCACCACCGACAACGTTACCGCAGGCTGTTACGAGGACGAGACTCAGGCTGTTACCGACCTCGGGTTGATGGACGAGTTCAACCTCGGCGAAACCTTCTTCGAGCGCAATTACAACATCAACACGCCGCCGTTCAACGGACTCGGCCCCGCCTCAGTGCGCAGCTCGTGCATAGACTGCCACCCCGGCTACGGTCACGGCAAGCGGCAGGACACCTACCGTGCCAACACCTACGGCAACGGTTACCTGCTCGTAATCTACCATCCCGACTCCCCGGGCAGCAACGACGGTCCTTATATCAGCGAGGTTACGGGCATGCCGCAGACGCAGGCCGTGTCGCCGTTCCTGCCGCCTGTCGACGAAGACCAGATAAACCTTAGCTGGCACACCGTTACGGCAATGGAGAGCGGACTGCCGCTGCAGTTTCCCGACGGCGAGAAGTACGAGCTGATTTACCCCGAGATAACAATACCCACGACAGCCTTTAACACCTATCCGCAGCCCACCGACATAGAGGTGCGCCTCGAGTCGACGATAGGCATCATGGGTACGGGGCTTATCGACGCCATACCCGAAGACTCGCTCAAGGCGCAGTATGCACTCGAGGCTGCGGCAGGGGCCGACCTCAACCCCGCAATGTGGGACAAGGCTGCCAACGACTGGGCGCCGTCGGCATACTATACCACGTGGACTTCGCCCGGCGCGCTGGCCGACGGTACACCCGTCGAGGGTATGATTAAGCGCTACACCTACGCCCTGACGCGCGCCTCGCTGCAAGACGGCGCCGGAGCCAACGCCATGTGGAACATACCCAACGTGTCGCGTCCCGACCGCCCGAAGCTCTACACCACCACGGCATGGGCTGAAGCCATGTCGAGGAACGCGCAGGTGATAGAGGCTATAAAGGCCGACCCGTCGTCGCCTTACTACGCCGACGGCACCGATACCGGCATAGCCGACGCGGTGAAGAACCTGCTTGACCCCTCGACCAACCAGTTCGACAACCCCTGGCACAACTTCAGTGCAGAGATGTCTACCGACAATTTCTACGCCTTCATGGTGTGGCACCGCGGCTTGGCAATTCCCCGTGCGCGCAACCTGAACGACCCCGACGTGCAGCGCGGCAAGGAGGTGTTCATGCAGATAGGCTGCGCCAGCTGCCACCGTCCGTCGTGGACGACAGGCGACGACAACTACTGGACGCCCGACGTGATAAAGGACCGTCCGCTGCCACGCTATCCCAACCAGAAGATATATCCTTACTCCGACTTCGTGCAGCACCGCCTGTTCATGGTTAACGACATACACAACTCATGGTGCCGCACCACTCCGCTGTGGGGACGCGGACTGTCGCTCGTCAACACCGGCGCGCAAGACCGCCTGCACGACTGCCGCGCGCGCAACGAGATAGAGGCCATAATGTGGCACGCGTACAGCAAGCAGAGCGACGCATACTCGGCGGCGGAGAAGTTCTACAACCTGCCGAAGGCCGACCGTGACGCCGTCGTGAAGTTCCTCCAGTCCATCTGACGGCTCCATGCAGCGCCTGCCGCCACGACGGTTTTGGCAGGCGTGTAACTGCCTGGCAGTCAGACGCTTTATAAAAGGTAACCTTTTGCACTCCAAAAGGTTGCCTTTCACCTTGTAAAAGATGGCCTTTTGCACCGCAAAAGGCGGCATATTGCGAAACAAGATTTATCAGACCGATGTTACGTAAAGTTCTTTTCACGTCATACGTGCTTGTCGTGGCCTGCATGGGAGTGGCCACGTTCATTGAAAAATACCGTGGTACCGGCTTCGCCCACGCCGCCGTCTACGGCTCGTGGTGGTTCGTCGCGCTGTGGGCGTTGCTCGCCGTTGCCGGCGTGGCCTACATCGTCAGTCGCCGTGTGCGCCGCCCGTCGGTGGTGCTGCTCCACGCCTCGCTTGTGCTGGTGCTTGCCGGCGCCCTCGCCACACGCTTGTCGGCAGTGCGCGGGGCGGTACACCTGCGCTGCGGCGAGACTGTCGGTACATACACCGCAGGCGGCAGCGGCGGCCATGAAGCGGAGCGTAAACTGCCTTTTACGTTGAGGCTCGACAGCTTCGCCGTGGAATACCACGACGGCACAAGGGCAGCGGCCGACTACAAGTCGGAGTTCACCATAATCGACGGCGGTCGTGAGATTAAGGGCGAAGTGTCGATGAACAATGTCTATTCGCACCATTCCATGCGCCTGTACCAGTCGTCTTACGACAGCGACATGAGCGGCAGCACGCTCGCCGTGAACTACGACCCCTACGGCATTCCGCTTACTTACGCCGGCTACGCGCTGCTGTTCATCTCGCTTGCGTGGATGCTCGCAGACCCGAAAGGCACTTACCGCCGCCTGCTGCGCAGTCCGTTGGTAAGGAAAGGGGTGCTCTCGCTGCTCCTTGCCTCAGGCTTCAGCCATACTGTAAGGGCTGTGCCCGTCTTGCCCGAAAACACCGCCGACAAGTTCGGCCGCCTCTACGTGTTGTACAACGACCGCGTGTGCCCGCTCCAGACGCTGGCCGTCGATTTTACCAAAAAGCTCTGCGGCAGCAGCAGTTACAAGGGCTACACGGCCGAGCAGGTGCTTACGGGCTTCATCTTCCACGGCGAGGAGTGGAGCGCCGAGCCTGTGTTGAGACTCAAGCAGGGAGCCTTGCGCGACCGTCTCAGTCTGCCGCTATACTGCTCTGTCAACACCTTTTTCAATAAGGCGATGGGCGGTTACATCCTCGGGCCTTACGTCAGCGAGTATTACCGGGGTGCTGCCGACGGCTTCCATAAGCAGGTGGCCGATGTTGACGACCGCCTGATGATGGTGATGAACCTGCGCCGCGGCAGCCTGCTTAAGGTGTTTCCCTCTACTTCGGGCGGCAGGACGGTGTGGTACGCGCCTACCGACGACATCAGCGACAGCCTTGTCGGAGAAGCACGGCGCAAGTACATGCAGAACGTTTTTTCGCTGGTTTACGGCGAGGTGATGGCGGGGCGGTACGACAAGGTTGACAGCATTCTCGACAAGATGCTCGCAGACCAGCTGGCAAATGCCGGCACGTCGCTGCCTTCTCCCGTTCAGGTAAAGGCCGAGCGGGCTTATAACGCCGTGCCCTTCGCCACCATATTATTCATGCTCAACCTTTCGGCGGGGCTGCTCCTGATAGTGTTTGCGGTGGTGCGCATGGCAAGGAGCGGCGCGGCCGGTGGCGGTGTACAGGGCTGCGCAAGGCAGGGCAGGGTGGCAGATGCCGTAGGCCTGGTAGTGTCGGTGTTGTCGCTGTCCGCCCTTACCGTGTGCCTTGCACTGCGCTGGGTGGTCGCAGGCCGTGTGCCTATGGCCAACGGTTACGAGACGATGCTTGTGATGGCGTGGTTTGTACTGCTCGCCGGACTTGCGGCCTGCCGCCGTTTCCGCATAGCCCTGCCGTTCGGCCTGCTCATGTCGGGCTTCTTCCTGCTGGTTTCGCACATCGGACAGATGAATCCGCAGATAACCCACGTAATGCCGGTGCTGTCGTCGCCGCTGCTTAGCGTCCACGTTTCGGTCATAATGCTGTCGTTCGCCCTGCTGTCGCTCACGTTCGTCTGCGGCGGCACCGCCCTTGTCCTGCGCCTTGCGTGGGGCAGGCGTGCGTCACGGTCCGATGCCAGGCTCGAGTCGTTCGCCCTGCTGTCACGCCTCATGCTCTATCCTGCCGTGGCCTTGCTGGCAGTCGGCGTGTTCGTCGGTGCTGTGTGGGCCAACGTGTCGTGGGGCACCTATTGGAGCTGGGACGCAAAGGAGGTGTGGGGCTTGATAACGCTCATGGTCTACGCCGTAGCCGTGCACGGCGGCTCGCTGCCTTTCCTCCGCCGCCCTGTGGGCTACCATCTGTACATGACGGCGGCGTTCCTTACGCTGCTTATGACATATTTCGGGGTAAACTATTTTCTTGGAGGCATGCACTCGTATGCCTGAACCACGGCGGTCCGGGGCGTCGCTCCGGGCTGCCTGCCGTCTCCGCCCGTGCCGTTTCATGCCCTGTCGTAGACGGTTCCCATTTCCCTTCCGTGCCTCGCCCGGCCGTCGGCAGAGGCGGCTTCGGCATGGTGCGGAAGGGTGAAAATGAAACTTTTTCATGTTTTTTCTTGGTTGTACGGATTAATGTTCGTATATTTGCGAACAGAAAATAATATTGAGATACATGGAGAATAAGAATTATAGTGTCGAGCAGGAGCTGCTGGCGCGTTTTGCAAAGGCGATGGGCCATCCGGCGCGTATTGCCATATTGCAGTTCCTGGCGAGGCAGACAACATGCTATTTTGGCGACATCAACGAGGAACTGCCTATCGCGAAAGCCACTGTTTCACAGCATTTAAGGGAACTCAAGGATGCCGGACTGATACAGGGAGAAGTGGAGACGCCAAAGGTGAAGTATTGCATCAACCGAGAAAACTGGCGCTTGGCTGGCAGGCTTTTTGGCGGTTTCTTTGACAGTTGCGTATGCGAAAAAGGAAGTTGTTGCGACTGACAGCTCCTTTTTTTTAACCTTAATGTTCGTTGTTTTGCGAATAACAAATAATACTAAGATAAAAGTAATAAGGTAAACACAGTACGATTATGGGAAAATTATTAGTGTTGATTGCCCTTTGTCTGGGCATGACAGCCTGCTCTAACAGTGGGGAAAGCCGCCAGCCGGAGGCTGCGAAGGCGAAGGGCGACGTGGTGGAGGTGTTGTATTTCCACGGTAAGCAACGCTGTGCAACGTGCATAGCGATTGAGAAGTACACCAAGGAACTGCTTGCGGCGCAGTATGGTGCGCAGCAGCGCGACAGCATGCTGGTGTTCAGGAACGTTGACCTGACCGAGGAAAAACAACTGGCTGACAAGTACGAGGTGACATGGTCGTCGCTGGTTGTGGTTGACCACAATGCTGACGGAAGCGAGAAGCCGGTGAACATGACCGAGTTTGCGTTCCGCAACGCACGTAAGTCGCCTGACAAGTTCAAGGCCGGACTGGCACGGCAGATTGACGAAATGCTAAAGGACTAAGGTATGGAGTGGTTGCAGACGTTGTTGGACAGTTCGACCACGCCGGCCGTTACGGCACTGCTGCTCGGCTTGCTTACGGCTCTGTCGCCGTGTCCGCTGGCCACCAACATAGCCGCCGTAGGCTATATAGCCAAGCACATAGACAGCGGCAGGTCGGCTTTCGTCAAGGGATTGCTGTACACGCTGGGGCGCATGCTTGCCTATACGCTGCTCGGCGTGGTGCTTATAGCCGTGCTGCGGAGCGGCGCTAGCGTGTTCGGGATAAGGAAGTTTGTGGCAGTTTACGGTGAAATGCTGCTGGGGCCGGTTCTTGTTGTGGCAGGATTGTACATGCTTTTCGGCAGCAGGCTCAATCTGCCGTCGTTCGGATTCGGCGGCAGCGGCGAGCGGATAGCCCGCCGCGGAAATGCCGGGGCGTTGCTGTTGGGCGTGCTGTTCGCCATGGCTTTCTGCCCTACGAGCGGCGTGTTCTATTTCGGAATGCTAATTCCGCTGTCGGCCACGACGCCGATGGGCTACTTGCTGCCCGTGCTTTATGCCGTGGCTACATCGCTGCCCGTGCTGGCGGTGGCGTGGACCCTGGCTTTCAGCGCAGGCCGGATAGGCAAGGTTTACAACGGTATGAAGACCCTGCAGAAGTGGCTCAATCTTGTCGTAGGCATAATGTTTATGGTTATTGGAGTATATTTTTGTATAGTATTTTATTTTTAAGATTATGGAAGTAAAGGTTTTAGGTACAGGCTGCTCTAAGTGCATGAAGACTTACAGCCTGGTGGAGAAGGTGATAAGGGAGAACAATGTAGACGCAACACTGGAAAAGGTGGAGGACATTATGGAAATAATGAAGTTCAACATAATGGCTGCTCCGGCAGTGGTTGTCGACGGCGTGGTTAGGATAAAGGGGCATGTGCCCTCTGAAAACGAGGTGAAGGAGATACTCGGACTATGATACAGCAGTTTGCGGATTGGCTTGTGTACGGCGTGATGGGACTCGACGCGTCTTTACACTTGGGCGTGGCGGTGAACTTCTTTTTCTATGATTCGATTAAGATAATCATCCTGCTGTTCCTTATAAGCATGCTGATGGGCATAGTGAACGCCTATTTCCCCATCGAGCGGCTGCGCAACTATCTCGTCACGCACAGGCTGTACGGCCTGCAATACCTGCTCGCTTCGTTGTTCGGGGCTATTACGCCGTTCTGCTCATGCTCGTCAATACCCCTGTTCATAGGCTTCGTAAAGGGCGGCATTCCCTTAGGTGTCACGTTCGCGTTCCTTATAACTTCGCCGCTGGTAAACGAGGTGGCGGTGGCCATGTTCCTGGGTTCTTTCGGCGTAAGGACGACCATCGTTTATGTGGTTAGCGGCATAGTGCTCGGCATGTTGGGCGGAATGGTGCTCGGCAGGATGAACCTTGACAGGTATTTGAGCGGATGGATTAGGGATATTCAGCGCCAGTCAGAAGCCCAGGCGGACGCATGGGAGGCGGAGAAGACGTCGTTCTTCGACCGCCTGCCGTCGATAGTGCGCGGCTCGTGGGACATAGTGCGCGGAGTGCTTGTCTACGTGCTGGTGGGCATAGGCATAGGTGCGGCGATGCACGGGTTTGTGCCTGACGGGTTCTTTGAGCGTTACCTGGCGGCAGGCAACTGGTGGAGCGTGCCCCTGGCGGTAATCCTTGCCGTGCCGATGTACGCCAATGCAGCCGGAATAGTGCCTGTAATAGAGGTATTTGTGGCAAAAGGCGTTCCGCTGGGAACGGCGATTGCCTTCATGATGAGCGTCGTAGGACTCTCACTTCCGGAGGCTACGCTGCTTAAGAAAGTGATGACCTGGCGGTTGATAGGCATCTTCTTCGGCGTCGTTACGGTGTTTATTATTATCTCAGGCTACCTGTTCAACTGGTTGCTGTGAGGCCGTCAAACACACGTAAGGGTTTTATTATATGGCAACAGGCTCGATAATGCAACGCAAAATCGAGCCTGTTTTTGTTTGTCACAGCTTCCCGGCGCAATAGTCCATATCCTCAAGCTCGCACCAGCCTGCGTCCCTTATCTCCCTCAGGAACAGCCGCGCGCACATCTCGGCGTCGTCGGCTGCGCGGTGGTGCTTGCCGTACGGTATCTCGAACTGGTCGCAGAGGTAGTCTAGCTTGTTGCAGCTGAAGTCGTACAGGCGGCGTGCGGCGCGCAGCGAACAGTAGTAAGTAACGTCGGGCTTGCCGATGCCGTAATAGTCCAAGGAATGCCTGATGCAGCTGATGTCGAAGCCTGCGTTGTGTGCAACGAGCACCGGGCAGTCTTCAAGGTATTCTGAAATTTCAGCCCACACCTCCGGGAACTCGGGCGCATCGGCCGTATCTTCGGGGCGTATGCCGTGAATCTGCGTGTTCCAGTAGCTGTACACGTTGCCCTCAGGGCGCACCAGCCACGAGCGCGTCTCCCTTATCCTGCCGTCGCGCACCACGCAGATGCCCGCCTCGCAGATTGACGCCCGTCTGCCCGTAGCCGTCTCGAAGTCGATAGCTATGAAGTTAATTCCCTGCATCGTTGCTTGTCCTAATGCTTTTCAGATATGATAGTTTGCCGCAAATATAGCCATTAAAGGCTTAATACGCAAACATCTAACGATAAAATACAGGAGCGCTCCCAATCTTCCGTTGCTGTCGGCATAGACTGTCGTCCGGCAGTTTCCTTATGACGCTGTGACGCTACTTACCGTGTTTGCATAAAGCTGTATCCAGCCCATGTCTTGTAGCCTGTTTCCCGCCTGTAATCTTACGCGGATGCAAAAGGTGGCCTTTTGCGTTGCAATATGCCATCTTTTAGACGCTAAAAGGTTACCTTTTACAGTGCAAAAGGTAACCTTTCATAATGAAGCCTACTGGCTTCTTCCATATTTCCAGGTGAAACCAAGGCCGGAGTTTGTTGACTTCGCCATTTTTCCTAATAATGGAAAGGGCCTCAATGCCGTTTACTTTAACCTTCTTCAATACCAATCAGTCCATTTCCAAGGTAATGATATTCATATTGTTAATTGCATTCAGACAAAAGCAAATCGTTTATTCCAATACACAATATTAGTCAAATGACTTTGCCATATTCTAATTCAGATGACAAAAAATATATCAGGCTACATCTATAATAAACAAAATCAAAGGTCATACCTTTCTTATTTTTTGCGTATCTTTTATATACCGGTCTTTGTTTTTTTGCTAATTTTGCACCCGTTTTGTAAATATTTAACGTACTGAGAAATGAAAACAATAAGTAGAAATGCCATCATCGGCTACCCGGCAGGAATCATAACCGGCGTCTCATACGGGCTGAATCCGCTGTTCGCACTTCCCTTGATAAAAGAAGGTGCTTCAATAGAGTCTATCCTTTTTTTCCGTTACATCATTTCCGTCCTGCTATTGGGAGCATTCCTTTTCCTGAACAAGCAGAGTTTCAGAATAAACCTGAAACAAGCCAGGATACTGTTTGTGCTCGGACTTCTTTATACTTCAAGCAGCATATTCCTGTTCGAGGCGTTCAAGTATATAGCGTCCGGCCTTGCTACTGCACTCGTATTCCTCGATCCGGTTCTTGTGGCCATCATCATGGTCTTTCTGAAAGTTATTCCTTCATGGCCGGTGTGGTTGTCCATATTTCTTACATTCGCAGGCGTTGTCATCATGACGCAAAGCGACTCCACACAAACCATCAGCCCGTTTGGTGTCTTCCTTTCTTTGGTATCAGCATTGGTTTATGCCATGTTTATCGTCATAATCAACCGTAGCAAAACCATCCGCAACATATCGAACAGCCTCCTGACATTCTATACTTTGAGCGTGGGTTCCGTTGTCTTTTTTATAAAACTAATGATATCTGATGCGGAAATTACCGCCGGGCTGGAAAAAGACATGGCATGGCTGAACCTCGTCGGACTTGCCATCCTGCCGACCATTGTCTCAACCGCCACACTGGCTGTCGCGACCAGGAACATAGGTGCGACCAAAGCCTCTGTTCTCGGTGTGTTCGAACCTATAACCGCAATCCTTATCGGTGCATTCGTTTTTGGAGAACCGATTACCACAAACATCATTGTCGGCATTTTAATCTCAATAGCTGCAGTGATATTCATGATTGCCAAGACTAAAAGGTGAAACTATCCAGATTCGGCTAAGATGCATGAAAAGCCAAGTCATCTTAGCCGGACTGGTTATGGCATACCGTATTATACGGTATCAAAAAAGTGTCGGACTATTCCTTTCTGTCCGTTGGCTTATTCTCACGTTAAGCCCCATAAATTGCGTTTGTGGAAAAAAGAAAAGGCTAAGTAATTGATAATTCATTACTTAGCCTTTCGCTCTTGTACCCTTGGATGTCCTTTTCTCGAACCAGTTTTTGGAGGATTTGAATAAGATTTGGGAACTTCACGAGCTTATCCCCGACCCATCAAACCCACGTGTAGTAATAGACAAATAGCCATTTATGGGCTGGGTATCCCTATCCGTGAGGGGGATAGGGTTTATGTCTCCTTTGTGCTGTTTTTATTGCGCTCTATTAGTTATAGTAGGAAAACAGTTTCTTATGTAAAATATTGGGGCTGTCTGAAAAATATATCTTTACTATTCCTATTTTTCTTGATAAGCTTGATATTTATATTAAACTTAAAATAAGATGAAAAGATTATACAGAAACTTACGAAACGACACGAAGATGCGTATTTCGCAAAAGCTGCGTGGTCGCTCATTTAGTGATAGCCATAAGCAGGCTATCAGTGACGCAATGAAAGCCTATTGGGCGACAATTCCTTACCGCCCGACTGAAAATAACGAGAGTGAAGAACCATTAACCGATGCGGAGGGTGTGCAAGAGAAAAATTCAGATTGACGCACTTGTAATGTGTTATGAAGTAGACAATCTTTACTGTTACGAGCAACTTGGTAGGCTTGAAATGGGGCAAATTATTAGTATAGATAAGCTTGCATTACAAAGGATAGAGGGCAGGTATTATGACAACGAATACAACATAAGGTTATGCGATGCAGAACAAAATATTATGCTTGGGCAGTTAAAGTTTGGCATTGCAGGCGGAAATGAGCAAAGCAACACTCATGCGAATGGGTTGCGAAAAGTGTGGATTAAAATAGAGAATGAGATACTATATGGGCACACTCATTATGCCACTTATATTGAGCGGACACTGGGATTAAAGTATCATAATATAACAGCACTTGACCTTTGCCTCGACACTCCATTCAAGATTTCCTCACTAGTCAAATCGTACATACATAATCCGAATATTACAACCATACTTAATGGTAAGCTAATAACCGACCGCAACAAGGATTACAAAGAAATAACGTACACACATAGTGGCAGCCTCAACAATCAGAACAAATACTTGACAGTCTGTGTAAAGCAGAAAAAGGCTGTTACTGACAAAAGCAAGGGTATAACACTGACGATGTACGACAAAGAGGCCGAAATCAGGAACAAGTCGGAAAAGAAGTATATAATGGACTATTACGGCAGGCCAAAATCCTTGTACAGGACGGAAATACATTTGAATAATGAAAACATACGGAGCTACTTGGAACGCAACCGCATCGAAAATGCGCCGCTATTCATTTACGATGAGGCCGTCATTGATAATATGTTCTTTCACTTTCTGAACAGGCTTATCCGCTTTCACTGTAAAGACAAGGATGTCAGTTGGAAGCATATTTTAGGACGCTCGTAGGAATATAACAACCACCCCTACGGGACATGCTTTCGTTGCGTAGAAGTCCTTTGTTGAAAGGCTTTACGTGTCAAATTAAAAATGTATCAATGTAATCTATTAAACGACAACATTGATACATTCTTTTTGTGTTAGAATAACCTAAAAGATTAGATAGTCCGATGTTTGTTATCTTAAATCGTTTATTTCAAATTTGAGTGTGCCGTCAAATACAATATTTACAATACCATAGTATCGCTCGACTGAAAACGTAAGTTTCTCAAATTTAACTGTTATATTCTTACCGTCGTTGGCAATGACGCTTGCCTTTCCCGATACGTAATCACACGAATGTTTGGCATTGTCTATTGATGCATTACCGATGTCATAAAGATACATATCTATAAAGTCATTGAACCCGACATGAAAATACGATGCGTCTATGTCACCGTATGTTTGGAATGGGAACACCCAATGAAAGTACATTCCATTTCTGCGGTAAAAAAAGAAGTCTATTTCATCATCTTCAATGTTGCAACTTGGGCCTAAAGTCAAAAGGTTATAACCATCATATACTTCCTTAGTCTCATTATAAGTGACGGTGAAACTTGAGCTTGACGTATCACCTTCTAATCCGTTGTCATTATCGTCATCATCACTACAAGCCGTAAAACTGAATGCTGCTACCATTAAGGCGAGCAACATCATAATTGAATGTAACTTTTTCATAATTTTTTAGAATTTATATTTTGCACCTATAATTGCTACGAACTGTGAATATCCATCGGTTATAATGTCATATTTCAGTTCTAACCCGAGGGTGATGTTTTTCGCGATGTCATATTCTATCCCGCCTCCGAGGTCGAACTTAAAGCATGAAGCCGTCTTTTTCCCTGTTGAATAATGGCCCAATCCCTCTTGTTTTAAAGTTTCATATCTGCACAGGTCAAAACCTATACCTGCTAATGGATAAACCTTGAGTTTCGGTGCTATATCAAATAGGTAATGAACGTTTGCCGTAATATCTAACATTCCAGTATCGCCGAAATAATAGGTTAGTGACGGTTCTATGCGTATATTGTCAGTTATTCCGTATTGGAATTTTGCGCCAAGTCCTACGCTTCCTGCGGTAGTTCCATAGTTTAAGTTAATCCCAACGGCCTTTTCTCCTTTTTGTGCGAACGTACCAAGGCAAGAGACGGCCAGCATGATTGTAATAAAAAATTTTTTCATGTTTATGTTTTTTAGTTAAAAAAGAATAGTCCAAGAGCCGTGAAAATAGACAATAAAAAAACGTGGACTAATAACTTCGTCTACGCTTTCTAAGGTATCGCCAAACACCTGTGCACCATATACGAGTAAAAGCCCACGCCGTTAGTGGCGTGAGCATTAACTTTTACTCTTGGTGCTTTTGCAAATTTGGCGATTTTTAGAAAGCAAGAATACAAAGCTAACGCTTCTTTATCTATATGTCTTTAACCTTTTTCTATATCATAGGCAATTAAGTTTTTCGCAAAAGTATAGAAATTTCTGTTAAACGCCAAGTTTTTGGCAGTTATTTATTAAAATTTTCTTTAATTCTCGTTGGCTGTTGAACTGATACACCTTGCCGCCGATACGGATAAAGCCCTCAACGTCATCTGTCTGCTCGAACAAGCTTTTAATTGACACATCCAATGCATTGGCGATTTTTTCTATCGTATTGAAACGTGCGTTGCCTTTCAGTGCCCTATTGAGAGCGGACGGGTCTACGCCCATACGTATGGCAAGGTCTTTCATTTGGAGTTTACGCTCCTTACATATCCTCTTTACATTTTGCGCTAACAGTTGTTCCATATATAGGTGTTTACGGTGCAAAGTTAAGTAAATAGATTTATATCTACAATAAATTTGCTGAAAATTGAAAAATAAGTCATTAAATATTTGGGAATTAAAAATTAAATCCATATCTTTGCAATGTTAATAATTGACATATAAATCAATTTAATACTGTATAATATGATGAAAATAGCAATTTTTGCAAGAGTAAGCACAAACGTTCAAGACTACGAACGGCAGGTGAACGAACTCACCGCCCTTGCTAAGGGTAAAGGGTGGAACGTTGAGGCTGTATTTTGCGAAAAAATAAGTGGAGCAAAATCAAATACGGAGCGTAAGGAACTTACACGTATGATAGAATATGTACAGACTAACCGCATAAGTAAAGTTGCGGTCACGGAGTTGTCTCGCCTTGGCCGTGACACCCTGCAAGTGCTTGAAGTTATAGAGCGTTTTAATGCGCTTGGCATATCGTTATATATTCAAAATTACGGGATAGAAACGCTTATGGGCGATGGAAATGTAAATCCTATGAGCCAATTCCTTATAACCATACTTGCCGAGGTGGCGAGAATAGAAAGAAAAACGATAAGGGAACGTGTGGAAAGTGGTTATAAGAACTATCGAGCTAACGGCGGTAAGGTAGGCAGGAAGCAAGGTTACAAGAAGTCGGCTGAAGCAATGCGAGAGCAATACGCCGATGAAATAAGGCTGTTACGTAAGGGCATAAGTCTACGCAATATCAGCAAAATCACGGGCACAAGCGTAAACACTATACGCAAGTGTCAAAGCCTCATCGGTTGAGGCTGTGAAATAAGTGCCCTTAGTGGCACACCTCAAATATGTTTAACTATAATGCTTTCATTAGAAAAATGTAAAGGCATATTAAACAATGGAACAAGAAAGTACAGCAACGATGAAATAGGAGACATACGTACTTTTCTTTACAAAATCGCCGCAATAGAGGCGGATTATAGAAATAATACCATAAAACAAGAAAGAAACGACTATGAATGTCATACTTTATTGCCGTGTCAGCACTGATGAACAGGCGGACGGAAGCTCACTCGAAGTGCAGGAGGAGCGTTTAAGGGACTATTGCGCAAGGCACGATTATACGATAGTTGGCGACGAACAGCCATACAAGGACAGACATTCGGCCAAACTGCATGACATGAAAGACCGCCCGAAGATAAAGCAGATATACGATTATTGCAGGAAACACAAGGGAGAAGTGGATAAGGTGCTGTTCCTGCGTTGGGACAGGTTCGCCCGAAACCTTGAACTGGCATCGAAGGCGAAGCGTCTGTTTTGTGACGAACTTGGCATCGAGATAAATTCGATAGAGTCTCCCGTCGATTTCAAGGGCACAGAGTGGGCGACCATGCTGGGCATTTATTGCGGAGTGGCACACACCGAGGACGTTAAAATATCACGCCGCACACGTGACGGCATACACGGCACGTTGCTGAAAGGCAGATGCGCCAACCGTGCACCGCGCGGCTACAAGAACGTCAACAATGGCAAGCACGACAAGTATGTCATAATAGATGAAAGTGAGGCAGGCATGGTGCGCACCGCGTTCAGGGAAGTGGCAAAAGGCTTTGAGACCCCTTCACGCATTAGGAGAAGGGTATGTCCGAAAGTGTCTGAAACTTCTTTTTTCGATATGCTGCGCAATGTGTTCTATATCGGCAAAATCCGAGTGCCTGCCTACAATGGAGAACCCGAAAGGATTGTAGAGGGAAGGCATGATGCGTTGATAGATGATGAAACCTTTTACAAAGTACAGGACATATTGGACGGCAATCGCAAGGGGACACCGAGGATGAGCAAGAAAATAGACCCCGACCTGTACCTGCGGAAGTATCTTGTCTGCCCTGTGTGCGGCCATTCTATAACAGGCTCTCGAAGCCGTGGCAATGGTGGACGGTACGCCTACTACCATTGTTCAGACACAGGCAAGCACCTGCGCAAAAGGGCAGAGGAAGTCAACGACGGTTTTGTACGCTACATAGGCTGTTTGAGGCCAAATAAAGCCGTTCTGGGGCTTTATCGCGAGGTGTTGGAAGACGTGCAAGGCGAGCAGAAACGAGGTGCCCAGAGGGCACTGGATTGCCTTAAAAAGGAGCTTTCGGAAGTCGAGAGACGGCTTGAAAACCTTGATGAGAAGTATTGTTGCGGCAATGTTGAAGACGAGGACTACAAGCGAATGTCGGGACGTTTCAAGCAGAAAATGGAAGAAATCCGAAAGAAAATGCAAATCCTTTCAAAAGGAGACAAGGGCGTGAAGACGAAAATCGACTATTCGGTGAACCTCATCAATAATTTAACAAAGATTATGAGCGATGCACCTGTTGAAATCAAGTGCAAACTGATTGGTTCGATTTTTTCAGGGAAAATAAAATTTGACGGCGAAAATTATCGAACCACAGAATACAACAAGGTGCTCGACCTTATCTTCCAAGAAACCAACAAGTTACGCGGCAAGGGAAAAGAAAAAGGAGAAAGACAACCGTCCTTCTCCTCACATGTACCCAGAGCCGGGGTCGAACCGGCACGGGTTACCCCACTGGTGTTTGAGACCAGCGCGTCTACCGATTCCGCCATCTGGGCTTAAATGCGG
>ERZ826146.671-NODE-671-length-38729-cov-34.597352_pt1 | contig 38729 bp, 27 predicted proteins | sample MGYA00519857_ERZ826146 | MGnify/ENA primary metagenome ERZ826146 (study PRJEB31778, sample SAMEA3449222) | human gut metagenome | biome: human gut; feature: human-associated habitat; material: faeces | place: United Kingdom | collected 2010/2012 ...
TGCAATCAAATGTTAAATAAACATAACGACAAGGGTATTGTCGTATATATTCACCCTTGAAAATTGAAAATTGAGAATTGAAAATGAGAAATTATGATTACCCTTAAGACTACTTGCCAACAAAGCAAATCATAATTATCAATTCCTCATTCTCAACTCTCAATTCAAAACACGACAAATTGGAAGGTCAAAGGCCATGTTTTACACGCTAAAAGGCCACCTTTTGCAAGGTAAAAGGCGGCATATTGGAAAGGCGTTGACTATCAGGCGGTTACAGACAGCATACGTATAGCGTTGTAAAATATGCCATTTTGTCTCTCTTGTAAGACAGAATGGCAGTACGGATGCACGGGCACGCATTTTGAAACAATGGTTGACGGATAACACAAAGCACAGAAAAAGAAGAAAGAAAGGAGAACAAAATATGACATTCGACAAGTTTACAATCAAGGCGCAGGAGGCCGTCCAGGAGGCGGTCAACACCGCGCAGCGCGGCGGCCAGCAGGCCATCGAGCCCGTACACCTGCTTAAGGGAGTGATGACGAAGGCCAAGGACGTGGCCAACTTCATATTCTCGAAGCTTGGCGTGAACGCCATGCAGGTGGAGAACGTGCTCGACCGCGAAATCAGCCGCTTGCCGCGCGTTCAGGGAGGACAGCCGTATTTGGGCAACGACACTAACGAAGTGCTGCAAAAGGCGGTTGACATCTCTACGAAGATGGGCGACGAGTTCGTGTCAGTAGAGCCGCTGCTGCTGGCTCTGCTCACGGTCAACTCTACCGCATCGCGCATTCTGAAGGACGCCGGTTGCACCGAGAAGGAGATGCGCGCGGCCGTCAACGAGCTGCGACAAGGGCAGAAAGTGCAGTCGCAATCGGCCGACGACAACTACCAGAGTCTTGAGAAATACGCCAAGAATTTGGTTGAAGAGGCGCGCCAAGGCAAGCTCGACCCCGTCATAGGACGTGACGAGGAGATACGCCGCGTGCTGCAAATCCTCTCGCGACGGACGAAGAACAACCCTATATTAATAGGTGAGCCGGGCACCGGCAAGACGGCCATCGTCGAGGGACTGGCCGAGCGTATAGTGCGCGGCGACGTGCCCGAGAACCTTAAGGACAAGCAGCTCTACTCGCTCGACATGGGCGCCCTCGTGGCCGGAGCAAAATACAAGGGCGAGTTTGAGGAGCGCCTGAAGAGCGTTATCAAGGAAGTGACCAACTCGGAGGGCCGCATTATCCTCTTCATCGACGAGATACACACCCTCGTGGGCGCAGGAGGCGGCGAGGGAGCGATGGACGCAGCCAACATCCTGAAGCCTGCGCTGGCGCGCGGCGAGCTGCGCTCTATCGGCGCGACGACGCTCAACGAGTATCAGAAATACTTTGAGAAGGACAAGGCTTTGGAGCGAAGGTTCCAGACGGTGATGGTTGACGAACCTGACGAACTTAGCGCGATAAGCATCCTCCGCGGCCTGAAGGAGCGTTACGAGAACCACCACAAGGTGCGTATCCAGGACGATGCGTGCATAGCCGCCGTCAAGTTGTCTGAGCGTTACATATCAGACCGCTTCCTGCCGGACAAGGCCATCGACCTGATGGACGAGGCCGCAGCCAAGCTAAGGATGGAACGTGACTCCGTGCCGGAGGAACTTGACGAAATCACTCGCCGCCTTAAGCAGCTCGAAATAGAGCGCGAAGCCATCAAGCGCGAGAACGACCAGCCCAAAATTGCACTGCTCGACAAGGACATCGCGGAGCTGAAAGACAAGGAAAAGGCGTTCCGCGCCAAGTGGGAAGGCGAGAAGGCGCTTGTCAACAAGATACAACAGGACAAGCAGCAGATGGAGCAACTGCGCTTCGAGGCCGAGCGCGCCGAGCGCGAAGGCAACTACGAGCGCGTGGCGGAGATACGCTACAGCCGTCTGCGTCAGCTCGAAGACGACATCAAGAGCATACAGGCGCAGCTGCGTTCGACGCAGGACGGCAACGCAATGATACGCGAAGAGGTGACCGCAGACGACATCGCCGAGGTGGTAAGTCGCTGGACAGGAATACCCGTTACGCGGATGATGCAGAGCGAGAAGGACAAGCTACTGCACCTTGAAGAGGAGCTTCACAAGCGCGTAATAGGGCAAGACGAGGCCATAACTGCCGTGAGCGACGCCGTAAGGCGCAGCCGCGCGGGCCTTCAAGACCCGAAAAGGCCGATTGCATCGTTCATCTTCCTCGGTACTACCGGCGTAGGAAAGACCGAACTGGCGAAGGCTCTTGCAGAGTATCTGTTCAACGACGAGACGATGATGACACGTATCGACATGAGCGAATACCAAGAGAAGTTCAGCGTGTCGCGCCTCATCGGTGCGCCTCCCGGATACGTCGGCTACGACGAGGGCGGACAACTTACCGAGGCGGTAAGGCGCAAGCCCTACTCCGTTGTGCTGTTCGACGAGATTGAGAAGGCGCATCCCGACGTGTTCAACATCCTCTTGCAGGTGCTGGATGACGGCCGGCTGACCGACAACAAGGGGCGCACGGTGAACTTCAAGAACACCATCATCATAATGACTTCAAACCTCGGAAGCCAGTACATACAGTCGGAGTTCGAGCAGATTAACGACTTCAACCGCGACTCTGTCATCGAGAAGACGAAGAAAACGGTGATGGAAATGCTGAAGAAGACCATCCGTCCGGAGTTCCTGAACCGTATCGACGAGACCATAATGTTCCTTCCGCTGACGAAAGAGCAGATTGCCGACGTTGTAACCCTTCAGGTAAACGGCGTAAAGAAGATGCTGGAGCAGCAGGACGTGACGCTCGACGTAACCCCGGCGGCCATCAGCTTCCTCGCATCGGCAGGCTTCGACCCCGAGTTCGGAGCACGTCCCGTAAAGCGCGCCATACAGCGTTATATGCTCAACGACCTGAGCAAGCAGCTGCTCGGCGGCACTGTTGACCGCAGCAAGCCCATCGTTGTGGATGCAGGCGGCGACGGACTGACGTTCAGGAACTGATTGAAAGGTGAGAAGGTGAGAAAGTGAGAAGGTGAGAAACCATGCTTTTTGAAACATATTTGGCATGAATTCTCACCTTCTCACTTTCTCACCTTCTCACCCTTTAATTCCCCATCGCCATCCAAGCCACGCTCAACGCCATCCATACGACCAACAAAAGGAACATCAAAAGCCACCATCCGATGAGCACCTTAAGGGTGTACCACGCCGTGCGCAACAGGCCGAAGCCGTATAGCTGCTTGTAATCGTAAAACATGACGAACAGCAACAGCCACGTTGGCATGCAGTACATGTTGTCGAGCCACATGCTGCCTTGGGTGGCTATAAGGCATACCATCGACACCATCAACAGTTGGCTGGCTATCAGTATTTGCGAGAAAAAGCACTCGGTAAGATTCATCTTAGGGCGCTGCGGCGACCTGCGGAACACACGCATGGTAATCAAGGCGAAGAGGCTGTGGCTCAAGATGAGTTCTATTGCCTGGTTTTGCTGGAAGAAGTCGGTAACTCTGTCGAATGCATCGATAAAGTTGTTCATCCCCTCAAGAAAGATTTTCTTGCCCGGATAAGCCTCCTCTCCGTCTGGAATATCAGCCTTATGCTCGGTCAGACGCATCGCGGCGTCAGCATAATTCGAGTCAATCGCGCCCGGAGCGACGACGTGCTGCACGACGAGGAACGCCGCCGTGACGAGGAAGAGCATCTTGACGGGCGGAAAATACGGAGCCTGCCGCCCTTCAAGATAGTCGCCAATCATGTAGCCCGGGCGGTAGATGAGATGCCACAGCGTGCGCGGCAGGCTGCGGTTTCCAAGCCCCCAGACCTCCAGAGTCTTGCTCAACGCATGCCTGAACGTGAAGCGGCTGACGGCGGCAGACTGTCCGCAACGCGGACAAAAGTTGCCTGTGTACGAGGCATGGCAGTTCAGGCACTCGTGACCGTCCTGCGAGAGGGGCGCAGCCTCTACGCCTTTGCGCTGCCATTCGGCGAAGCGCGACGCACGTACACGGCCCCAACGCCACGCTCGCGAGGCAATCACGGCTATCTTTTTGAAAGGATTTTGCATGTTTAATAAAACTGAATATAAATGAAAACGGATACAAAGATACGAAAATAAAAAATGCCCTGTCATCGCGACAGAGCAATTTTTTCACTTTTTGAATGTCTTAGTCTTTAGTATCAATGTAGCATGTAATTCTGAAAATCTCTTCGTTACGAGGACAAAGATACGCAAAACAAATTGACCTACATCAAAAAATATATCATTATTTCTCAAAAAACTACGTAAACGTTTACGGATATTCACGTTATTTTACGTCATTATGCAATTGTTCAGGCGGCTTTCAAGACACTTTGGCACGGCTTGAAACATAGGCGCACAAGCCATCGTCATGGGCACACTCTGCCAACTCCGCGTAATGCACTGATATTCAATGACTTTGCGAAAGGCCGCCTTTTAGACGCTAAAAGACGGTCTTTTAGCGTGCAAAAGGCCGCCTTTTGGAAGGCAAAAAGCCGCCTCTTGCAAAACCAATGGTAAAAAGGTGATAAAACGTTTACGTAAAACAACGTTTTTCTTTGCTGTTTTATACTAATTATGTAACTTTGCATTACACAACAACACATCCGTAAACAAACGAATGAAAGAATTTGTAATATCCGAAGTCAAAGCCGAAACGGCCATCCTCGTGGGCCTTATAACGCAACAGCAGGACGAGGCCAAGACAAAAGAATACCTCGACGAGCTGGAGTTTCTGGCCGACACCGCCGGGGCTGTGACCGTAAAACGCTTCACACAGAAGGTGAACGGGCCTAACCAGACCACATACGTGGGCAAGGGAAAGCTCGAGGAAATAAAGCAATATATCAAGGCCGAAGAAGACGCCGAGAGGGAAATAGGAATGGTGATATTCGACGACGAACTGTCGGCAAAGCAGATACGCAACATCGAAAACGAGCTGAAGGTTAAGATACTCGACCGTACATCGCTCATTCTCGACATATTCGCCATGCGCGCCCAGACAGCCAACGCCAAGACACAAGTAGAGCTGGCGCAATACCGCTACATGCTGCCGCGCCTGCAAAGGCTGTGGACCCACCTTGAAAGGCAGGGCGGAGGAAGCGGCTCGGGAGGCGGAAAAGGCTCGGTGGGACTGCGCGGCCCTGGCGAGACACAGCTCGAGATGGACCGCCGAATAATCCTCAACCGCATGTCGCTGCTGAAGCAACGCCTCGCCGAAATCGACAAACAGAAGACCACGCAGCGCAAGAACCGCGGCCGGCTGATACGCGTAGCCCTCGTAGGTTACACCAATGTGGGCAAATCAACGCTGATGAACCTGCTCTCGAAAAGCGACGTTTTCGCCGAAAACAAGCTGTTCGCCACGCTCGACACGACGGTAAGGAAAGTCACGATTGAGAACCTGCCGTTCCTCCTTGCTGACACTGTGGGCTTCATCCGCAAACTGCCCACCGACCTGGTGGACTCGTTCAAGAGCACGCTCGACGAGGTGCGCGAGGCCGACCTGCTGCTGCACGTCGTGGACATATCGCACCCCGACTTCGAAGAACAGGTAAATGTGGTGAACAACACGCTGAAAGACCTCGGCTGCGCGGACAAGCCCTCGATGCTGGTTTTCAACAAAATAGACGCCTACACATGGGTTGACAAAGAGCCTGACGACCTAACTCCGCCTACAAAGGAAAACATAACGCTCGACGAACTCAAGCGTACATGGATGGCGAAACAGGGCGACAACTGCATCTTCATATCAGCTAAGAACAGGTCGAACATCGACGAACTGCGCGACGTCCTTTACAAACAGGTGCGCCAGCTGCACGTACAGAAATACCCGTACAACGACTTCCTGTACCCCACAGATGTTGAAATGGAGAATTGAAAATGGAGAATGTAGAATTATGATTACCTTTGCCGCATACCAAGGCATCAGTATGCGGGCTGAATAAAACAAAGCCCTATCATACCAAACGGCAAGAGTAATCATAATTCTACATTCTCAACTCTCAATTATCAATTAAAGATTATAGCCATGAATGATTACAGACCGCTTACAGACGACGAAATAATAACTCTTGAAGAGCACGGATGCACAGCCGAAGACTGGACATGCGTGAACGTGGCTGACGACTTCACGCCGGCACATATAAAGGATGTAAGGTTTTACGGCACTGTAAACCTCGGCGTATTCGAGAAGAATGTGGAAGTAAGCCAGGGCTTTTACATGCACTCGGGAGTGCGCAACGCCACGCTGCGCAACGCCACGATAGGCGACAACAGCCTTGTGGAAAACATCGGGAACTTCATCAATAATTATATAATAGGTGAAGAGTGCTGCATACGCAACGTGTGTACCATCGAGACAACGGCCGAAGCCACCTTCGGCGAAGGCAACACAATATCGGTGCTCAACGAAGCCGGCAGCGGCAACGTGGTGCTCTTCCGCGGTCTTACAAGCAACCTCGCGGCGCTGATGGTGAACCACCCGGAGGACAAGGAACTGTCAACCTCGCTGAAGGCAATGGCCAAAGACTACGTAAACAGCCGCCACACCGACGCCGGAACGATAGGAGACTACGTGCGCATAATCAACACCACCGAGATAACAAACACCAACATTGCCGACAACTGCGAAGTGAACGGAGCGTGCCGCCTTAGCGACTGCACGCTGGCAGCCGAGGCCGACGACAGCGTTTACATTGGTTCGGGCGTGATATGCGAGAACTCCATCATTGCCGACGGCTCCTCAGTGCTGAACAGCGCAAAGCTTTTCAACTGCTATGTGGGCGAGGCGTGCCAGATAACCAACGGCTTCACGGCGGAGAGCAGCCTGTTCTTCGCCAACACGTACATGGCCAACGGCGAGGCGTGCGCCGCCTTCTGCGGCCCCTTCTCGGCGTCACACCACAAGAGCACGCTGCTCATCGGCTGCATGACATCGTTCTACAACGCCGGTTCGGGCACCAATTTCAGCAACCATGCGTACAAGATGGGGCCGATACATTACGGCACATTGGGGCGCGGAGTGAAGACGGCCAGCGGCTCACACATAGTGCATCCGGCAAAGATTGGCCCGTTCTCTGTGTGCATGGGCAAGATACAGAACCACCCGGACACTACCGCCCTGCCCTTCTCTTATGTCATAGGAGAGGGTCGCGAAACGCATATCGTGCCCGGACGAAGCATCGCCACCGTGGGACTTTACCGCGACATAAACAAGTGGCCGCGGCGCGATGTCCGCATAAAGGGAAGCCGCAAGAGCATAATCAATTATGAATGGCTAAGCCCATTGACGGTCAATGAGGTTGTAAAAGGCCATCAATTGCTCGCCAATATGCGGCAAAACGCAGACCAAAAGACGGCCTTTTGCACGGCTGATGGTAACATCCTGAATATCAACGCGTTGGAAAAGGGACTGAAACTGTATTCCCTTGCCATTGAAATGTACCTTGGAGAGGCCGTCGAACGGCATCAGGAAGGCAGCCTGCCAGCCGCATCCGGCGCAGGCGAATGGTGCGACTTGGGCGGTCTGCTAATGCCAGTTGAAGAGGAGGAACGCCTTGTCGAGAAAATAAGATACGGCATGATTGACGGTCTCGGGTCAGTGTTTAGGATGCTCGAAGCCTACAACGAACGCTACGCCGACTACCAATGGACGTTCGCCTTGAGCCTGATGAAGCAACAGCTCGGCAAAGACGAGCTTACCGACGACGACTTAGCATACTGCCGCGAACGCGGAAAGGCCGCGCGAGAGGCATGGCTCGGCATGATACGTGAGGACGCCGAGAAGGAGCATTCATTAGGCGACGTTGACCGCGCAACGCTCGACAAGTTCCTCGCACAGCTCGGATAAGGTACGAGTTGACAAGCAGACGAGGGACAAGGGACAAGCAGACGAGGTACGAGTTGACGAGATACGAGACACAAGCGGCAAAGCATTTGTCTTTAACTCCTTAGCGAGTGAAACGAGCGAAGTTCCCTTGAGCGAAGCGAAAAACTCCTTTAACTACTTTAACTCCCAATAGAAACTTCTCTAACTCCTAAATACACATACAGTAATGAACAAGTTTACAACAGCGCTTTTTGCATTCCTGCTCGCCTTGGTGCTGCCTTTGCAGGCAAAGGAATACAAGTATCAGACCGTTCCTGGCGACCTGATGAAGACACGCATCTACACCCTCGACAACGGACTTACGGTGTACTTGTCGGTCAACAACGAGAAACCGCGCATACAGACGTACATCGCCGTGCGCACCGGTAGCCGCAACGACCCGCCCGAAACGACAGGTCTGGCACATTATCTTGAGCACCTTATGTTCAAGGGAACACGGCAATTCGGCACCACGGACGCGGCAGCCGAGGCTCCGCTTCTTGACTCGATACAAAACCGTTTCGAGGTTTACCGCACGCTGAAGGACAGCCTCCAGCGCCGCGCCTATTACCACCAGATAGACAGCATATCGCAACTGGCGGCAAAATACTTCATCCCCAACGAGTACGACAAGCTGATGTCGTCAATCGGAGCGCAGGGAACCAACGCCTACACGAGCAACGACGTGACCTGCTACGTTGAAGACATACCGGCCAACGAGGTGGAGAACTGGGCGCGGATAGAGTCCGACCGCTTCCAGAACATGGTTATACGCGGCTTCCACACAGAGCTGGAGGCAGTGTACGAGGAGTACAACATGGGTCTTTCAAGCGATGCAAACAAACTGTTCGACGCCATGAACGCCCTGCTATTCCCCGGTCACCCTTACGGCACGCAGACCACAATAGGAACGCAGGAGCACCTGAAGAACCCGTCGATAGTAAACATCAAGAACTATTTTAAGCGCTATTACGTGCCGAACAACGTCGCCATCTGCATGGCAGGCGACTTCAATCCCGACGAGGTGATAGCCCTCATTGACCGTTACTTCGGCTCGTGGAAACCTAACAACAACCTCTCGCAGCCGCAGTACGCGCCGATACCTGACCGTACGACGCCTGCCGACACAACGGTGGTTGGTCAGGAGAGCGAGCGCATATACATGGCCTGGAAGTTTGACAAGGCTGCTTCTTTCCAGACGGATACTCTCGACGTGATTGCCGACATGCTTTCCAACGGCAAGGCAGGGCTTATGGACCTCGACTTAGACCAGCAGATGAAGTGGCTCTACGGCGGTGCTTTCTCAATGCCGTTGGCTGAATACTCAGGCTTCGTTATGGCCGGATTTCCAAAGGAAGGGCAGACCCTTGACGACGTGAAGGCCCTGATGCTCGGCGAGATTGACAAGCTGAAGCGCGGCGAGTTCAGCGAAGACCTTGTAAAGGCCGTGATAAACAACAAGAAACTTAGCTTCTACACTACCATTGAAAGCAACGCCGGGCGTGCTAACATGTTTGTAGACGCATTTATCAACCGCCAGAAGTGGAGCGACGTGGTAGGCCGCCTGAACCGTATATCGGGCATAACGAAGCAGCAGATTACCGACTTCGCCCGCCGGCACTTCCTCGACAACTACGTGGCAGTGTACAAACGCATCGGCGAAGACACCACGCTGAAGAAGATAGACAAGCCCCAGATAACGGCCATACCCACCAACCGCGACCTGCAGAGCGCCTTCGTAACCGAGATAGTCAACTCGAAGGTTGAGCCTATACAGCCTAAATTCGTCGACTTCAACAATGACCTGACCAAGGCCACGACAAAGAACGGACTGCCCGTAGTATATGTAAAGAACACGGAGAACGGCCGCTTCAACCTGATATACTTCTATAAACTTAACGGAGTAAGCGACAAATGGCTGCCGATAGCTGCCGAATATTTCACTTATCTCGGCACTGATAAGATGACGGCAGAGCAGGTAAAGCAGAAGTTCTACGGCCTTGCATGCAACTATGGAGTGAATGTAAGTTCACGGTACATTCAGGTCTATCTCAACGGCCTGGCAGAGAACATGCCCGAGGCGATGGCCCTGCTCGACGACATCATTGCCAACGCGAAGGTCGACACGGCAGCATATAATAAATATGTAGGCCTTGTAGAGAAGTCGCGCGCCGACAACAAGCTCAACCAGCAGGTAAACTTCAGCCGCCTGCAGCAGTACGGAATGTACGGCGCTTACAACTACGCGCGCAACACTCCGTCGTCTGCCGAGCTTAAAGAGACCGATCCGCAGAAGCTCGTCGACATGATTAAGGCCCTCAACGGCTACCGGCACGAGGTGCTTTACTACGGTCCTATGGAGCTGAACGAGCTTACCGCCGCCGTGGACAACAACCACAAGACTGCCAAGACGCTTGCCGACATGCCTGCCGAGAAGCCCTATGAGATGCAGCAGACTACGCAGAACGAGGTGTACATCGCACCGTATGACGCCAAAAACATATACATGATACAGTTCCACAACGAGAACCGCCAGTGGAACCCGGCACAGGAACCTGTCATTTCGCTGTTCAACGAATATTACGGAGGCGGCATGAACACTGTCGTATTCCAAGAGTTGCGCGAGGCTCGCGGCCTTGCTTACAGTGCGTTCGCCATGTACGGCACGCCCGGCTTCAAAGGAGAACCAGAATACGCATACACTTACATCATCTCGCAGAACGACAAGATGATGGACTGCATCCGCACTTTCAACAACATTCTGGACACGATACCGCAGTCTGACAAGGCCCTCGACTTAGCAAAGCAGGCCCTGATGAAGCGCATCGCGACGCGCCGCGTCACCAAGGAAGGCATAATCAACGCCTACCTGAGCGCCCGTTTCCTCGGCATAGACTATGACATTAACAAGAAAGTGTACGATGCAGTGCCGTCGCTGACTATGGACGACGTGGCGAAGTTCGAACAGGAGACGATGGCAAAGAAGCCTTACCGCTACATAATCCTCGGCGACGAGAAGCAGCTTGACATGGAAGCGTTGGAGAAAATCGGCCCCATCAAGAGGCTTACGACCGAAGAAATCTTCGGCTATTGACGCCGTTTCAGCATCCAAAGACAAATTTTTAATTTTTCATTCTTAATCTTTCATTTTCAAAGAGGTGGCCTTTTGCATTGCGAAAGGCCACCTTTTAGCGTGTAAAAGGCCGTCTTTTGCAGGCTAAAAGGCGGCATATTGGAAAGCCGCTGATTATCAACGGGTTGCAAAGCCGCCAAGACTTGCGCTGGAAACAGCGGCAAAACCATGTTTTATTAAGGTTAAATAAACATATAGAAGTCCCCGTTTCTCGGAAAAAATAAGTAACTTTGCAATGCTTAACGGCACTTGACATAAACCCATAAAACAACGGCAGAATGTCTGAACAGGAATTGAACAAATACAGATTCAGCCCCGACCATGAACCTACCGACGAAATGCTGGCGCAGATAATGAGGGAAGTGGCCGAGGAAGCGAGGGAAAGCAATAAGGCCGCAACCGAAGCTTACTTCGCACAAATGCGCCGCAATATCGTGGAAAAACAGGCTAAATGGGCGGACAGGATTAACAGCATAGCCAATGGAAAGAAGTGAGCGGCGACCGGAATGGGCGCAAGTTTTGCTGCCATGAGACTTGTTTTCTCAATAAAATTGAATACCTTTGTAACAGTAAAAACATATAAACAAAAACTTTATAAACACCCACGGCAATCCTGACAGAACAAGGATTTTCCTCAGATTGGCAAGGTTGGGGTGGGTCAAAAACTTTCAACAAAACATTATGGCAACACCTGATTTCAAGTACGCCCCCATGTTTCAACTGGGCAAAGACGACACGGAGTACTATCTCTTGACCAAAGACGGCGTGTCGGTTAGCGAATTCGAGGGCACACCTATCCTCAAAGTAAGTCCTGAAGCGTTGACGATGCTTGCCAACGCGGCCTTCAGGGATGTCAACTTTTTGCTGCGCCGCGCTCACAACGAGCAGGTGGCTAAAATCCTGACTGACCCCGAAGCGAGCGACAACGACAAGTATGTGGCACTGACATTCCTGCGCAACGCCGAGGTGGCTTGCAAGGGAAAGCTGCCTTTCTGCCAGGATACCGGCACGGCAATCATCCACGGCGAGAAGGGACAACAGGTGTGGACGGGCTTCTGCGACGAAGAGGCTCTGTCGAAAGGAGTGTACAAGACATACACCGAAGAGAACCTGCGCTACTCTCAGAACGCTCCCCTCTCGATGTACGAGGAGGTGAACACACGCTGCAACCTGCCCGCCCAGATTGACATCGAGGCAACGGAGGGCATGGAGTACAAGTTCCTCTGCGTTGTCAAGGGCGGCGGCTCGGCCAACAAGACGTACTTCTATCAGGAGACAAAGGCCAGGATACAGAACCCCGGCACGCTGGTTCCGTTCCTCGTAGAGAAGATGAAGACTCTCGGAACGGCGGCTTGTCCTCCTTATCATATTGCCTTCGTGATAGGCGGAACATCGGCCGAGAAGAACCTCCTGACCGTGAAGCTCGCATCAACTCATTACTATGACAACCTCCCCACGACAGGAGACGAGACGGGAAGGGCGTTCCGCGACGTAGAGCTTGAGAAACAACTGTTGGAAGAAGCGCACAAAATCGGCCTCGGAGCGCAGTTCGGCGGCAAGTATTTCGCCCACGACATCCGCGTAATCCGCCTGCCGCGCCACGGCGCATCGTGCCCAATCGGCCTCGGAGTGAGCTGCTCTGCCGACCGAAACATCAAGGCCAAGATAACGAAAGACGGCGTTTGGATTGAGAAACTGGACGACAATCCCGGCGAACTCATACCCGAAGAGCTGCGCAACGCAGGCGAAGGCGACGCCGTGCGCATCGACCTGAACCAGCCGATGAGCGAAATCTGCAAGATACTTTCACAGTACCCGGTGTCTACACGAGTAAGCCTCAACGGTACGATTATCGTCGCACGCGACATTGCCCACGCCAAACTGAAGGCCCGTTTGGACGCAGGCGAAGACTTGCCGCAGTATTTCAAAGACCATCCCGTGCTCTATGCAGGCCCCGCAAAGACCCCGGAAGGCATGCCTTGCGGCTCGATGGGACCGACAACGGCCAACCGCATGGACCCGTATGTTGACGAGTTCCAAGACCACGGAGGCTCTATGGTGATGATTGCAAAGGGCAACCGCACACAGGTTGTTACCGACGCATGCAAGAAACACGGCGGTTTCTACCTCGGAAGCATCGGCGGTCCGGCTGCCGTTCTTTCCATGAACAGCATCAAGAGCATTGAATGCGTCGAGTATCCCGAGCTCGGCATGGAGGCAATCTGGAAGATTAACGTGGTTGACTTCCCTGCTTTCATCCTCGTGGACGACAAGGGCAACGACTTCTTCAAGCAGCTGAAACCGTGGACTCCGTCATGCAAGTAAGTTCTTTAGCAGACAAGGGACGAGTTGACAAGTAACGAGTTAATATGCAACAAGCAGACAACGGGACTTCCGTTATCTGCTTGTTGTTTTCTATATAATGACAAACTACATTGCAATGAAACATTTTATCATCACTGTTTTGGCCGTAATTGCGGCCTCGGTGAGCGCTTACTCGCAGCCGAAAGGCGGCTTGAGACCGTACAGCGAATGGGAAGCCACGCAGTTTGTAGCGCTCACCGGCCACCAGCCTTCCGACTATGTGACGACCGACAACAACTGGGAGATAGTATATGCGCTGCGCAATCCGATGACGGCAAGCGAACTGCGTAACAGCGGAATAACGTGTTCCGACAGCCAGTTGATGTTGCTTGAGGTCGGCGGAATTATCGAACGGCACGGCGGAAAGTGGCAAACGGTAATACCAATCCTTGACCAACAGCAGACCAAAGAGCTAAGAAACTTCGCCCGTGAGGTGGCCGCCGACATATACAAAAGCTGCAAAACGGACTTCAAAAGTTTTGCCGAGGCGGCCGACAGCATGGGCTATGGGCGCAACGTTTTGTCTCTTACGTTCTCTTATTTGCTTGACGGCAGGATGTGGACCAAGCTCTTTCTCTTTGACGATTTCGGCAAAAAGACTACCTGGAGCGGTTGTTACTGGGTGTTGTACGAGCCGAGACAGAGTGCGGCTTACGGCACAAACGGCTACGGCGAGCAAGACTTGTGCCTCACATATCTTGACAGCAGCATTGCGCCCGGCGGCAAAACGATGGAGCGTTTGTCTGACGAGATAAGGCAGAACGGCAAAGTCTGTGATGCGGAACTTGCCCAAAAGCTCGCTGCTTACGGGCTTGTCGATGCCCAAGGCAACGCCCTTTTCCCGATAATAAGGCAGAAGGAAGACCCCTTCCATCAAATAACAGAACGCTTGGTGAACGCCATCAGCACCGCACTTAAAGGCCGTTGCGGAGACATGTCGTCACGTTTCGGCTTCCGTGAGGCCGACGTTGCCGTGGTAGCTCTTTACCATGAGGTGATGTGGGAGCTGATGGACGCACTGCAAGAGGACGGCATCGTTACCGTGCCCGGCGTGTTCAAAGACGCCAAGACCAATTCTGACAAGCTCAACGAAACAGTGTTTTTCGTTGAAGGCGGCCTGATGCAATAACAAGAAAGCACAGTTGTGGGCTTTCTTGTTTTATTCACTTACGCTTCAACAGGCAGTAACCTATCGCGCCGCCGAGTATCGACGCGGCGAAAATTCCTATCTTTGCCTGCATCAACATCATGCCGTCGGTGAAGGCAAGGGTGGATATGAACATCGACATCGTGAACCCGATGGAGGCCAGGAAGCCAAGACCTACGATGCGCCTCGCCGTCAACGCCTCGGTCTTCTTTGCTATTCCGAGCCGCACAAGCAGGTAAACGGAAAGCGCGATGCCCAACGGTTTGCCGACGAGAAGCCCCAAGGCCACGCCCGGTGCGACGTTGGTCGAGAACACGCTTTGCACGTCAAGCCCGGCGAACGACACCCCGGCATTGGCCAAGGCGAACACAGGCATGACGACGAACGACACGAACGGGTGCATGGCATGTTCCAAACGCTGCGACGGAGGGATGGCATCGCGCGTGTCGTTCATCATGTCCGCGATGACTTCCACCTGCTCGTGTTCAAGCGTCGAGACGTTGTTAGGCTTTATTCCGGCAAACCGCCGCAGGTTGTTTGCAGCCCTCTTAAGATATAAAGATTCGGGCAAACGGGCGTCTGAAGGTATGACAAAGGCGGCCAAAACGGCGGCTATCGTGGCGTGAATGCCCGACATCAGGAATGCCGTCCACACTCCGCCGATGCCCAAGAGGCCGTAAAACACGACGTTCTTCACGCCCATCTTGTTGGCGGCGAACATCACTCCAAGGAACGCCAGGCCGACGGCGATGTTGACAAGCGATATTTCCGAGGTATAGAACAGCGCGATGACAACCACCGCCCCGAGGTCGTCGACGATGGCGAGCGTTGTCAGAAACACCTTGGCAGCAAGCGGAACGCGGTCGCCAAGGGCGTAGATTATGGCGAGAGAGAACGCAATGTCGGTTGCCATCGGTATTCCCCAGCCACCGGCCGACGGCGTTCCGGCGTTCAGCACGGTGTAAATCAGCGCCGGAACAATCATCCCGGCCACGGCGGCACCTATCGGAAGGACTGTATTACGAGGGTCGGCCAGCTCACCGCCGATGAACTCGCGCTTCAGTTCAAGCCCCACAACGAAGAAGAACATCGACATAAGTCCGTCGTTAATCCAGTGGTGAAGCGAGTAGTAAAGATACGGCTCGCCATTGAAAACGAAACCGAGCTTATGTTCAAACAGATGGAAATACCCCTCGCTCCACGGCGAATTGGCCAGCAGCAAGGCCACAACCACACTTACGCCGAGCACTATCCCGGCCGACTTTTCCCTTTGGATAAACTGCTGCAAGGGCATTACCAGCCCCCGGCCTATCTTTTTCTGATACTTCATTGACATATTTTCATTGACAATCACATGCTTTCAAAACGGCACAAAAAGAAGAGGATGCGCCATATACTGTGCCATGACGCATCCTCCTTTCCTTTAGTTCAGTAACAGGATGCCTGTTCAACCATTAATTAAAAACATCCATATCAACAACTTGTTTTCTTTGTTTCCCTCTCATCTTTGTGAAAAAACATCTCCATGACATCAAACATTTACCATCTTTCCAAACATCCCGTTACTCGAAAGTACATCACACGTTCATCAGTTGTCTAATATATCAGAGTTGTTCTGACATTTCTTTTCATTCGCTTTGAGACCATCGACAACTTATGCTGTGTGTCGTTGTTTTCTGCCATAAAATTAATCACTTTCCGCCAGTTTTCCAAATATTCCGGCAAGAAAATGCTTTGATTTTACATTTTTTGTCTAATGGGTCATGAAAAGCTGCACAATGCACACACATTGTGCAGCTTTTCATGACCCAAACCGCATGACCTTATAACCCTAAACAATAAATCCTTGCCGCCTCAATGCCTCCATCATTCCGACAGACATCGATTCGTTGTCCTTCTTTGTGTAACGGATGTCGGTGAAAATCTGGGCCAGCGTCTCCTTATTATTTATGCGGACAAACTCGCGGTTCTCCTCCAACGCTTCCTTCGGGCCGTAAAAACGGTCGATGTCCTCGGGCGAATAGTCATGGTAAGTCTCGCTGTGCACGAACGATTCAAGCGGCAGACGGTCGGTAAGCGGAGGCTCTTCGGCAGGCCAGCCAACGGTGAGCGTAGCCACGGGCATCACCAGCCGTGGCAGCTGCAGCGCGTCGATAAGCGCCTGCGGCTGGTAAACGGTAGTGCCGAGGAAGCACAGTCCCAGTCCTTCTTCTTCCGCAAGGTTGCAGAAAGTCTGCGTGTAAAGAAGCGCGTCTGTTGCCGCGTTGATGAATGAAAGGAAGTTGTCATAGCCCGGCTCAGCCTTGCTGCAGCGGCACCAGCGGCTTGCGCGGTTGAAGTCGGCGCACACCGTCAGCACCACAGGTGCCTCGGTAACCATCGGCTGGTTGAAATGCGCCGGAGCGAGCCGCTCCTTCATCTCCTGCGAACGCGTCACAACAACGCTGTACAACTGCATGTTGCCCATCGTCTGCGTGCGTGCGGCCTCGTCGAGCAGGCGGTTAAGCAGCTCGTCGGCCACCTCCCTGCCTGAATATTTGCGGATGCTCCGCCTTGTGTTTATAGTCTTCATAGTCTTAACCCTGTTGTTAATACAAGCGCAAAGTTAGTCATTTTCCGCCACACGGCAATGCCTTCTACAGCGAAAAAGACACGCGGCATGAAACAGCCCCTTTCCGGCGTCTTTGCAAAAGGTGGCCTTTCGCATCGCGAAAGGCCACCTTTTACCGTCTAAAACGCCACCTTTTGCAAGGCGAAAGGTGGCATATTGCAAAACAAGATACAGCATGCCGTGTTTTCAGGGAATAAAAGCCGTCATTTACTTGTTGGTATCATAAATAATACCTATATTTGCATTGTAATCAAAACTGACAGGGTATGCCGGAAATATTCAGGGCTTTTGGATTTTCATTCATGTTTTTCAGCCGCGACCATGAACCTATGCACGTACATGTAATAGGCAAAGGCGGAGACGCAAAATACGTATGGAACGGCAGCGAGTTTGCCTTTTACGAGCAGCACGGAATAAAGGCGAGCGACTTGAAACGGATAAAAAGCCTGGTTGACGAGAACAGCGACATAATCATCAGGCATTGGAACAAGCATTTCGGAAAGGAGGTTGACGATGAAGATTGAGAAAATATGGTTTGACGGAGATTATCTCTATGGCTGCGATGAAAGCGGAAAAGTGTACCGCCAGTCATTGCTGTGGTATCCAAGGCTGCGGAACGCGAGTGACGACGCACGCAAGGACTACACCATAAGCACTGTCGGCATACATTGGCGCAGCATCGACGAGGACGTAAGTTTCGAGAGTTTTGAGTATGAAGACGCAGAACCTACCAAGCTGCAACGCTTCTTCCTAACCCATAGGGAAATTAATGTGGCCGAGTTTGCAAAGCTTGCAGGCATCAACGCATCGCTTTTGCGCAACTATATAAACGGCTTCAAGAAGCCATCAAAAGAACGTGAAAGCCAGATATTGGGGCAAATCCACAAACTAAGCGAGGAATATGCCAACGTGGCATTCTAACAACAGCAATGTAAAACGCCACCTTTTGCAAGGCGAAAGGTGGCATTTTGCATTTCATTCATTTTTCATTCAACCAAAAGCCGACGGCATTGCGTTAATCAAAAGCTAACGATGTGACTTACGGTGACATTCAACCGGAATTACTGTCACAGCGTATCCGGCTGGCAATCAGCGGTTTAGGACATGCCGTGACAGTGTGACAGTAAAAATGAAAAACATTTTATATGATTTACTTGGCAGTGCTATTCCGTCGCTTCCGGCTGGCGGAAGAGGCTGAAATTTACGCTGCCGTAGGCGCGGTGTTCGATGAAACCGGGCACATCCTCAAACGAGTTGTGCTTCCCGTGCTCGAAAACGAATATGCCGCCTGACTTCAACATGCCGCGCTCCAATATCATCCTGGGCAACAGCGGCAGTTCGGGCAGGGCGTAAGGAGGGTCGGCAAAGATGAAGTCGAACTGCTGGCGGCAGCTCTTGATGAAGCGGAACACATCGCCGCGCAGTGGTATGCACTTGTCAGTGCCAAGCTTCTTGAGGCACTGGCGGATGAATGCGTGGTGGTCGCGGTCGGCCTCAACGCTTACAACCGAGGCGCATCCGCGCGAAAGCAGTTCGAGTGATATGCTGCCGGTGCCCGAAAACAAGTCGAGCGCAACAGCCCCGTCAAGGTCTATGTAGCCGTTAAGCACGTTGAAAATGTTTTCCTTTGCGAAGTCCGTAGTCGGCCTCGCCTTGAACGTCTTTGGTATTTCAAAGTGACGTCCCTTATATATTCCGGTTATTATTCGCACCTTTTTAATTAAGAGTTAAGAATTAAGAGTTAAGAAAAGCACATATATTAAATTAAGAATTAAGAGTTAAGAACTGAAAGTCAGCGTTAAGCTAATTAAGAAAACATGTCTTTCTAATCGACAACGGATATTTTCTTAATTCTTAACTCTTAACTCTTAATTCTTCAAGAAGTATGTCATCAGGTCGTATGGCAACCCTTTTATCTCGGTGATTGGCGCGCGGTTGAACTCCGCCTTGGGGTTTATCACGTACACGTTTTGTATAAACTGGCGCAGCTCCTGCACAAGCTCGTCGCGGCTTGGCAGCTCCCCGGCGAGGTGAAGCTCGTCACGGCGGTTGTCGAAAGCCAGCTGTTTCCAAACGTTCAGCATAAAGTAAACGGCATCGGGCACAAGGTTCGTGTCGAAACTGTTGGTGAACCTGAAGCGGTTTTGCTGGAAACTGAACACGTCGAGCTTCTTGTCGTGGAAATAAGCGTACAGCTTCTGCCTTACGCCGGTGAAGCTGCGGCGGTAAAGGTGTTCCCATACGGGCGTGCAGACATGGGTGAAACGCACGTCTGTGAAATGGTCGTCAACAACCAGCTTCAAGTCCTTGTTCATGGAATACACGGCCACTGCGTTGAGCGAAGGCAGCACGGCATGCATCACACTCTCGCCGCTGCGCCCGGTGATGGAATGGTGGTAATACACGTCTTTCAGCGAATCCTTGTACTCGTCGATAGGAACCATCAGCACGGGAGAGTCAACCATCACCATCGCCCTCTGCCATCCGCCGGCCTGAAGGTCGATTTCCCTAAACGCTTCCCTAAGGTTTGCCGCCATGGATATTCCGCTTCTTACCGTATAAGGTTCGAACACAATGCCGGAAGCGCTGCCCGGAGCAAGCGCAGAGAACGACAAAGTGTGGCGGCCCACACGTATGACGAGCCGCGGAGTCTTTTTCACCAACAGGCCGTTGCCAGCCCCCAAACCGTCGAGGTGACGGGTTCCGTCTATGCGCCTGTCCGCCTGTTGAAATATTTTATTCCCAGTTTCCTGCATTATCATTTGGTGTGGTTAAGTCTCCTATCTTCAAACCGGGATAACGCCCGGCACTCTCGGCCTCTTCAACAAGATTTGAAATGCTGTTGCCGTCAAGCCCGTTGAGGTATTCACCGTATTCCGCTCCGCACTCCATCAATGGAATCTGCCGCCCCGACTTGCCTGTCTGCATATTCACGGCTATGTCGAATTTCTTACCGCCGGAAAACGGAACATACTGCAATGAGTCGGCAAGATAACCGCCACGTACAAGCTCGTTGAAATCATCGGTGTAAGTTCCGTTGGCCTGCCGGTAACGTTCCTCCGCATACCTTATCCTTACAAGCCGTTCCTTCACAGCCTGTTCACGCTCCGCACGAAGGCCATCGAACCGCATGGGAGCATGTATGCTGAGCACGCACGTTACGGCCAAAGCCGCCGCAAGCGCACCCAAAACGTAGTTCATGTTGAATTTGCACATATCGAAAACGGCGCTTGCCGCAGATAAAAGACTACTTTACCGGCATGCGCCGAACTCTTTACCGATTATTTTTAGTAAGTTTGCATCATGCTTTACAGCATACTATGCGTTGCAAAAATACGCCAAATTATCCGTAAGTCCAAACCTTTAAGTTAAAAACTGATGATTGTCGACGAACTGGCTTTGCTCGCAAGGCAGGCCCTCGGCTTGGTTCCAACGCGCGAACAGGCCGCCGCTATTGATACGTTTTGCCGTTTTATGACCGACAGGGGAAGCCATGTGGTGATGATTTTACGCGGCTCTGCCGGTACAGGCAAGACCACTCTGGCCGCCGCTTTCGTAAAAACAATGGGCATGCTGCGGCAGAAGACGGTGCTGCTGGCGCCCACAGGGCGCGCCGCCAAGGTGTTCTCGCTCAACGCAGTCCGCCCGGCACTTACCATACACCGCCGCATTTACCGACAGAAAGCGTTTACCGGCGAGGACAGCCGCTTCAACCTGAGCGACAATATGGCGCAAGACACACTGTTCATCATCGATGAAGCGTCGATGATAGCCAACGGCGGAACGGCCGAAACGATGACATTCGGCACGGGGCGGCTGCTCGACGACCTCGTCAGCTTTGTCTATTCCGGGCGCAACTGCCGCATGATGCTCGTAGGAGACAAGGCCCAGCTGCCGCCCGTAGGTGCTGAAGAGTCACCTGCACTGTCGGCCGGATACATGGCCGGTTACGGCATGAAAGTGTACCAGTGCGACCTTGACGAGGTGTTAAGACAGGCCGAAGGCTCAGGCATTCTTTACAACGCGACGGTCATCAGGCGCATGATAACACACGACGAAGTCACCCAACTGCCGCTGATAAAGTTCTCCGGGTTTGCCGACATACGCATGGTGCCCGGCGACGAGCTTATAGAACAGCTGAACAGCAGCTACTCCGAAGTGGGCATCGACGAAACAATGGTTGTGACACGCAGCAACAAGCGCGCCAACATTTACAACGCCGGAATACGCAACATGGTGCTCGGACGGGAGGAAGAACTTACCACAGGCGACATGCTTATTGTCGTGAAAAACAATTATTACTGGCTGGAGAAGGAGAAAGGGAGTGAAGAACGAAGAGTGAAGAGTGAAGAATTAAAATGCAATACGGGTTCTTTATCTACAAAGCAAATGAATGCTTCGCCCTTCACTCTCCGCTCTTCGCTCACCTCTTCGTTCATAGCCAACGGCGACAGAGCCGTCATACAGCGTGTGCGCAACGTCAGGGAGCTGTACGGCTTCAAGTTCGCCGACGTGTGGCTGCAATTCCCCGACTACGACAATTACGAACTCCGTGCCACCGTTCTGCTTGATACGCTCATGTCAGAAGCCCCGGCACTGACGCGCCAACAGAGCGAACAGCTGTTCAACGCCGTACAAGAAGACTATCAGGACATACCCCTCAAGGCCGACCGCATGAAGCGCATACGCGAAGACATGTACTACAACGCCCTGCAAGTGAAGTTCGCCTACGCCGTAACCTGCCACAAGGCGCAGGGCGGACAGTGGGCGCACGTGTACATAGACCAGGGCTATATGACCGACGACATGCTCACTCCGGACTACATCCACTGGCTGTACACCGCCTTCACACGCGCCACCGAGCGGCTGTTCCTTGTCAACTGGCCGAAGACGCAGACATTAAAATAAGAAGCAAAAGCCTTTATTCCCCATCCCTCCCCTCGCCCATTGCACAACAACAAACGGCGAGGGGATTTCTTTTTAAGCATCACTGACTTTATACGCTGTGAAAACCGTAAGTAAAACAAGCAGCAATGCTTACACCCAGCGGTTATCAAGAGACATTTACTCAATGACCGTAAGCAAATCCACACCTTTCCCTTTCAAATCCAAAAGGCCATCTTTTACCTTCCCAAAGGCCGTCTTTCATCAGCTAAAAGGGCACCTTTTGCAAGACGGTTAACGGCTTTTTGCAATGACGATATAGCGTAAAAAGGCATCGATGCCATGTATCACACAAAACAAACAATCTACACCTATTATCTTACCAAGCACATTATTTGCCTCAAGCGAACAATGTTGCGACTTTGAAATTTGCTGCGCCTATTTTTTATGGACAATGCTTGCATTAGTCATCTATATTTTGTAACTTTGTAGGAAGATTGTCATACACGGCGAAAAAGCCCAAAATATATTTTTATAGCATGAATACAGGCAAGCAAATTTGTGAAATATTGAAATCTATCCGCAAAGATATTGCAGAGTCGTATGGATTGAAATACGAGCCTACCGACTGTGGATTTACCGGCAATTGCCTTGGTTTTTGCGAACTTTGCGATGCCGAAATAAGGGATTTGGAACGCCAGCTTAAAGAAAAGCATCATGGGGTAATAGGCATGATATACAATGATTTCAGCCAGGAAGTAAGTAACAGATGCGTTGATTTGATATCAACAATCAACAAATTTGAACATCCAGAATATTTGATGGGAGGCATTAGGCCATGCGGAGACATGGCGAAAGAGGCGGAAAAAGAAATACCCAAAAAGATTTATCATAAATAAAACTATGGCAAACGATATTTTAACCGAATTAAAAGAAAAACTTGGCAAGAAAGAACTTTTAAGAAACATAGCCTGCAAAGGGCAATATTGCACTTTTTATGAAATAGCCTCTATCTTGTTAAACAAAGTCGCCATCCGCAAAGGAGACAAAACATATTACATTAAAGACATTGAGTTTTACCTCTACAATGACCTTCACAGAGACATTATCACGTACCCGAGGATATGCGAAGCAGGCCAATGGTATTTTCATTCGAGCGGTGTTGACATCTCGTTTGAAAGCTACGTCAAGACAGATGACAACGAATATGACTTGTTCCAACCTATCTTGGACAAGGATTCGTTCTTCGGTGGTATATTGATTAGGCAGATTTACCCAGCCGATAAAACTCCGGCGGATGCCGCAAAATGCAGACTTGATGGACCACATAAGGTTGAATGGGAACTATTTGACAAGTTTGACGCTTTCAATGATGTGCAAGACTTTCCTCATTTTGTAGCTTGCGAACATGAAGTTAATATAATAAAAGTTTCTGAGCGTCGTAATATTTTACCTTCAAACAAAACTGCCGAAGAAAAAGTCAAGTCCATATTGGACTACAACTATTATAAAAGCGAAATACCAGAAGACGACTTGGTTAAGGCGTTTAAGGAATACAAGGAGGCAACATACCGCTACACAATATGATAAAAGACCAAGACACGAACATGGTTTACCTGTCGAAATGGCTTTCAGACAAGAAAGAAGGCCATCCCGACTTTTATCGACGGCTAACCCGATTGTTTGACGATAGAGGTATAAAGTGGGGCGTGCTGAAGCACACCAACGACTATTGGGCGCGCGACTATATGCCTATACAAATATCGCAGGATGACTTTCTGAAATACAAATACCGTCCTGACTATCTTTATAAAGTAAAAGGACGAAAGCAATACATCACCAACTGTTCCAAGACTTGCGCCGAATTGGGCATAAAATACAGGGAAACTGACATCATTATTGACGGCGGAAACATCGTTTGGTGCGGTGATTACGCAGTCATGACAGACAAGATTTTCGAGGAAAATGATGTGCCGAAATATGACAGGGAGCTATCGGCGGCTCTTGAAAACGAGCTTAGGCACAAAGTGATTTTCATTCCGTGGGTGCGCCACGGAGAACCTGACAACGATGAAGAAGACACCTTCGGACACACCGACGGCTTCGTTAAATATTGTGGTAGCAATAAAATCCTGATGACAAACCACCGCGAAGCTCATCCTGATGAAGCCGATGCGATACGACATGTGCTTGAAACTTACGGCTTTGAAGTCACCGAAATGCTTTTTGATGTACCCAATCCCAACCCGAAATTCAACTGGGCGTACATCAACTTCCTGCAAGTGGGCAACGAAATCATCATGCCGCGCTTCGGCATCAGCGAAGACGCACTGGCCGAGCGGTACATAAAAGAAGCGTTCCCCACATGCAACGTTCACACCATCGAAGCGAAAGCTATAGCCCGTAAAGGTGGAGCAATACACTGCATTACGTGGAACATCATGGTGTAACTGCAAGGATTACCACTTGATTAAGCAAAATATTTCAATAACTTCCTTAACTCCTAAATAGACAAATGACATCAATACTGCTCTTTTTAGCCGGCGCACTTGTCGCCACCATCATACTTATGGCCGTAGGCCAAAGGAAAAACAGGGAAATGTCTGACCGCATTTCGACACTGACAAGTGACATTTCGGCGAAACAAAAGGAAGCGGAAATGCTTTCAAGGCAGCTCGACGACAGCCGCAAGGAGTACGAACGGCGGATGAACGAGGCCAAACAACAGTTTGAAGCGCAGCTTGAGGAGACCAACCAACGGCACGAACGCGACAAGGAAGAACGCACGGCAATGCTCGACAGACAGTTTGCCGAACGCCTGAAACTCGTCCAAGAGCAGCTGAACTCAACAACAGAAAGGCTGCTGAAACAACGTTCGGAAGAACTTGACAAGACCAACCGCAGCCAGATTGACTCCATACTGGCCCCGATGAGAGCCGTAATGGCCGAGATGAAGAAGTCGATGGACGACAACCGCGAGTCGTTTACGCGCAGCACCGCCTCACTAAGCGAACAGCTGCGGCAGATGCACGCCACGACTACAAGCCTCGGAGCGGAGGCCGAGAAACTGTCGAAGGCGTTGCAGACGGGGCCGAAAATACAGGGCGACTTCGGCGAAATGAAGCTCAACGACCTGCTCGACAAGTTCGGATTTACCAAGGGCGTGGAGTACGACGTCCAGTACACGATGCGCGACTCCAAGGGACACGTTATCAGAAACGACGACACCGACGACATGATGCGCCCCGACGTAGTGCTGCATTACCCCGACCACAAGGACGTAATCATCGACTCCAAGGCTTCGCTCACCGCCTTCATAGGCTACGTGAACGCAGAAAACGACGACGAACGCAAGCGTTATCTGGACGAGCACGTCAAGAGCGTGCGACGTCATGTGGACGAGCTTTCGGCCAAAAGCTACGGCAAATACTCGATGGAAGGCGGCACAACGCTCGACTTCGTGATAATGTTCGTGCCGCAGGAGGCTGCCATGCAGCTGGCCGTATCAGCCGACACGGCGCTATGGAACTACGCTTTCGAGCGCAACGTAATCATCACCGGCGAGCAAAACCTGTTCTCCCTGCTGCGCCTCTTGCAGATAGCGTGGACGCAACAGCGGCAAGCAGACAACCAAGAGCAGGTGTTCGGCCTTGCAAACTCTTTACTGGAGCGCGTCGGACTGTTTGTTGAGCGGTTTGAGAAGATAGGAAAGAACATCGAAGCGGCGCAGGGTGCATACGACGAAGCGCGCAAATCGATGACCGGCAACAGGGGTTTCGTCACCTCGGCGCGCAAGCTCGTGGAGATGGGAGCAAAGGAAAACCCCAAAAGAAAACTGCCTGATGACAATGAATAATTAAGAATTAAGAGTTAATAATTAAGAAAATGCCGTTGCAAGCAAACCACAAAGCATCCTTTCTTAACCCTTGACTCTTAATTCTTAATTTGTCTGTTTTAACCTAATTGTAATACTGGTGTAACAGGTATGAATACATTTGTAGGTATTTTTGCATCAAAAATCAAACAAAAAAGTTTATGGACAACACTTATCGAATATTGGTTGTAGACGACGAACAGGACTTGTGCGAGATTTTGAAGTTCAACCTTGAGACCGACGGATACACCGTTGAGACGGCCAACTCAGCCGAAGAAGCCCTGCAAATGGACATTAAAAGCTTCGACTTGCTGCTGCTCGATGTCATGATGGGCGGCATGTCGGGCTTCGCAATGGCAAAGAAGCTGAAGGCAGACCCCGAGACCAAGGACATCCCCGTGGTATTCCTGACGGCCCGCGACACTGAAAACGACACGGTGACGGGCTTCAACCTCGGTGCGGACGACTACATATCAAAACCTTTCTCCATACGCGAAGTGCTCGTAAGGATACGTGCCGTGCTGCGCAGGACTGCAGAGAGAAACGGCGAACAGCAATCGAACGTGCTGCGCTATCAGGGACTTGAGCTTAACCTCGACAAGAAAACGGTAAGCATCGACGGCGAGGACGTGCCATTCACGAAGACCGAATTCGAGATACTTCACCTCCTTTTGGACGAGAAGGGGCGCGTATTCTCACGCCAGGAACTTATCGACCGCATCTGGCCGAAAGACGTTCTTGTGCTCGACCGCACCGTAGACGTAAACATAACACGCCTCCGCAAGAAGATAGGCAAGTTCTCGAAGTGCATCGTGACACGCCTCGGCTTCGGTTATTATTTTGACGCATAAAGTTTTTTCAGGGTTTTACGGTTATACGGTTGTGAGGTTATAAGGCAATGCCGTACAACCGTAAAACCTTATAACCGTAAAACCTTACAACCTAAGAAATATGTTCAGAACTTCAGTCGGGACACGTCTCTACGTGAGCGTGCTGTCAGTATTCATCCTGTTCGCGGCGGCTTTCATCCTTTTCCAGCACACACGCGAGCGCGAATACAAAATCAGTTCGCTCAACACACGCCTCCAGGACTACAACTCGAGGCTCACCGAAACGTTGGAATATATGGGCGACCACTCCGAGAAGGCGCTCGACCAATACATCAGGACGCACCACATGCACGGGCTGCGGGTGACGCTTATCAAGCGTAACGGGCAGGTTGTTTACGACAACATGTACAAGAACTACGCGAAGATGGACAGCCACAAGAACCGCGAAGAGGTGCGCGAGGCGTTTACCAACGGCAGCGGGCACGACTTCAGCAGGCGAAGCGCGACGACGAACCACACATATTTCTACTCGGCCACATACGTTCCGGAACTCGACCTCGTGGTGCGCAGCGCCCTGCCTTACGACAACAGCCTGGCAGAAGTTCTGAAAACCGACCAGCACTACCTGTGGTTCACGCTCGTGGCGGTGCTCATCCTCGTGTTCATACTTTACCGCTTCGTGAGCCGTTTGGGCGACAACATAGCCAAGCTGCGCCTTTTCGCCAGCCGGGCCGACCACAACGAAAGCCTTGACACGGAAGACCTTGTGGGCTTTTCGGGCGACGAGCTGGGCGAGATTGCCGAGCGCATAATAAAGATGTACAAGCGGCTTAAGCGCACAAAGGAAGAACAAAACGTGCTGAAACGCCAGCTGACACAGAACATCGCACACGAACTGAAGACACCGGTGGCCAGCATACAAGGGTATCTCGAAACTGTTTTAGAGACACCGAACATCAATGAAAAGACCAAACAGCAATTCCTTGAGCGGTGCTACGCCCAGTCGCAACGCCTCGCCTCGCTGCTGCATGACATATCAACGCTCAACCGCCTTGACGACGCTCCCGAGATGGTAGACTTCGAAAAGGTTGACATCAACAACATGGTGGCAGGCATTGTAAAGGACACAGCCCTGCAAATGGCCGAGCGCAAGATGACGTTCGACAACCGCCTGCCGCCCGGCGTGACCGTAAGCGGCAACCAGTCGCTGCTTTACAGCGTGTTCCGCAACCTGACAGACAACGCCATCGCCTACGCCGGCGAAGGCACAACGATTACCCTGTCGGCATCAGAGGAAGGCGGGCTGTGGAGCTTCAAGTTCAGCGACAACGGCATAGGCGTGCCCTACGAGCACCTGCCAAGACTGTTCGAGCGGTTCTACCGCGTTGACAAGGGGCGCAGCCGGAAGATGGGCGGAACAGGACTGGGGCTTGCAATCGTCAAAAACTCGGTGCTGCTCCACGGCGGAACTATCAGCGTAAACAACAACATTACGGGCGGACTGCGTTTCGATTTCACACTCAGGAAATAAAAACAAGCCTGTAACGCCTTGCCAACGCCACTGCCTGAAACACCTGCCATGCCGGCGCAAGGATGAAAACCGTTACCTGAAAGCGTACTTTTGCTTACACATCACGTGCCGTCAGGCCGTGCAAGACACAAACAATAACCATACCGGCCGCCTTTGCTTACAAAGCGAAAGGCGGCCTTTTACATTGCAAAAGATGGCCTTTTGCAGCGTAAAACACGGCCTTTCACAACGCAATATACGGCCTTTCACAACGCTGCCGGACAACATCCGGCCGGTAACAAGTTTCAAATCAAAACTTTCTTTTTGACCGTTTTTACAACAGCAAACCGCAACTTTGTCAATTACAAACAGTCTTTCATACATACATACGCCGCATTATCATGTCTTTATGACATAAAGACGGCATTCATGAAGATTAGTTCTAAAACTCACAAAAACAAGTTATTAACTCCATTTTATTTTGATGGTATTCATACTTTTACTAAATTTGTAGGCAAATCTTCCGACTATGAAACATATACACAACTTTGACGACCTTGTAGGCTCACTGTCGGCTATGCACAACCGCAAGCGCGTAGCCATGGCATGCCCTGCCGATTCCCACACAAGATACGTCGTCGAGCGCGGCTTGGAGGAAGGCGTGGCCGACTTCACGCTGGTGTGCGCAGGAACATGCGGCCCCGACTTCGAGGACATCGCGAGGCGATACCCCGGCCATGTAGAGGTCATCGTAGAGCCTGACGCCGACGCAGCCGCACGCAAGGCTGTGGCACTGGCGCGCGAAGGGAAGGCCGACGTGCTGATGAAAGGCACCCTCAACACAGACAACCTGCTGCATGCCGTGCTCGACAAGGAGAACGGACTGCTGCGGCAAGGCAGCGTATTAAGCCATGTAACGGCCACCCACATCCCGGCATACGGCAAGTTCGTAGTGTTCGGCGACGCCGCCGTAATCCCCCGTCCCACGCTTGAACAGTTTGATGCAATCCTCGGTTACGCGGCCAACGTAAGCCGGAAGACGGGTGCGGAGTGTCCGCGCGTCGCCCTGATAAACTTCACAGAGAAAGTGAGCGAGAAGTTCCCACATACCTTATATTATGAAGAACTGAAGCGGCGGGCCGCCGAAGGGCGCTACGGCGACGTACTCGTAGACGGTCCTATGGACATAAAGACCGCGCTCGACGGCGAAAGCGGACAGATAAAAGGCATCTCGTCGCCCGTTGTCGGCAATGCCGACGTGCTCGTGTTCCCCAACATCGAGTCGGGCAACGTGTTCTACAAGACCATCACCATGTTTGCCGGCGCGGAGACGGCAGGCATGCTCTGCGGCACAACCGTGCCCGTTGTGGTGGCCTCAAGGGCCGATTCGTGCGCGTCGAAATTCTACAGCCTTGCCATGGCATGCGTCTGATTAATTCATAATCATTAATTAATAATTCATAATAGGGTTGGTATCTTGGTTGCCGTCAGGGCTTGTGCGCATCCTGCTCAATTATGAATTATGAATTAAGAATTATGAATTGAAAGAAGCCTTTACGGCGAAACGCCCCACGGCGGAAGCCCTATTATGAATTGTGATTTATGAAATTATGAATTTAGCAAGATGCGAATATTAGTTATAAACCCGGGTTCCACGTCGACGAAGATAGCCGTCTACGAGGACGAGAAGCCTGTCTGGATGACCGGCGCGCACCATCACGTGAGTGAACTGGCCGCCTTCGTCCACATCAGCGACCAGTATGAATACCGCAAGGAGTTCATCATGAAGCGGCTTGAAGAAGCCGGAATAGCCCTCGACTTCGACGCCGTCATAGGGCGCGGAGGCCTCACCAAGCCGCTCGCCGGCGGCGTTTACGGTGTCAACGGGCTGATGAAACACGACCTGCTGCACGCCGAACGCGAGCACGCCTGCAACCTCGGCGCGCTCATCGCGGCTGAAATAGCCGAGCAATGCGGCTGCCCCGCCTACATAGCCGACCCCGTGGTAGTGGACGAGATGCGGTCTGAGGCACGCTATACAGGCTTCCCCGGCATCGACAGGAAGTCTATCTTCCACGCCCTCAACCAAAAAGCAGTAGCGCGGAAGTACGCCTCATCGGTAGGGAAAAAGTACGAGGAGATGCGCCTCATCGTAGCCCACATAGGCGGAGGAATATCCGTCGGGGCGCATGAATACGGCCGTGTGGTTGACGTGAACAACGCACTCGACGGCGAAGGGCCGTTCTCACCGGAGCGCGCCGGCACCGTGCCGTCGGGCCAGCTGGTAGATGTCTGCTTCAGCGGAAAGTACACAAAGAAGCAAATCAAGCAGATGATAAGCGGCAAGGGAGGGCTGGCCGCACTGCTCGACGAGACCGACATGATAACCATCGACCGCAAGGCCGAAGCCGGCGAAGAGCCTTACCGCGAGGTTATGGCGGCAATGCTCTACACCATAGCCAAGCAGATAGGCGCAATGTACGTAGCCATGAGGGGACAGGTGGAGGCCATCATCCTTACCGGAGGCATCGCCCACAGCGACTACTGCATGTCTCTGCTGAAGCAGCAGATAGACTATCTCGCGCCGATAACAGTCATTCCGGGCGAGAACGAGATGGGTTCGCTTGCCTACAACGCCCTCGGAGTGCTGCGCGGAGAGCTGCCACTGCTCACATACAAATAACGTCAAGCCGCCACAAGGACGGCGCAACGGACACCATGCGTTAAGAAACTATTACACTTATACACCGTTTTTAGTAATAGTTTCTTAACGTTTAATTCCAGAGTCTTAATATCTTTGCATTTTATCTGTAAAAACACATAAATACCTTTGCACAAAATCTTAAAAAAGGTATTTATATGTTCTATTTACACAACATTGTGAAAACTTGTGCGGCTGGAGCGGCTTTGCTGCTTCCTACGTCGCTTTACGCCCAAAGCCACACCATCACTGGCAAGGTGACAAGCGAAACCGGCGAGCCTCTCATCGGTGTCACCGTAAGGATGAACAGCTTGAAACAGAGCGGGGTAATCACCGACATTGACGGAAAATACTCAATGACCGTCAACAAGAACCCGGAAAAGACAGACTCGCTTACATTCAACTACGTGGGCTACGAGAAGAAAACAATCGCATGGAATGGGGAAAACGAGATAAACACGAAACTCGGCGACGGAACAATCGAACTTAGCAACGTGGTTGTGACCGCCCTTGGCATCAAGCGCGAGGAGAAGGGCCTTGGCTTCGCCACCGAGACAGTTGACGGCTCGAAAATCACAGGCACAATGCCGTCCAACTGGTCGCTCGCACTGCAAGGCGAGGTTGCCGGACTCAACGTGATATCAGCCGGCGGCCCACTGTCGTCAACAAGGATTTCCCTTCGAGGCGACGTGTCGCTCAACCCCAACGGCAACAACGCGCTAATCGTGGTTGACGGCGTGCCGATGTCAAGCCCGATGAACAACCCCGGAACATCATACGGAGCCGGAGACAACAGCGAGAACTCCGTAGACTACGGCAACGGATTTTCCGACCTCAACCCCGACGACATAGAAAGCATACAAGTGCTCAAGGGCGCAAGCGCCGCCGCACTTTACGGCTCGCGTGCCGCCAACGGAGTAATCATGGTAACCACGAAGTCGGGAGCCGACGCCGAGAAGGGCTGGGGAGTGACCTACAGCTTCAACAACACATGGGATGTGGCCGCACATTTCCCCGACTACCAGTATGAATTCGGACAAGGTCTGCCATCATATATAGGTAAGGAAGGCACCGAATACGCCGGACAGCTGTACTACTCATACGGTGCGGCCGAGGACGGGAACTCAAGCACGTCGGGCACGAGCAGCGCCTACGGCCCGCGTTTTGAAGGACAAAGCTACTACCAGTACGACCCCGAGCTTGAAGGACGCGGCACATCGCCTACTCCGTGGGTGCCTTACAGGGACAACCACTCCGGCCTCTTCCAGACAGGATACACAATGACGAACTCCGTCGCGCTGACAGGCAAGACCGACAGGGGCAGCATGCGCGCGTCGTTCACACACTCAAAGAACGAGTGGATACTGCCAAACACCGGCTACGAGCGCATAACAGCCTCCGTATCGGCCAACCAGCAGCTGTCACGGCGCATAAAACTCAACTTCAAGACGTCTTACACCTACCGTCACTCTGACAACGTGCCGTCGCTCAGCTACAACAGCAACTCTATCTCTTACTTCCTCATCTTCCAGAACCCCAACTTCAACCTCGACTGGTTCAAGCCGATGTGGTACAAGGGAAAGGAGAACGTTGAGCAGATACGTCCGTTCAGCTCATACCTGCCCAACCCGTATGTAGTGCTCTACGAGTCGGAAAACCCGTCGACAAAGCACAGCGTAATATCCACCGCTTCGGCCACAGCGCAACTCAGCAGGCACTTCGACTTCATGATTCGCTCCGGCATACAGCTCTCCGCACAGGCACAGGAGCAGCACAGGCCGATAAGCGACAGGGTGTTCCCCAACGGTTATTTCAAGAAGCAGAACATCATCGACTACGAAATCAACAGCGACGCATTGCTGACCTACCACAACAGTTTCTCCAACGGACTTAGTGTCAACGCCGCCGTGGGAGGCAACATAATGTACTCTTACTACGACATGTTGTCGGCTGCGGTAATAGGACTCAACACACCCGGTGTGTACAGCCTGGCCAACGGAGTGTCTGACCCACAGGTGGTAACCACAATCTACAAGAAGCAGGTGAACAGCCTTTACTTCACCGCCAACTTCTCATACAAGAACAAACTGTTCCTCGACATCACGGGACGTAACGACTGGTCGTCAACACTTCCGAAAAACAACCGCTCGTTCTTCTACCCCTCTGTAAGCGTAAGCGGCATCCTGAACGAGTGGATAAAGATGCCAAAGGAAATCAGCTTGCTGAAAATACGCGCGTCATGGGCACAGGTAGGTAACGATACTGACCCGTACAAGACATCAGGATATTACGAGACAAGCGCGTTCGCCGGCTCGCTTACAACGTCGCAGACATTGTTCAACGCCGACTTCAAACCCGAGATTTCAAACAACTATGAGGCAGGCTTCGACTTCCGCATGTTCAACAACCGCATCGGCCTTGACGCCACATTCTATTACAACCGCACGAAGAACCAGATTCTCGACGCGCCGTTCGACCCGACAACAGGCTACACCAAAGGCACCATCAATTCGGGATGCGTACGCAACCAAGGTATCGAGCTTGTACTCCATGCAATGCCTGTCAAGACTAAAGACTGGGAATGGAACGTTACGCTCAACTGGTCGAAAAACGACAACAAGATACTTTCACTCTCACCGGAAGCCGACGAACAGCAGGTTATCGGCTCGTATGTGAGCGGCAACGTGTCAATAATCGGAACAGTGGGCGGAACCACCGGCGACCTCTGGGGCTACAAGCTGAAGCGCAACGAGGAAGGACAAGTAATCATAGGCAGCGACGGTCTGCCCGAACGTACCGACGCGATAGAATACGTCGGCTGTGCTTACGCCGACTGGAAGGGCGGTTTCAACACTACGCTGAAGTACAAGAACTGGCGCTTCTCGATGTCATGGGACGGCCAGTACGGCGGACTTATCTACTCACAGTCTCACCACAAGATGATGGAACAGGGACACATCACCGAGAGCCTGAACGGCCGTCTGCCCGGCACTCCGTTCTACCTCGACATCAACGACCCTGCAATAGCACAGAAAATCACCGACGCCGGATATACCCTTCTTGAAGGTGTGTACATGATTGCACCGGGAGTCATCGACAACGGTGACGGCACCTACAGGCCGAACGACATCATTACGACGGTCGAGAAATACAACAAGGAGACATATCGTATAGCCAACGTCGAGACAAACTCGTTCGACGCATCCTACCTCAAGCTGCGCGAGCTGCGCCTTGACTTCGACTTCCCGACGAAATGGCTTAAGAAAACGTTTATCAAAAAAGCAAGCATCGGCGTGTACGGACGCAACCTCCTGTGCATAACCGACTACCCAATGTTCGACCCGGAGACTGTCTCACTCGACGGAAGCACGATGGTTACGGGTGTTGAAGTAGGTACACTGCCGAGCACACGCTCATACGGAATAAACCTGAACGTATCATTCTAACAAACATAATACAAGATGAAAAAACTCATTAGAAACACGATAATCGCTCTCGCGGCTCCCGCATTGCTGTTCACTTCATGCCACGAGTCGTTCGACGAGCTGAACACCGACCCCACACACATGAGCGAAGCCAACGCCGGCAGCTTCATGAAGCCCATAATGTACGGCATGGCTACATACAACTGGAACAGATACAACTCATGGACTTTCCAACTGATGCAGATTTGCGTGTCGACAAGTTCCACGTCGGGCATCGGCTGGTACAATGCGACCGACGCTTCAGGCGACGGCTCATGGACGAATTACTACTATTACCTGACCAACGCCAAGGCCATGTACAAATACGGCGAGCAGGCCGAAGATAACAACTACATGGCTGTGTCGCTGACATTGCAGGGCTGGATATTTGAACTGCTGACCGACGCTTTCGGTGATATTCCGTTCACGGATGCCTGCAAGGGCGAGGAAGGTGTTTACCAGCCGAAATTCGACAAGCAGCAAGATGTTTACGCAAACATCATCGACATGCTCGACGAGGCCAACAGCCTGTACGACACATCTAAAGGACTGCAGTTCAACAGCTCCGGCGACATGCTCTATTGCACGTCCGACGAAGACACCGAAGGCATAATGCTTTGGAAGAAGTTTGCGAACTCTCTGCGCATGAGGGCGTTGCTCCGTGTCATCGACGTTCCGGGACTTGACGCGGCAAACAAGTTGAAAGAGATGATTGACGACCCTGTGAAATACCCCGTGTTCGAGTCGAACGACGAGTCGGCAATGGTTTCCGTAAGCGGTGTGGCTCCCGAAGAAGCTCCGCTGGCACGCCCGTCCGACTTCACGTCATACAAGGTATTGTCAGAATTCTTCATCAACACGCTTAAGGAATGGAACGACCCGCGCCTGCCAATATTCGCTACAACCGCGACAAACAACGGCGTGGAGGATTACTACGGAATAGAAAGCGGATACCAGGTGCTGCCGAGCATAAACGCGTCTTACCCCAATACGGACAACCTTGCTGTAGCCCCGATGGAGCTTCAGCTCATGACCTACCCTGAGGTTCTCTTCATAAAGGCCGAGCTTGCACAGCGCGGCGTCATCAGCGCCGACGCCGAAGACCTGTACAAACAGGCCGTGACAGCAGCCATAGAACAATGGGGAGCAACGGTTCCGGCAGACTATTTCGACAACCCTGCAACCGCATACGACGGCACTCTGGAGCGCATCATGGAACAGAAGTTCTACGCCCTCTTCTTCTGCGACTACCAGCAGTGGTTCGAACACAACCGCACCGGATACCCGGAAATCCCCGTTGGCCCGGGCGTTGACAGCACGAAGAAGATGCTTACACGTTTCAAATACCCGTCAATACTGCAAAGAACGAACAAGGCCAACTACGACGCGGCCAAGGAATCGATGGGCGGAGACGACTTTTACATAAAACTTATATGGCAGAAATGACACATACAAAAAGAAAGGATGTTAAGATGAAAAAGATGTTTTTAGCAGTTGCACTGTGCGTATCGACACTTGCATGCGCACAAGACATGGCGATGGCCTCAAACAAGGACATAGTCCCGGTAACCAACACGGCGTCTGCGTCAGCGCCGGAGAGCAAGCCCGCAGTTGAATACACGTTCCGCACATACGGCGACATACCTGTTGCCAAGACGGCGTTCGAGGAAGAGCACTATCTCGGTGGCAACGTTTCAGAAAAATGGAATACGTTTATCGCCAACTACAGGCACGAGTATTCGGTCAGCGTCGGACTGTCAAACTCCGGCTACGAATTTGTAAAGCCGTCGGTTTACAACGCCGTACAGCGCGCCAACAAGTATGTCAAGAAAGCATTGAAGAAGAACCTCATGACGCGCGACGAGGCTGTGGAGACAATGTCGCACATTCTCGACTGCGCCAATGTAATCTGCTTCGAGGACGGCACGGAAAAGTTTGAAGACGCCGCCAAGGCGGCCAAGAACGGCGAAGACGTTATCAGACTGTTTGAAAAGGTTGAGCTTGTAAGATGAATACTATCGGCAACATGAAGATGAAAGCACTGCTGGCGCTGCTCATGAGCACAGTGTTCATGGGCAGCGGAGTGGCCCAGGAGACGGTTTTCAACGTCTCAGGCACGGTGAAAGACACCGCCGGACGTGGCGTTGAAGGCGTCGTGGTGAACGACGGTGTGAACTTCACGCAGACCGACGGAGCCGGACGCTGGACGCTGCGCACCGACACCATAGTGAGCAAATACATAAGCATATCCACCCCGGCGGCCTACTGCCTGCCTGAAAGCGACGGCATAGCGGCCGGCTTCTACATCCCGGTAGGCAAGGCAGTGGGTTCTGACGGCTGCGACTTCGTGCTCGAAAAGCGCGCCAAAATGGACGAGAACTTCTACTACATAGCCATCTCCGACCCGCAGGTACGCACGCAGCGTGACATGGAACGCTGGCGCAGCGAGGCCATGAGAGACATCCGCGGCACGGTTGACTCGCTGCGGCGAAGCCGCGAAGTGGTGGGAGTCGCGCTCGGCGACCTTGTATTTGACAACATGCCCCTGTACAAAGACTACATCCAGTCGGTAGAAAACACGGGCATGACGATGTTCCAGTGCATAGGCAACCACGACTTCGACAAGCGCTGGCAAGACCTTCACAACATGCGCCTCGGCACCCCCGTGTACGGCGAAATGGAGTATAACAGGCATTTCGGGCCTACCGACTACTCGTTCAACATCGGCAAAGCGCACGTCATTACGATGAAGAGCATCGACTACGCCGGCGGCAAGAAATATCAGGAGAACATAACCGACCAGCAGATAGCCTGGCTCGAAAAAGACTTGAGCTACGTGCCCAAAGGCTCGCTCGTGCTGCTTAACATGCACGCCGCAGGCTGGAACGTCGAAGGCGGCGACGGCAACATACGCAACGCAAAGCAGCTGGAAAAGGCTTTGGAGGGCTACCGCGTACACGTATTCTGCGGCCACACGCACTTCTACCAGAACGTGGTGGTGAACGAGAACCTTTACCAGCACAACATCGGAGCTGCCTGCGGAGCGTGGTGGACGGGATGGATTAACCGCTGCGGCGCGCCCAACGGCTACTTGGTTGTTGACGTGAACGGCGACGACCTGACGTGGCACTACAAGTCAACAGGCTATCCCATGAGCCACCAGCTCACCGTTTACGGACTTGGAGAGTTCTCGTCGCAGAGGGATTATGTCGTAGCCAACGTGTGGGACTATGACCCGGCATGCCGCGTAGAGTGGTATCAGGACGGGCGCGCGATGGGCGCAATGGAGCGTTTTACCGACGTAGACGAGGGCTACAACTCTCGTTACGCCAAGCGAAAGAGCGATTCGGAAACTCCACACCTGTTCCGCTGCAAGCCCAGCGGGGCATACAGCGAAATCAAAGTAGTGTTCACCAACCGCTTCGGCGAGCAATACTCGGCCGTTACAAAGCCAGGAGTAGAAGTTATAGCCCACCGAGGAGGAGCCGGACTTTACCCGGAGAACACCATCGAGGCCATGCTCAACGCGGTAAAGATTGGAATCAGGAATCTTGAGCTTGACCTGCACGTGACAAAAGACAGCATAGTGGTAGTATCACACGACCCCCACCTCAAGGGCTACGGCAAGCAATACCCTATCTACGCCAACACGTACAGCACGCTGGCCGGACTTACCATAGGCGACAAGGCCGACAAGCGTTTCCCTGGACGCAAGGACGTGGCGTGCCACATTCCCACCGTCACCGAGCTGATAGACTCGGTCGAGGCCTACTGCCACAGGCACAACCTGCCTCCAGTCAAGTACACCATTGAGATAAAGTCGACCGAAGGCAAGGACGGCAAGCTGTCGCCAGACTACAAGACATTCGCCGACCTCTGCGTCCGCGCGCTGGCCTCACGCAGCCTCGGTTCGCGCCTATTACTCCAGAGCTTCGACGTGCGCACGCTGAAATACGTACACGAAAAGTATCCCAACATACGCCTGCTGTACCTCGTAGACAAGTCTGCCGGCAGCTACGGCGAAGCGATGGCTCGCATAGGCTTCACGCCTTACGCCATAAGCCCCGATTTTCCGATGATTACTCAGGATTTCGTCAGCAAGGCCAAGGCCGAGGGAATGCGCGTCATACCTTACACCGTAGACACCAAGGAAGCGACCTTGAAGATGAAGGAGGCCGGCGTTGACGCCATAATAACCAACTATCCCGACCGCGTAACGCGGTGGCTGAACGAATAGACACCATCACACACTATACATATAGAAAGGCCGTGTTCCGTATTTGGGACACGGCCTTTTGCATGGCGAAAG
>ERZ826146.686-NODE-686-length-38219-cov-30.875590_pt1 | contig 38219 bp, 27 predicted proteins | sample MGYA00519857_ERZ826146 | MGnify/ENA primary metagenome ERZ826146 (study PRJEB31778, sample SAMEA3449222) | human gut metagenome | biome: human gut; feature: human-associated habitat; material: faeces | place: United Kingdom | collected 2010/2012 ...
GATGCAGATTATTTTCGCTTCTGTATCATATAGGCGCGTAGTTGCGGATTTGAGGGTTTCCTCTTTTTTGAAAGCGGTATGGGCACTATCGCGTCTATACCGTCAAAGAAATGCTTGGCGGCAAACTCCATGGCGGCCATGCGCCCCATAAGCTCCCCTGTTTCAGGATGGTTCAGGTATTTCAGCCTGTATATGATTTTGCTTGCATCCGAATGTGCCCTGTAAAAGAACAGCGCCGCGGCCTTTTCAACAGGTATGCGTCCCCAAAAAAGCTTTGCCATCTCATTGTCGTAAGGCTTCGCCGCGTAGCCGGTTCGCGGCAGCCCGATGTTGCATGCGGTGCATATCACGTCCTCGCCTATGCCGAGCCGGCATCCGCACATCGCGCATTGCCTTGGCGCGACGAGGTTGATAAGCCTTACGGCAAGCTCGACAAGCACTTGTTTTAATTAAGAATTAAGAGTTGAGAATTAAGAAAAAAGAAATTGAGTGAATTGAATTTAAGAGTTAAGAATTAAGAGCTAAGAAAAATACCAACCGTTTTTGTTGCTGCTGTGTACAACCGACAAAATGTATTTTTCTTAACTCTTAATTCTTAGCCCTTAATTTTTTAGTAGCTTCTTGCTATGATTACGCGGTGTTTTGCAGGCTTGCCTGACACCATGTCGATGCCTTCGGTCTGCTCTACGCCGAACGGAACGCAACGTATCGTGGCCTGTGTTTCCTCCTTGATGCGTGCCTCTGTTTCGGCTGTGCCGTCCCAGTGGCAGAGGAAGAAGCCGCCGTCCTTGATGCGCTCCTTGAACTCTTCGTAGTTGTCGCACTCGTAGATGCGTGCGTCGCGGTAAGCCTTCGCCTTCTTGAACATGTTGTCCTGAATGTCTTTGAGCAACTGTTCTACACGCTCAACGATGCCGTCAACAGGCACTGTGTCCTTCTCCAGAGTGTCGCGGCGCATTATTTCGAGAGTGTTGTTCTCGAGGTCGCGTCCGCCCATGACGAGGCGGACGGGCACGCCCTTAAGCTCGTAGTCGGCGAACTTGAAGCCCGGACGCTTGTTGTCGGCATCGTCATACTTGACAGATATGCCGGCTTCGCGCAGGGCGTTGATTACCGGTGTAAGTTTTTCGGTTATGGCCTGCAGCTGTTCCGAGCCCTTGGTTATCGGGATGATAACCACTTGTATGGGGGCGAGCATAGGCGGCAGTACGAGTCCGTTGTCGTCAGAGTGGGTCATGATAAGCGCGCCTATGAGGCGGGTAGACACTCCCCACGACGTAGCCCATACGTATTCGGGCTTGTTTTCCTTGTTAAGATATGTCACGTCGAACGCCTTTGCGAAGTTCTGTCCGAGGAAGTGGCTCGTTCCGCTTTGCAAAGCCTTGCCATCTTGCATCATTGCTTCAATGGTGTAAGTGTCAAGCGCGCCTGCGAAACGCTCCGTCTCGCTCTTCACTCCCTGCACTACGGGCACGGCCATCCACTTCTCCGCAAACTCGGCATACACGTGGAGCATCTTCTGCGCTTCGGCCTCGGCCTCCTCGCGTGTGGCGTGTGCCGTGTGGCCTTCCTGCCAGAGGAACTCCGATGTGCGCAGGAACGGACGAGTGCGCATCTCCCAGCGCATAACGTTGCACCACTGGTTGCACATCAGCGGCAGGTCGCGGTATGAGTGAATCCAGTTCTTGTATGTGTTCCATATTATGGTTTCCGATGTCGGGCGGATAATCAGTTCCTCTTCCAGGCGTGCCGAGGGGTCAACCTCAACGCCGCTTTTGTCCTCCTTGGCGCGCAGGCGGTAGTGTGTCACCACGGCGCATTCCTTTGCAAAGCCTTCAACGTGCTCAGCTTCGCGAGATAGGAACGACTTTGGTATGAGCAGAGGGAAATATGCGTTCTGTGCGCCGGTTTCCTTGAACATTTTGTCAAGCTGATGCTGCATCTTTTCCCAAATAGCGTAACCGTAAGGCTTTATCACCATACAGCCGCGTACGGCCGACTGCTCGGCAAGGTCGGCCTTTGTAACCAAGTCGTTGTACCACTGGCTGTAGTTGTCAGCCCTTTTGGTCAAGTCTTTTAATTCTTTTGCCATGATAAAAATACCTGTTTTTACTAATTTGGATGCAAACTTACACATTTTCCGCCGAATATTGAAATTATCTTTCTACTTTGTTGTACTTTGGCCTGACACCGCTTCCGTAACGCCTTGTTTCAGGGGGCTTTCCAAAAGGTGGTCTTTTGCGTTGCGAAAGACGGTCTTTTGCACGGCGAAAGGCCACCTTTTACACGGCGAAAGACGGCCTTTTGCAAAACGCTTCCGCGCAAGTCGCCTTTTCCCTGCGCCTGCATGGCTGCCCATTAAGTATGCTTTTCCACTACAAATGTTTGTCGAGACGGGATTTTTGCTTAACTTTGCGAACCAAAAGAGTGTGCCGTACATTGTGCAGCCTGTGGCGTACAAGTGTCAGCAAGGCTCTTTTGATGTAATATGAAGATATGATTTCTGTAGAACATTTGAAAGTGGAGTTTGGTGTGAAGCCGCTCTTCAGCGATGCAGGTTTCGTCATCAACGACCGCGACCGCATAGCCCTTGTGGGCAAGAATGGTGCGGGGAAGTCCACCATGCTCAAGATACTTTGCGGTTTGCAGAAGCCCACAGAGGGTACGGTTAGCGTCCCGGCGGACACTACAATAGGCTACCTGCCGCAGGTAATGGTGCTTACCGACGACACTACAGTGCGCGAAGAGGCCCGGAAGGCGTTTGCCGGCAACACGGAACTGAAGGCGCGCATCGACCGCATGAATGACGAGCTGGCCTCGCGTACCGACTATGACAGTCCTGAATACATGGCTCTTGTCGACAAGTTTACGCGCGAGCATGAACGCTATATGATGATGGGCGCAGAGGGCTACGAGGCCAACATAGAGCGTACCTTGATGGGATTGGGCTTCACGCGTACAGACTTAGAGCGCCCTACGCGCGAGTTCAGCGGCGGATGGCGCATGCGCATAGAGCTTGCCAAGATACTGCTTGAGCGGCCGGACGTGCTGCTGCTTGACGAGCCTACCAACCATCTCGACATAGAGAGCATACAGTGGCTCGAGCAGTTCCTTGCCACGAGTGCCAAGGCCGTTGTGCTTGTAAGCCACGACCGCGCGTTTATCAATAATGTGTCGAACCGCACGTTGGAGATAAGCTGCGGCAAGGTGGTTGACTATAAGGTGAAGTACGACGAGTATGTGCGCCTTCGCGCAGAGCGGCGTGAGCAGCAGCTGCGCGCTTATGAGAACCAGCAGAAGGAGATAGCGGACATAAAGGACTTCATAGAGCGTTTCCGCTACAAGCCGACAAAGGCCGTGCAGGTGCAGAGCCGCATAAAGCAGTTGGAGAAAATCGTGCCCATCGAGGTTGACGAGGTTGACAATTCGGCCATGCACCTGAAGTTTCCGCCATGCCTGCGCAGCGGCGATTATCCCGTAATCTGTGACGAAGTGCGCAAGGATTACGGCGAACACACCGTGTTCAGCGGCGTTACGTTCACCATAAAGCGCGGCGAGAAGGTGGCCTTTGTGGGCAAGAACGGTGAGGGAAAGTCGACGCTCGTAAAGTGTATCATGGGTGAAATCCCTTTCACCGGCACGCTGAAAATCGGCCACAATGTACAAATCGGCTATTTCGCGCAGAACCAGGCGCAGCTGCTCGACGAGAATCTTACCGTATTCCAGACCATCGACAACGTGGCCAAGGGCGACATACGCCTGCGTATAAACGACATTCTCGGCGCGTTCATGTTCGGCGGCGAGGCGTCGGAAAAGAAGGTGAAGGTGCTTAGCGGCGGCGAACGCAGCCGCTTGGCGATGATACGTCTGCTGCTCGAACCTGTCAACCTTCTGATTCTCGACGAGCCTACCAACCATCTTGACATGCCGTCGAAGGATGTGCTGAAAGAAGCCATCAAAGCTTTTGACGGCACGGTTATCGTGGTGAGCCACGACCGCGAGTTCCTCGACGGGCTGGTTTCCAAAGTCTATGAGTTTGGCGGAGGCCATGTAAAAGAACATCTCGGCGGTATATACGACTATCTTTCGAGCCGCCATGCCGACGAGCAGACTAAGAACGAGATATTGGGACAGCAGGGCGAGAGGAAAGCCGCCGCAGGCAAGGCCGATACCGGCAGGCAGACTGCACAGGCTGAAACGCCGTCTTCTGTGCCGAATGCTTCTGCCTTGTCATACGCCGAGCGCAAGGAAATGCAGAAGAAGTTACGCAAAGCGGAGAAAGCCGTGGCCGACAGCGAAGCCAAGATTGGGCGGCTGGAAGCCCGGCTGAAGGAACTTGACGGCATTCTGTGCCAGCCTGACAAGGCAAGCGACATGACTCTCGTTACGGAGTATACGGAGACGAAGAAGGCTCTTGACGGGGAGGTGGACCGCTGGGAACAACTTTCCGAAGAGCTTGAAAAAATGACTGACTGAAAGAAGAAAAACGAAGAATATACCCAATAAAAAGGTTTGATTATGAAAATGAAACACATTATTCCAATGGTGCTGTTCGCCTCGGTCACAATGACCGTTGACGCACAGGCGCAGTTGAAGTCGGGCATCGACATGTCCAACCTTGACACAAGCGTCCGCCCGGCCGACGATTTTTACAAATATGCCTGCGGCGGATGGATGAAGAACAATCCCCTGCCGGCGGCTTATTCACGCTTCGGCAGTTTCGACCAGCTTGCACTTGACAACAACAAGCGTATCAACGCAATCCTGACAGACCTGCTGAAGAATACTTATCAGGCCGGCACTACCGAGCAGAAGCTCAGTGACTTTTACAAGTTGGCAATGGATTCCGTGCGCCGCAACTCTGAAGGAGTGAAGCCCGTGATGCCTCTCATCAATGAGTTTGAGGGTGCAAAGACCGTTGCAGACCTGCGCGCGTTGCAGCTGAAATATTCTACATTCGGCTACGGACTGCCGATGGGCATCGGCTTCGGAGCCGACGAGAAGAATGCCAAGATGAACATATTGAACATATACCAGGGCGGTCTTGTGCTCGGCCAAAAGGAGTATTACCTTGATACCGATTCTGCAACTACGGCCATCCGCGAGGCTTACAAAAAGCATATAGTGCGCATGTTCAAGCTTTTCGGCTTCTCCGAGGCCGACGCGCAGAAGAAGATGGCGGACATCCTGAAGGTTGAGACTGCGTTGGCTAAGGTTTCAAAGTCGCAGACTGAACTGCGTGACGTTGAGGCCAACTATAACAAGATGACCCTTGAGCAGTTTGAAAGCAATTATCCCAACGTCAACTTGACGAAAATGCTTAACGCGGAAGGTGTGAAGACAGAATACTTTAAGGAGATGGTAGTAGGCCAGCCAGACTTCGTTAAGGGAGCCAACAGCGTGCTGGCAGGCATCACCGCCGACGAATTGCGCGCCTACATGGAGTGGGATGCAATCCTTTCCGCTGCAAGCTATTTGAGCGATGATGTGGTTGAGGCCAACTTTGACTTCTTCGGGCGCACCATGTCGGGACGGAAGGAGAACCATCCGCGCTGGAAACTCGCTACGGCTCATGTAGAAGCGCAGATGGGCGAGGCTCTTGGCAAGATGTATGTTGAGCGTTACTTCCCGGCATCTTCAAAGGAGAGGATGGAAAAACTCGTGAAAAACCTGCAAATATCACTTGGCGAGCGTATCAAGGCTCAAGACTGGATGAGCGCCGAGACGAAGCAGGCTGCTCTTGACAAGCTCAACTCTTTCTACGTGAAGATTGGTTATCCCAACCAGTGGAAAGACATGTCGGGGCTGACAATCGACCCCAAGCTCTCTTTCTATGAGAACGTGCAGAACTGCCGTAAGTTCTGGGCGAAGTGGGATATTGACTACCGTGCAGGCAAGCCTGTTGACAAGGAAGAGTGGTTTATGACTCCTCAGACGGTCAACGCATACTACAACCCCACGACAAACGAAATATGCTTCCCTGCCGGCATACTGCAGGTACCCTTCTTTGACCCGACAGCTGACGACGCGTTCAACTACGGTGCCATCGGCGTTGTGATAGGTCATGAGATGACTCACGGGTTCGACGACCAGGGCCGTCATTATGACAAGAATGGTAACATGACCGACTGGTGGACGGCTTCGGATGCTGACAACTTCAACAAACGCGCCGATGAATACGCCGCATTCTTCTCTGCCATCAAGGTGTTGCCCGACCTCAACGCCAACGGTAGGCTTACACTCGGAGAGAATCTTGCCGACCACGGCGGACTGGAAGTTGCCTTCAACGCCTACAAACACGCCACCAAGGACGCTCCGTTGAAGACTATCGACGGGCTTACCCCTGACCAACGTTTCTTCCTTGCGTACGCCGGCGTATGGGCGGCAAACATCACCGAGGAGGAAATCCGCAACCGCACTAAGATGGATCCGCACTCTCTTGGCGAATGGCGCGTCAACGGCGCATTGCCGCATATCGACGCATGGTATGCCGCTTACGGTGTGAAACCGGGCGACAAGATGTACTTGCCGAAAGAAGAGCGGTTGAAGCTTTGGTAATTTTAATTGTGAAAGAGTGAGAAGTATCTCACCCTTTCACTTTTTCACCCTTTCACTTTTTCTTTAAATTATGTTCATAACCCTTGCAATCCTTGCCGTAGCGGCTGTTTTCTTTGCCATCGGCAAGATACGTTCCGACGTTGTGGCTGTGTGCGCATTGATATTGCTCATGGTGTTTGGCATACTCACTCCGGATGAAGCTCTTGCCGGCTTTTCCAACAGCGTAGTCATAATGATGGTCGGTTTGTTCGTTGTCGGTGGTGCTATATTCCAGACCGGACTGGCCAAGATGATTAGCGGCCGCATTATGAAACTGGCCGGTGACAGCGAGCTGCGCCTGTTTCTGCTGGTAATAGCTGTGACGTCGGCTATCGGGGCGTTTGTCAGTAACACGGGCACGGTGGCTCTGATGCTGCCAATAGTGGTTAGCCTTGCCGCAAAGGCCAAGGTCGATGCCAGCCGCATGCTCATGCCTTTGGCTTTCGCCAGTAGTATGGGAGGCATGCTTACGCTCATCGGTACGCCGCCCAACCTCGTGATACAAGACGCACTTGTGGCTGAAGGGTACGAGCCGTTGTCGTTTTTCTCGTTCACTCCTGTCGGCTTGGTGTGCATCGCCGTCGGCGTGATAGTACTGCTTCCTTTAAGCAAGTGGTTTCTTGGCAAGAAAAAGGGCGACGATGCCGACCGCAAGATGAAGGCCAAGTCGCTTGAACAGCTGGTGAGCGAGTATCGGTTAGCTGACAATCTGTGGCGTTTCTTAGTAGGACGAGGATCGCAGATGAAGGGGCGCAGCATGGCCGAACTTGACATTCGCAATCGCTATGGACTGTCTGTGCTCGAAGTAAGGCGCGAGACAACGAAGCAGGGGCTGATAAGGAACGTCAGCCAGATGCCAGCAGGGCCGCGTACCGTTGTGCAGGAGGGCGACGTGCTTTACATTACAGGCGACAAGGAGCAGGCTTTGCGCTTTGCATCCGACTATTCGCTTGCGGTTCCGCCAAAGGACGCCTCCGGCAGCGGAAAGTTCGACTTCTACGACATCGGCATGGCTGAAATTGTGTTGTTGCCTGAGTCAGGCCTTGTTGGAAGACAAGTGAGCGAGGCCGGTTTCCGCTCGAAGTATAGTATCAACATAATGGGCATACGGCGCAAAGGGGAATATATAATGGACGGCCTGGCAGCTGTGCGCCTTCACGCGGGCGACGTGTTACTCGTGCAAGGCACATGGGCAAGCATCAGCCGATTAGGTGGCGAAGAAGAGAAGTGGGTGGTGTTAGGGCAACCTCTTGAGGAGGCGGCAAAGGTGACGCTTGACTACAAGGCACCGCTGGCGGCCCTCATAATGCTGGCGATGGTTGCCATGATGGTGTTCGACTTCATACCCGTAGCTCCGGTCACTGCCGTTATGATAGCCGCCGTACTGATGGTGCTTACGGGGTGCTTCCGCAACGTGGAGGCTGCATACAAGACGATCAACTGGGAAAGCGTTGTGCTTATTGCCGCCATGATGCCCATGTCGGTGGCATTGGAGAAGACCGGAGCGTCGGCCGCCATCTCGCATACGCTTGTGAGTGGTCTCGGCGGCTACGGCCCTTACGTGCTGTTGGCCGGGATATACTTTACTACGTCGCTGCTCACCATGTTTATAAGCAATACAGCCACTGCAGTGCTCATGGTTCCCATTGCTTTCGCTTCTGCCACTGAAGTGGGCTTAAGTCCGTATCCGTTCCTTTTCGCAGTGGCTCTCGGTGCCAGCATGTGTTTCGCATCTCCGTTCTCTACGCCGCCAAACGCCCTCGTGATGCAGGCCGGTCGCTATACTTTCATGGATTATGTCAGGGTGGGACTGCCTTTGCAAATAGTAATGGGCGTGGTAATGGTGTTCGTATTGCCGCTGCTGTTTCCGTTTTAGAAAGGTGAAAAGGTAAAAAAGTAAAAAGGTAAAAAAGCTGCACATTCAGCAAAAAGCTCTATCCTTGTTTTCTACCTTTTTACCTTTCTACCTTTTTACATTTTTACCTTTCCAGCCTTCTCACCTTTTCTTATTCATTTTGTAACTGTTTTGTAATACATAATGCTTAATTTTGCGGCGAAATATGAAATGTCAATGAAGAATGAAGGACGAGGAGTGAAGAGCTCATTACCTGCAATACCTTTAAATCATTCGTTCTTCTATTCTTAACTTAAAAAATTATGTTCAATGAACCGTAAAGTATTATTGGCTGTGCTTTTTGCCGTTTGCGCTTCCGTCACGGCTATGGCCGACGATGATGAAGACAAGGTAGACCGCACGCCGAAGGTGCACGGCACCATACGCGGAAAGTACGAATACCAGACGGAAGAGAACCAGGGGCGCTTCCAGGTGCGTAACGCCAGGGTGAGCCTTGACGGCAACATAAACAAGGTTGTGTCGTACAAGGTTGAAATCGACCTTTCCGACGAAGGCCAAATCAAGATGCTCGATACATACACGCGCATAAAGCCATTGCGCGGGCTCGACTTCACCATAGGCCAGATGCGCGCCCCATTCACCATCGACGCCCACCGTTCGCCCCACCTGCAGTACTTTGCCAACCGCTCGTTCATAGCTAAGCAGGTGGGCAACGTGCGCGACGTGGGCGCAACCATTGGCTACTCGTTCAACGTAGGCTTCCCCATAACGCTTCAGGCCGGCATGTTCAACGGCTCTGGACTTACCGACCAGAAGGACTTTTGGACGAACAACGTAAACTTCTCGGCCAAGGCGCAGCTGTTTTTCCCACGTGGATTCAACCTCACGCTGAGCACGCAGAAAATCAAGCCCGACAACGTGTCAGTGATGATGTATGACGCCGGAGCGTACTACCACGCCCATGGCTGGCACGTAGAGGCCGAATACCTGTACAAGCATTACGGCCATGGCGCATTCAAGCCCGTGCATGCCGTTGATGCTTTCGTGAGCTACGACATACCTCTGCGCAAGTGTTTTTTCAAGAAAATATCGCCACTTGTACGCTACGACTACATGAGCGACCATAGCGACGGCAAACGCTACAACACTAACGGCGACGAGGACGAGACCGGCACACTCGTAATCAACGATTACCGCCGCTCGCGCCTTACGGGCGGACTTACATTCAGTCTCGACTTGCCTTTCGTCTCGGACATACGTTTGAACTACGAGAAATACTTTTACCGCAGCGGAGCCATTGCAAAGCCTTCAGAGAAAGACAAACTCGTAATAGAATTTATGACGAGGTTCTGACGGGCTGACGGCAGGAGTGTCAATGTATCCAAAATGATGACGGCATAGTCAGTTAAGGCTTCTACAAGGCCGGTGGTGCGGCTTAAACGGTGTTTTGTGTAGAAAAAGTACGTTTTTGCGCGGTTTTTGTAAATGCCTGTGGTTCAGTATTTTACGCTTTATCGTTGCTTTGCTGGTAATCAGCAAGATGGCAAAATGCGGTGTTTCGCAATGTGAAACACCGCATTTTGCATAATGAAACGTTGTCTTTTAAACCAATGAAGGTCGTCAACAGGCAGCTTTTCTGTGGCTTTTTCACTTGCTTTTCACGGCTTTTTATGTGCGAATGATGTTGTCTGCGCATTGTTTAGTAGTCGTTCGCGACAATGTCTTTATGTTTTTTCTTCGCCGTCAGATTTATTTCGTGATTTTAATTTGTAAAGGAAATGGAAAAATAATGGCTGTGTTATGTTGTTGGAATAATCATCTATCAAGTCTGGTCTTTTATGTATAAAAACAGGATAATCCCGGTTTTTGGAAATTTATTGCATAATTTTTAATTTTATAAACAAATAATTTTGTAGTATAAATGAAATATTTTATTTTTGTCAAATACTAATTAATTGTTTGCAAAACATTGCATCATGCACAGAGGTGCATATACTTTATTTACATAATTAAAAACAATTCAACTATGAAGAAAACATTACTTCTGTTAACATTTGTTATCGGGGGGGGGTATTTGTAGCACAAGTCTCCATGCCCAAGACCCTCAAGTAATATTCGACGAGGACTTCTCTGAATTCACGGAAGGTACGGAACAGCAGCCTGCTACGACAGACATCAGTGAGGGATTTTTATCAAACAAACTGGACAAGACATTGCCCGGCTGGAGTGGAAAGTATGTCTATGAGGCAGGCGGAATGCTTAAAATAGCTGACGGCGGCAAGCTTGCGACAGACAAGATAGGCTCTGTTACACCGAAGAAAATCAAGGTTTCGTTTGATGTGAGGAGCCTTGCTGACTACGGCGGAGCCTATACCGTGGCAATAGGATATAGCAGTTCGGCGCAAGGTACGTTTGAGGACGACGAGTGGCACCACGTCACCCATGTTTTTGAAAGTTATTATTGGTCGCCTTCATATACGGTTACTTTTTCTCCTTGGCTTGCTTCAGACGGCATCCTTATCGACAACGTAAAGGTAGAAGCGAGCGATGCGTTTGTTTCAGCGCCCGAGGCTTTGCAGCCTACCAAGGCTGACGGCACATCGTTTACGGCTCGCTGGACAGAGGTTGGTGGCGCAACAGGGTATCTGCTCGATGTTTACGACGGTGATAAGAACTATTTTTTGAGAGACGAGGAGGTAACCGGCACGTCGCACGAGGTGACCGGTCTGACCGAAGGCAAGACCTATTATTATACTGTCCGCGCTAAGGTTGATGGCAATGTTTCCGAATATTCCAATGAAATAGAGGTGGTTGAAGTAATCAGCGAGCTGCCAGCCCCGAAGTCGCTGCCTGCTTCCGACGTTACTTCAACCGGCTTCACTGCGAATTGGGAGGCCGTTGACAAGGCTACACAGTACCTTGTAGCGCTTAACTGCACAAAGGTATTGGCTGCCGATGAAGACGTAAATGTTTTTGAAGACGATTTTTCCGGCGTTACAATAGGAACTCTTGATGATCCTGAGATATTTTATGCAGCCGACGATATAAACAAATACGTCAAGCAGCCGGGATGGGATTGCATGAGCTATTGCCTTGCCGAAGGTTATATAGGTATAGCCCCTTATGACAGCCAAGGCTATCTGAAGACTCCGGGAATCGACTTGTCCAACAATGGAGGGGCGTTTACCTTGAATATGAACCTTGCCGAAACGTCTTACGGTGATTATGAGAGTGGGAGCATAGTGACAGTCAATATATATAACGGTGACGGTTCAACGCCCGTAGAAACCAAGACATTTACAACCGAAATAGGCTTTAAGGACTATACCCTTGACTTCACGAAAGGCACAGCCGAGACGTATATCGAAATAACATACGGCGGTACGATGAACAAGATTATGATTGACGACTTCGCCGTTTCGCAGGCTCTTAAGGCCGGTGACACCTACTCATACGTGTATGCCGAGCAGGAGGTAAGCGACGCAACGTCGTGCCATTTCGACGCTCCTATTGACGAGTACACAAGCTATCAGTACACAGTTACAGCTTACACACGTACAGTCGTTGATGGTGAAATCGGCATGCTGGCTTCAGAGCCGTCGTCACCTGTTACGGTTGACATTACCGGTACAGGCATCAACGAAGTCAACGCTGCAGACGAGACACGCATTTATGCCGTTGACGGAGGTGTGGTCGTAGAACTTTCCGGTGATGCTCCGATACGTCTTTACACTGTTGGCGGACAGCAGATAGGGACGGTACAGGGCCACGCCGGGGCAAACCGCATAGGCGTTGCTTCAGGACTTGTAATAGTGAACGTGAACGGCAGCAGCCGTAAGGTTATGGTAAGATAAAGCCTTTTCAGAATGAAGAAGTTACAGTTTGTTGCAATTTTTTTGCTCCTGTCGCTGCTGTCGGCTTACGGCAAGCCCGTAAGCAAGGCGCAGGCGGAGAAAATTGCGGCGGAGTTTATGGGCAAGCGGCACAGTGTATCTGTGCCGCTTGCTTGTCAGCCGCAACGCGCCATGCTGCAATCCGGAGGCAAGGTGCAGGACGACACGCCACTTTATTATATATTCAACGCCGGTGACGGAGAGGGGTTTGTCATAGTGTCGGGCGACGACACGGCAGCCCCCGTGCTCGGATATTCTGACACGGGCTGCATCGACGTGGACAACATGCCCGACAACATGGCCGAATGGCTGCGCCTGAACGCGCTCTATGTGGAGCGTTGCGCCGACGGCTCGATAGAAGGCGGAGCGCAGGCTGCGCCCCGGAGTGGCGGTACTGTTGTTGTAGGACCTCTGTTGGATGGCATTAACTGGGGGCAGGAGTACCCGTTCAACGAGATGTGTCCCACGTATTATTCAGGCGGACAGGCGAAGCATTACTATTCGGGCTGCGTCGTTGCGGCGGCTACCCAGATAATGAGGTATTACTGCTGGCCGTCGCAGGGCACGGGCACTAAGAGCTATCAGTTCAACGGGCAGACGCTGTCTGCAGACTTTGGCGGCACCACTTACGACTGGGACAACATGCTTAAGGAATATCCCGACGACGGTGTAACACCAGAGCAAGTGGCTGCCGCGGCCACATTGACGTTCCATTTTGACGTGGCTGTAGAGATGGAGTTTTCCGAAACAGGCAGTGGTGCGGCGTCAATGCTTGTACCATATGCGTACAGGGAATATTTCGGTTATGATGATGCCGTAACCATGAGACGGCGTAACTATTACAGCAGTAACGAGTGGCTTGACATCATAAAGCACGAACTTGACGAGGGAAGACCCGTGTATTACGGTGCGACGAGTGACGACGGCCTTAACGGCCATGCCTTTGTTTGCGACGGTTACGATACAGAGGGATATGTACACATCAACTGGGGATGGTACGGAGTGAGCAACGGTTTCTTCCTTGTGAACCATCTCAACCCCTCCGACCTTGGTGCCGGCGGCGGCTCGGGCGGCTACAACCGCGACCAGGAGATAATAACCGGCATACAGCCGCCTACGGATGATAATGCGCCTTTCGAGCGTCCGCTGTACGGAATGGATTTCCGCTGTTCGGATTACGGTGACTATTTCACCGTGATGGACATAATTACCAACTATGACGTACTGCCGTTTAGCGGCCAGATGAGCGTCGTGGTGACGAGGGACGGAGAGGTGCTGAAGGTGCTCGCAGACATTCCAGACTCGCATTTGGACGGTTACGGTACGGGCAGTGGATATTCTTTCTTCCCCTATGTGCGTGAAATTACGACGAATGTAGGTTCTGACGTGGCCGATGGAGACTGCGAGGTGCGTATCGCTTTCAGGGAAACGGCGTCAAGCCCGTGGCAGTTCATGCGCCATGAGAACGGCAGCGTGTCATACGTCAGGGCTACGGCCAAGGACGGGAAGCTGACGCTTCATACTGACGAAACGCCTCATCCCGACGTTACGCTGCTGGCTCCGCTGGAGTCCGACGGCGACGTTTATGCAGGCGGCAGCGCGCTGTTCACGGTACGGCTGCGCAACGATGCACCCGACTTTGACCTATCAAACATAGTGGTGAGGTTCACCTCTGTTGACAACCCTGAAAAGTATTGGGAGTACGGGAACGAGGTGAACGTGTATAACGGAAGCACCGAGACCGTTGACCTGCTTGTCAACCTGGCTGAAGACATGCCTGAAGGCGACTACACTCTGACGCTCTATCAGGAAGAGTTTGAGGATTATCCGTTCAAGCAGGTGGGCGGCGAGGATGCCGTGCAGACTGTATTGCCGGAGGCCGAACTTCCGATAATGCGCCTTACGCAGCCTGTGGCGTGGACCAACGGAACGAAAAGCGGCGAGGTGAAACAGGGTGACGTGTTCCAGCTTGCGGTGTCTACGCGCAATTATGGAGCGGCAGGCAAGGTGGGTGTCATCGGCTGGCTCGAAGACACGGCCGACCCGGACAAGACTTATCTGTTGGCGCAAAGCGACATTGATGTTGATAAGGGAGAGACTGTAGTGACAGCACTTTTCAGGAACAAGCTTCCCGTCGACCCGGGTGTATATAAGGTAAAAATCAGTTATTTGACTGAAGACGGCACCGAAACGCCTGACCTTAACAACGACAAGTACGCCGCAGCACTGACCGTAGGTGAGGCCAAGGACATATTGCTTGAGGCTGTGTCGCTCGACATGCCCGACGAGATGGAGGTTGGAGGTAAGTACAAGTGCTCGCTGACACTGTACGCTTCGGTAGATTTCAGCGGACGGGTATATGTGCGCATGCGGCAGTTTACGATAAAGAACGGCGGCATAGTATATATGGGCACGCAAAGCATGAAAGCAGGTGAAACGAAGACCATCGAGTTTGACTGTGATGCAGATTACGAGCCGTCCCGGTACGTTGTGCTTGTAGAGGCCCATCAAGGCAGCGAGGAAGGTACGGTAGGCGATTATGCCAACTGTTACAAACTGGTAAATGTTATCGAGGCATCGGGTATCGTTTCCGTTGAGGCTGGAGACGACAAAGCTGGTGTGTCTTATCGTAGCGGAACGCTTACGGTTTCAAGCTGTGGTGCGGCAGTTTACGGCATTGATGTTTATGGCATTGACGGTACATTGGTGCGTTCAATCGACTGTGGCGGAATGCAAGACGTAGTTTGTCCTTGCCGGCTTGGACGCGGAGTGTACATAGTAAAGGTACGTACTGCTAACGGATTGATAACCAGTAAGTTGGCTGTAGAATAAGATTGACTGCGCAAAAGGTGGCCTTTCAGACAGTAAAAGGTCGTCTTTTGGATGATAAAAGGTGGCCTTCCGCATTGCGGAAGGCCACCTTTTACATTATAGTCAGTGTCAGACCATCATCAACTCGCTCATAATGGTGTCGCTGATGTATATGCCGCGCCGTGTCAGGCACAGGCTGTCGCCATCGCGCCGCATCAGTCCACGGGCAATGAAAGGGGCTGACTCCTTTTCGAGGTGGTCCTTGTATATGGTGCCGAGCCTGCCTTCAACGTATGAGGTGTTTATGCCTTCGGCGGTGCGCAGGGCGGTGGTAACTATGTCGTTGTATGTTGTGCGTGCGTCGAGAATCTCGCGTTCCATGGGTATGCGCCCCTGTTCTATGGCGGCGATATAGTCGGAAAGGGACGCCGTGTTCCACTGGCGCGAGCGCATGTCGAACGAGTGTGCGGCGGCTCCTATGCCTATATACGGTTCCTGTTGCCAGTAGGAGGAGTTGTGGCGCGAGCGGAAACCCGGACGCGCGAAGTTGCTTATCTCATAATGCTCGTAGCCGGCGGCGGCAAGGCTGTCGGCAAGTGCGTCGTACATGGCAAGGCTCAGCCTGTCGTCAACTGGCTTTATTGTCCGGCTGTCGAGCATCCGTTTCAGGGGTGTGCCGTCCTCGTACATCAGGCTGTATGCCGAGATGTGTTCGGGGGCGATTTCAAGTGCGCGGCGGATATCAGACTGCCACTGCGTCATGGTTTGCCCGGGAAAGCCGAACATCAGGTCGATGCTTATGTTGGTTATGCCGGCATGCCGCAGGTTCTCTACGGCAGCGGCGGCCTGTGCGGCAGTGTGGCGGCGGTGGAGGAAGCGCAGGCGCTCATCGGAGAATGTCTGCACGCCCATGCTTACGCGGTTGACCGGCATCTGTGCCAGCTCGGCGGCGAAGGCCGTGGTTACGTCGTCAGGGTTGCACTCTACGGTCACCTCGGCATCGTTTGCCACGGTGTACACCTTATATATATAATAGAACAGGCGGCGGAGCAGTGGCGCGCCGAGTTGCGATGGCGTGCCTCCGCCTATGTAGACGGTGGAGAATGTGCCGTGCAGGTAGTCTTTACGAAGCTCAATCTCGCGGCACAGAGCGTCGACGTAGCGCGTGCGCAGGCCGAGACGGGTTGTGGAGTAGAAGCCGCAGTATATGCAGCGGCTGCGGCAGAAAGGGATATGGACGTAGATGCCGGACATTTTTTGAAAAGGTAAAAAGATAAAAAAGTAAAAAGGTGAAGGTGGAGACGGGGAAAGGTAGGTGAGAAGGTGGCAAGGTTTGAAACTTTTTGCTTTTCGCCATTTTACCCTCTATTTTTTTATCTTTTACCCCTTTTACCTTTTCACCTTTCATTGAATTTGCGTGCAAAAATACTAATATGTTTTAATTTTTCGGCTCTTTTTGCTTGCATATTTTGCGTGTTAGGGCAAAAATGATTAACTTAGAGGCCGTTAATGGAAGAATGAAAAATGAAGAGTGGAAAATGAATAATCGCCTTGCGGATTGTTCTTTGGCGTATGCCAGATTTTTCATTTTTAATTATTCATTTTTAATTAAGAAACTTAAATCTATAATAGTATGAGAGTTTATCAGACAAACGAGATTAAAAACATCGCCCTGCTTGGCAGTGCGGGCAGCGGCAAGACTACTCTTGCCGAGGCCATGTTGTTTGAGAGCGGCGTCATCAAGCGTCGCGGTAGTGTGGAAGCGAAAAACACTGTAAGTGACTATTTCCCGGTTGAGCAGGAATACGGCTACTCGGTATTCTCAACCGTTTTCAATGTAGAGTGGAACAACAAGAAACTTAACATCATCGACTGCCCCGGTTCCGACGACTTCGTTGGCCAGGCCATCACCGCGCTCAACGTTACCGATCAGGCGGTCATCCTGATCAACGGGCAGTACGGCCCGGAGGTTGGCACGCAAAACAACTTCCGTTATACGGAGAAGCTGAAGAAGCCGGTAATCTTCCTCGTGAACCAGCTTGACAGCGACAAGTGCGACTTTGACGCGATAATAACCAGCATGAAGGACATTTACGGCCAGAAGTGCGTCCAGATACAATACCCAATTGAGACAGGTCCAGGCTTCAACGCCCTCATCGATGTGCTGTTGATGAAGAAATATTCTTGGAAGCCCGAGGGCGGCGCGCCTATTATAGAGGACATTCCGGCCGAGGAGATGGACAAGGCCATGGAGTTGCACAAGGCTCTCGTGGAGGCTGCGGCCGAGAACGACGAGACGCTTATGGAAAAGTTCTTCGAGGAGGAGACCCTTACGGAGGACGAGATGCGCGAGGGCATACGCAAGGGCTTGGTTACAAGGTCGATATTCCCCGTGTTCTGCGTATGCGCCGGCAGAAGCATGGGCGTGCGCCGCTTGATGGAGTTCTTGGGCAATGTCGTGCCGTTCGTAAGCGAAATGCCGAAAGTACACAATACGCGTGGCGAGGAGGTGGCTGCCGAGGCAGGCGGTCCGGAGTCGCTCTACTTCTTCAAGACCGGTGTCGAGCCGCATATCGGCGAAGTGTCTTACTTCAAGGTTATGAGCGGATGTGTAAAGCCGGGCGACGATCTGACGAATGCCGACCGCAGTTCGAAGGAGCGCATCGCCAACATTTACGTGTGCGCAGGCGGCAACCGTCAGCCCGTCGACTGCCTGAACGCCGGCGACATAGGCTGCACCGTGAAGCTGAAGGACGTGAAGACGGGCAACACGCTCAACGGAAAGGACTGCGACAACAGGTTCGACTTCATAAAATATCCCAACTCGAAATACTCGCGCGCCATCAAGGCCGTCAACGAGGCCGATACGGAGAAGCTGATGGCTGCCTTGACAAAGATGCGCCAGGAAGACCCGACATGGGTCGTTGAGCAGAGCAAGGAACTGAGGCAGACCATCATACACGGGCAGGGCGAGTTCCATTTGCGCACGCTGAAGTGGCGTCTCGAGAACAACGAGAAGCTGGCGGTGAAGTTCATCGACGCCAAAATACCTTACCGCGAGACCATCACCAAGGCCGCGCGTGCCGACTACCGCCACAAGAAGCAGTCGGGCGGCGCTGGCCAGTTCGGCGAGGTGCACCTCATTGTAGAGCCGTACGCCGAAGGCATGCCCGACCCAGTGAGCTACAAGTTCAACGGCCAGGAGTTCAAGATGAACATCAAGAGCAAGGAAGTTATCGATCTGGAGTGGGGCGGAAAGCTCGTGTTCATCAACTCTGTCGTGGGCGGCGCCATCGACACTCGCTTCATGCCGGCCATACTCAAGGGCGTGATGGAGCGTATGGAGCAAGGCCCGTTGACGGGTAGCTATGCCCGTGACGTGCGTGTCGTCGTGTATGACGGCAAGATGCACCCGGTTGACAGCAACGAGCTCTCGTTCATGCTGGCCGCACGCCACGCCTTCTCCGACGCGTTCAAGAATGCGGGTCCGAAAATCCTCGAGCCGATATACGACCTTGAGGTATATGTTCCGTCTGACTTCATGGGCGATGTCATGAGCGACTTGCAAGGACGCCGTGCGCTGATCATGGGTATGGACAGCGAGGCCGGATACCAGAAGCTGCAGGCCAAAATTCCGCTGAAGGAGCTTGCAAGCTACTCAATTTCGTTGAGCTCGCTTACAGGCGGACGCGCTTCGTTCACAACCAAGTTCGCCAGCTACGAGCTTGTGCCCAACGAAATACAGCAGGAACTCATCAAGGAGCACGAGGCGGAAATGGCCGGAAATGGCGACTGACACTCGGCAGCATTGCCGGCGGAAAGCCGCCGGGCTGCTATATGGATATGTTGCGGTGGCGTGCCTGTAAGGCATGCCGCCGTTTTTTTGCATGTACAGGCGTTCGGAAGGTGTGCCGGCAAAGGCTAGTGTGTATATGGATGGTTTACATTTGCCGGGCTATGCTTGGTACTATGGAAGTTGATTATTATTAATTAAAATAATATTTTTAGGTTAATATAGATAAATTCTAACGAATTAATTAACAAAACCAAAAGGGCGTGTACTTTTTTGCAATATATTTGCCGGTATGAAGAAAACTACGATTTGGCTTATAGCGGTAGTGATGGGTCTTTCGTTCCTTATCCTGCTCTTCATGCAGCTGAAATACATCCAGGCGATGGTTCAGATGAAGAAAGAGCAGTTTGACGAGTCCGTGAGCAAGGCCCTTTACCAAGCCTCGCGCAACCTTGAGCTGAACGAGACGCTTAAATACCTTGAGCGCGATGTCAACGTTTCAGGCAGGAAGGCGCTGAAAGCCGATGCCTCAGGCGGAAGCGGCGACGCCAGGATAACCCATCAATATCCGCCGGCCGCCGGCAATGGCTCTGCGTATTCGTCGTTCGAGCTGAAGACGATGGCCATGAAGCCGTCGTCGATGCCCAAGGCCATGATACTGCGCAGCGACAAGAACTCGATATCCGAGGCCACGAAGTCGATGCGCGAGATGGTGAAGAACCGCTACATATACCAGAAAGCGCTGTTGGACGAGGTGGTGTACAGCATCCTCTACACTGCCTCCGACAAGCCACTGCGCGAGCGGATAAACTTCAAGATGCTCGACCAGGACATAAAGACCGAGCTGATGAACAACGGCATCGACATCCCCTACCACTTTACGGTGTCGACGCAGGACGGCAGGGAAGTGTACCGCTGCCCCGACTACGTAGGCCAGGGCGAGGAGTACACGTATTCGCAGACGTTGTTCCGCAACGACCCCTCCAACAAGATGGGCATAGTGAAGATACATTTCCCCGACATGGGCAGCTACATCTTCAGCGGAGTGAGGTTCATGATACCATCAGTGGCGTTCACCATAGTGCTGCTCGTTACGTTCATCTTCACCATAGTCGTGATATTCCGGCAGAAGCGCTATACTGAAATAAAGAATGACTTTATCAACAACATGACCCACGAGCTCAAGACGCCCATCAGCAGCATATCGCTTGCCGCACAGATGCTTGGAGACGAGTCCGTGACGAAAAGCCCCGTGATGATGAAGCACCTCGGCGGAGTAATCAACGACGAGTCGAAACGCCTGCGCTTCCTCGTCGAGAAGGTACTGCAGATGTCGATGTTCGACCGCAAGAAAGCCATCTTCAAGAAGAAGGAGCTCAACCTCAACGACCTTGTCGAGAGCGTGGCAAACACGTTCACGCTGCGCGTCGAGCATACCGGAGGGCACATAACCACCGAGCTTGACGCCACCGAGCCGGCCATATACGTTGACGAGATGCACTTCACCAACGTAATCTTCAACCTCCTCGACAACGCCGTGAAATACCGCGACCCCGACCGCCCCGTGGAGCTTGCGGTCAAGACGTGGAACGACAAGGACAGGCTCTACTTCTCTGTTAAGGACAACGGCGTGGGCATAAAGAAAGAGAACCTGAAAAAGATATTCGAGAAATTCTACCGCGTGCACACCGGCAACGTACACGATGTAAAGGGCTTCGGCCTCGGGCTGGCCTACGTCAAGAAGATGGTAGACCTGCACAAGGGCGAGATACATGTGGAGAGCGAACGCGGAAAAGGCACGAAATTCATAATATCATTACCAATAATCAAAAAATAAAGAACTATGGACGAGAAACTGAAAATCCTACTTTGCGAAGACGACGAGAACCTCGGGATGCTGCTTCGCGAATACCTGCAGGCCAAAGGCTACAGCGCCGAGCTCTGCCCCGACGGCGAGGCCGGTTACAAGGCTTTCCTTAAAAGCAAGTTCGACATCTGCGTGCTCGACGTGATGATGCCCAAGAAAGACGGCTTCACCCTCGCGCAGGAAATACGCCAGGCCAACGCCGAGATACCCATCATCTTCCTCACGGCCAAGACCCTGAAGGAAGACATACTCGAAGGCTTTAAAATCGGCGCCGACGACTACATCACAAAGCCTTTCTCAATGGAAGAGCTTGTGTTCCGCATCGAGGCCATTCTGCGCCGCGTGCGCGGAAAGAAGAACAAGGAGAACACCGTTTACCACATCGGCCGCTTTACCTTCGACACACAGAAGCAGCTCCTCACAATAGGCGACAAGCAGACGAAGCTCACCACGAAGGAGAACGAGCTGCTCGCCCTGCTCTGCTCGCACGCCAACGAGATACTGCAGCGCGACTTCGCCCTGAAGACAATCTGGATTGACGACAACTACTTCAACGCGCGCTCCATGGACGTCTACATCACAAAGCTGCGCAAGCACCTCAAGGACGACGACCAGATAGAGATAATCAACATACACGGCAAAGGCTACAAGCTTATCACCCCCGAGCAGGAATAAGCCCCGTAACCGGCCGCCACGTATGCGCAAGGCCGCCAGCAGCAAAGCCGCTGCCGGCGGCCTCATCTTTTACAGTATGCCGGCGTGCGCCCCGAAGCCCACGTGGGGGATACGGAAAAAAGGCCTTGAAAGACATCCTTTCAAGACCTTCAACCCTTGAGGTACCTAGCAGAGTCGAACTGCTCTACACGGTTTTGCAGACCGTTACCTAACCGCTCGGCCAAGGTACCTTGTCGCTTTTTGCGGTGCAAAGATAACGCTTTTTCCCAAACTTCCAAAATTTTTTGACGGAAAATTGCCGGCAACGGGAAAAACAAAATTATAAAGTATAGAGGTATAGCCCACATCAGTTGTATGTATTATGTTGTTGTTAACTTGAAAAAATCACCGTTCAATTATTGTTTCTTGACATAAAAGCCGTATATTTGCAACTTTATGTTAGTGTATGGATTATTGCTTTGGACGTGCAATATGATTTCAACCGTATTACTAAAATAAGTCTGGGTTTGGGGATGAAAACACAATATAAAAATTTCTTATTATGATACAATGCCAACACATCAGCAAATTGCTGGATAATCATGCCGATGAAAGAAGGCATGGCTGCAATGTCATCAGCACAGGTATAAAGCCATTAGACAGGGTTATCAGAGGTTTCCAGTTGGGAGAGTTAGTTACAATAGCAGGTCGGCCCTTGATGGGCAAGACGGAATTATGCCTGCACCTAATCCATAGATGGGCTGTGAAGGACAAAATACCAGTAGCCGTTTATGACATGGAGAATGGTGACGAAACTTTTGCCAATCAGCTGTTGGCGAGTTCAGCCAAATTATCTTGCCATAAATTAAGGCTTGACGCGGATTTATCTTCAGAGGAAACCCATAGGAAAGAATTTGCAATGAAACAACTGTCCGACTCTCCTCTATATTTTAACAGCTCATACATAGACGGAGAGATGAGCATGGCTCTGACAATGGAAAGCCTACAAAAAAGCATAAGTGATGTTGTAATGAGGCATGGCGTGAAAGTAATCTTTGTTATGGGATTTCAATATTTGAACGAAGGTTGCAGTACAAACAACATCTACAGGAGACAAGCCTTAGCACTGAAGAACCTTGCCCGTGAGCTGAATGTTATAATCATAGTGTCTTCATTCCTTAACTGGTGTGTTGACGAAAGGGAAGGCGTGGCAGGAAAGTTTCCACAGCTAAGCGACCTACGGTATGTCGGTGATTTGGATGAGATAAGCGATGTGGTGTTGGGGTTGTTCAGACCAATAATTTACAATGTTTCCGTAGATGCCAAAGGCGATGACATATCGAAAACATTGTATCTTTCGCTGCTAAAGACAAGTGTTGGCATTGACGGTTGCGTAATGGACATGGAGATTGACGGGAACACGATGTCAATATGTTGCAAGGACGAGAATTGTTACAGTATGAAATCTTGGCATGACATACCAAATAAGCCAAAGGATAAAATGGTTTTTGAGTAATAAATAGAATAAAGTTAAGTAAAAACATTAAAATCAAGAAATATGTCATTTGAAGTAAGCGGAAAAATCATTGCCGTTTTGGATAAAAAGAGCGGTGTATCGAATACAACGGGAAATCCTTGGTTTTCCCAACAATATGTCATTGAAACGCAAGAACAATATCCCAAAAGGCTTTGCTTTGAAGTGTTTGATGAAGACAGGATAGCCTCTTTCAACATACAAAATGGAGAGGAGATGACGGTATCTTTTGATATTGACGCAAGGGAATATCAAGGCCGGTGGTATAACTCACTCAGGGCTTGGAAAGTGGAAAGGGCTAATCCTGTACACAATGTTCAAGCACAAAACGGGACAGATGGAAATGTTCCTTTTGACAACCCATTTGGCTCGAATGATGACCTTCCTCCATTCTGAATGCCTGATTGTTGAGATATTGGCTAACGTGAGTTCGACGAATTTAAATAAAATATAAAAGATGTTCTGACTGCCACTTGCATCATTCTTATTTTCGTTGAACTTACTCATCTGCCTTTTTGAGTAACCCAAAGGACAACTTGCTGCTTCTTTTAGAAGCAAATGGGGTGTCCAAAATGGGGTAACCCGTTGGCTCATTAGGGAGTTTTTAGCATGAGCGAAGCGGTGCGTGAAGAAAACGCCCTAATGAGCTTTTATGGTGTGTGCTTATACAGAACCTATATATGTATAGAGAGAAAGTTATTGAGATCATGCGTTTCATCCGTCACCTGTCATGGTGTAAAGCATTGATATTCAGTGCTATGCGTTGTGACAGATGGTGATGTGTAATCCGTCACATCCGTCATGAAGCTTCTATAACATACGGACTGTGACGGATGTATAAAATCATCTGTCATAGTCTAATTCATTGATTGTCAATGCGTTATGTTACGGGATGACAGATGACGGATGATTTGCAAATTTCTTTTCTCTTTTTATTTATATCGTGTCAGAGTCATTGCATCTTACGGATGCTAAAAGACGGCCTTTTGCGTTGCAAGAGGCCGTCTTTTACACGGTGAAAGGTCATCTCCTGCCTTTCAAAATGCCGTCTTTTATTTATGTATGTTTTCTTACCGCCTTTCTTTAATGAAGCCGTGGCGGTATGCGTAGAGCAGCTTTTCAAGGTCGGCAATCTGTTTTTTCAGTTCCTTGCCTATGTCGGTGTCGGCCACGAGCATGCGGTGTGTCGACATTTCGACAATCTGCGTGGTGCTTTTGATGTCGGAACCGCGCAGGATAGCGTCCTCGGTGCTTGTGAAGGGCTCGTGCTGTACAAGCTGGAAGCCGCGGCTATGGTAGACAAGCGTGTACCCGGCAATGCCTGTCTCGGCATGGTATGCCTGGGAGAAGCCGCCGTCAATCACCATCAGCTTGCCGTTGGCTTTTATCGGGTTTTCCCCACTTGCCGCGTGTACGGGCACGTGGCCGTTGATTATGTGGCGGTTGCCGCCGGTCACGCCAAACGCGTCGAGGATTAGGTCGCATATCTTCTCGTCGTCGCGCAGTTTGAAATAGTTGCCCTTCTCTTCCTTGAACGTGCTTTTGTCTGACAGGAAGTAGCGTTCGAACGTGGCCATCTTGGACTTGTCGAAGAGCACGGAGTCGCGCCCGCACCACAGGTACAGGAAGTAGTCGGTGGCGAAGAGCTTGTCTTGCGGTTCGGTGTCGTTCTGGAACGCGCTGCGGATGACGCGGTCGATGCGGTTCATCAGTTCGCGCCCCTTGAACTTCATTCCGTTGTAAAGCTCCACGTCTTTCAGGCTACCGTCGGCGTTGAGCGGCACGGAGGCGTGGAACAGCAGGTTGTCGTTGATGATGTTGTACAGCGAGCCGTGGCCGAGCATGATGCGGATGTGCTTGTGCAGCTTCTCGTTGACAGTGAACGAGTGGCGCAGACGGCCTATGAGCGTCTTTTCCTCGGGCGTGAGGCGGTAGGGATCTTCGGGGCTTACGGTGGGGAAGACGCAGCTTTTCATCTTGTATTCCCTGCCGTCTATGTTGCATACGCCCCTGCCGTAGTCGATGTGCTCGAGCAGCAGACGGTCGGCCATGCCCCATTCGGGGTGGCGCTTTATGACCTCCGCCTCCGTCTTGAACTGTATCACGGTTATGGCTTTGTGCATCTGTGCCGTCAGCCTGCGTGTCTTGTCGTCGATGTCGGCGCTGCCGCCGTTGGTCTTCGGCATGAATTCCTCGCAGGGGTCGTCGGCGTAATGCTCCATGGCGAATGTGGCCAGTGGCACGAGGTTGATGCCGTAGCCCTCCTCGATGGTGGCGAGGTTGGCGTATCGCAGCGACAGGCGGATGACGTTGCAGATGCAAGCCTCGTTGCCGGCGCATGCTCCCATCCACAGGATGTCGTGGTTGCCCCACTGGATGTCCCAGTTGTGGTAGCCGCTTAGTATGTCCATGATGACGTGCGCGCCGGGGCCGCGGTCGTAAACGTCGCCGAGGATGTGGAGCATGTCTATGGCGAGCCTCTGTATTACGTGGGCTATGGCTATGATGAAGTCGTCGGCGCGTCCGGTGGTTATGATGGTGTCGATGATTACGTTAACGTATGCGGCCTTGTCGGCGTCGTCGGTGCGCTCGTGCAGCAGTTCCTGTATTATGTAGGAAAAGTCTTCTGGGAGCGACTTGCGCACTTTCGAGCGCGTGTATTTGCTTGAAACGTCGCGGCATACGCGCACGAGCTGGTGTATCGTCACGTGGTACCAGTCGTTGAGTTCGGGCTCGCCGGCCTTCACCAGTTCCAGCTTTTCCCCAGGGTAGTATATTAGCGTGCAGAGCTCTTTCTTCTCTGATTCGCGCAGCTCGTTGCCGAATATTTCGTTGACCTTTCTCTTGATGTTGCCCGAAGCGTTCTTCAGGACATGCTGGAACGACTTGTATTCGCCGTGCAGGTCGGCAAGGAAATGCTCGGTGCCTTTGGGCAGGTTGAGTATGGCCTGCAGGTTGATGATTTCAGTGCTCGCATCTGCGATTGTCGGAAACGACTGGGACAGCAGGCGCAGATACCTCATGTCGTCCTCTATGTCGCGGAAACCGTTTTTCATTGTACTTTCGATTTATATAGTTTTTTCCTGATTTTCCCGGTCTTCCTGTCGTCCAACGGGTCGGTGAACATGAAGCCCTCGCTCAGGCGGTATCTTTCTTTCATTATCTGCAGCAGGCGTGCCGCGTCGCCGAGAAGCCCCAAATCCCGTAATTTGCCGCTGACAAGCCCCTCGTCGTATTCATTTGTTTCAAGTGTCTTGCACATCTCAGCGAGGTCGGCCCTGCGTACGGTTGCGTTCACGGTCTTGTGCAGTACGGTGGCAATAAGCGCGCAAAGCTCCTTCTCGAAGGGCGGCATGCTGCTGTCTGACTGTATCTTCCTGGCCTTTGACTTGCTGCGGCGCCTTTCAGTGCCATGGGCGGCATTGCGGGCGTCGGGCATGAACCTGTCAATCTTTCCTACCTCTATGGTTGGCATCGCGGCGCCGGCGGTCTTTGCTCCTGCCTTTACATAATCCAATATGCCTTCGTCCGACGAGTGCAGGAAGATGCGTCTCCATGATTTTCCGTCCATCGATTCCGCCAGTGCGGCGTCTTCCGCCGTGAACGGTATGCCGGCATTGCCGTGCGGACGGCCAAGCGCCAGGAGCAAGTCTTCCATGTGCCGCTCGTCGTCGTCCATGCTGTAGAACGGGAAACTGTCAACCGTTTTCTGGTAAAGCGCCAGCAGCCTGCGGCTCATGTCGTTGGCGTTTGTCCCCCAAGATATGTTGAACGGCTTGACGATTGTGCACCTTTTGTTGAGCGGAAGACCGCCTTTCGGACGGTAAAGGGCGGTAAATGACAGAAAGTTTGAATATTCCTGCGTCGTCACGAAATGCAACGCTCCGGCATCGACCAGCATACGCTGCCGGTGGAGCAGCAGTTTCGGCAGCCGGTATCCTTGCCTCATGTGCCATTTGTCAAGCTTGTGGTCGAGGGTCATTACGGTAGGGATATGCTGCCTGGCGCACTCTTTGAACAGTTTGTAGGCCTGCGTTTCCCATAAGGCGTGGATGTGTACTATATCCGGTTTGCACTGCGACAATGTATTTGCAAAAAAGCTGCGCATGTTCCGCCGAAGCGTATGGGGAGGGGAGTATGTCTTTATTGTTGCGTTTTCAAAGTGAATGCCGGTTTTGTCCAACGTCAGTACATGTACTTCCGCACTGTTTGCCATGGCTTCTAATAAAGCCGTCTTGTATTTCAAGGATGCCGAGCTTTTTATGGCGTTTAGGTCGGGTATGAAATGCAGTACAACCATAAGGCTTATGATTTGTGGCTTATGAACTCATATTTGTCTGAAAACATGTAGGCGGCAGCATATCTGAGGTTTTGCCAAACCAGGCGGATTTCAAACGGCATGACTTTCCACGGAGCAACGGCGATGCCGAATGGGCGCATCGCTTTCCTTGCGTTAAGTGTTCTGGATACGCATGGCGACAGCAGTGCGAGGGCGGAAAATGCCAATATGAGCCAGTAATGGAATATCGCCGAGAACACTATTGCCGCAACGCTTGCCAGCAAACAGGCATGAAGCGAGAGCATGTCAACGTTGAAACGGCACCTGTGGGCGAGGCTTCCTGACAGGTGACGGCGCGTTTCGCGGTAAAATACGTTCGTGTTCCGCCATTCCTTTTTTGTCGGGGATGCTTCAAGAACGAAACTTTCCGGGCTTAATTCTACTGCCGTCTTGCCGTCGGCGGCATATTTATTGACAAGGAAGTCGTATTCGCCGCGAAGGTATTTCAAGTTGCCTTGGAAGCCGTTGCCGTCCATGAACATGCTTTTCCTGAACATGAGGTTTTTTCCTTCCATACCGTAAGCCCTCCCTCTCAGGGTTTCATGCAGGAGTGAATATTGTCGGTGGAAGCGGTAAAATATTTTGAAGTCTCCGGCTTCCCCCACGTAGTTGCCATACCCGGCCACCATGTTGATGCCCTTTCCGCAATGTTGCGCCATGCAGCTTATCCAATGGCATGATGCCGGACGGCAAGTGGCGTCGGTCAACAACACCCATTCGTTCTTGGCTGCCTTTACCCCAAGCGTTATTGCGAGCTTGCGCCTGCTCATGTATCGTGACGTGTCCGGGACGAAGGTAGAATACAGGTTGGGATGGCTTCCATACTGTTTCAATACGTCTTCGGTGCCGTCATCGTCTTTCTCGACAGCCACTATCACCTCGTAGCCGGCAGGGTAGTCCTGAGAGAGGAAGGCCTGCAGGTTCTTGCTCAGCTCGTTTGCGTTGTTGTCTGCAATGATGACGACCGAAACAGGCTGGCTTTCAACATCTGTCAATGGCTTGCCTTCATTTGGAAACACCTTCCTGAAGAAGCTGTCGGCGAATGAAGACAATACAGCCAAAACGGTAAGAACCAAACAAACGGTAATGGTTATAGTGTCGAAAATCATATTTGTGTCACTTTTTCATGGGCTGCTTTGCTTGGCGTTTGCGGCCTCATCTCATATCTTCTGTTATGTAGCCCTTTGGCAACGGACGGCAATTATAGCATGAAGCCATGACCTCTCCATAGGCCCCGGCCGAACGGATAGCCACAATGTCGCCGCGATGGCATTCGTTCAAGTCGACCGCCTTGGCGAAGACATCGCTCGATTCGCAAATCGGCCCGACCACATCGTAGGTCTTTGCCGCACCGTCGCTTGACAGGTTTTCAATCTTGTGGTATGCCTGATACAGCGCGGGGCGTATTAGGTCGGTCATTCCTGCGTCAATGATGGCAAATTGCTTCACTGCGCCTTGCTTGACATACAGCACTCTTGAGATAAGCGAACCGCACTGTCCTACGACGGAACGGCCCAGCTCAAAATGCAGCGTCTGCCCTTTGCGCAGTTTCAGGTGGCGTGCGAAAGTGTCGAAATATGATTTGAAATCGGGCACTGGCACTTTGTTTGGATGAGTATAGTCAATCCCCAATCCTCCGCCTACATTTATGTGTCCAACGGATATATGGTGGGCTTCGAGCTGGTTCTGCAAGTCGTTTATACGGTTGCAAAGGGCAACGTAATCACCCATGTCGAGGATTTGTGAGCCGATATGGAAATGCAATCCTATGAATTTAACATTCTTCATTGATTGTGCTTTCTCTATGACGCTTTCCATATCGTCCATTGCGATGCCGAATTTGTTTTCGGCAAGTCCTGTCGTAATGTTTGCATGGGTGTGTGCCCCGACATTGGGGTTTATACGGAATGCCACACAGGCCGTTTTGCCCTTGCGCCCGGCCAATTCGTTTATCACGTCAAGTTCGGGAACACTCTCCACATTGAAGCAGAAAATATCCTTGTCTATGCCTATGTTTATCTCCTTGTCGCTCTTTCCAACTCCGGCAAAGACTATTTTGTTGCCGGGGAAACCGGCATTGACAGCTGCCATTATTTCACCCCCGCTTACGCAGTCTGCGCCGAGTCCTGCTTGGCATATTATGTTAAGCAGTTTCGGATTGGCATTCGCCTTTATGGCATAGTGAACGTGAAAGCCCTCATGTTTGCCGGCCTCTTTGTTTATTTCGCGCAGGGTTGTGCGTAGCAGGTCGGTGTCATAATAATAAAATGGTGTATCTGTTTCTTTGAATTTGTCTATCGGAAATACGCCTTTCATTTTGCAATCCTCATTTATTTGTTGTTGAACAATGTGCTGCTAAGGCATTGCAAGGCACGTTTTTTGTCACATTCCCTGACAAGGAAGGATATGTTGTAATTGCTGCCTCCATAGGAAATCATCCTTACCGGTATGTTCTTCATCGCGTCGGTGGCCAGTGTCTCGAAACCTACATTGCTCCAGTCCAAGTCGCCTACAACACAGATGATGCACATGTCGCGGTCAACGGTTACAGTACCATATTTCTTTAGTTCTGCTACGATGTCGTTCAAATGCGAGTCGTTGTCTATGCTCATAGATACTCCAACCTCGCTTGTGGCGATCATGTCGATAGGGGTCTGGTAGCTTTCAAATATCTCGAAGACTTTGCGTAGGAAGCCGGTAGCCAAAAGCATGCGGCTGCTCTTTATCTTGATAGCCGTGATGTTGTCTTTTGCAGCAACGGCTTTTATCTTGCCGGGAACAATCTCGTTATTTATGATGGTTCCGGGAGCTGCAGGGTCCATGGTGTTGAGAAGGCGCACAGGGATGCCTGCGAATTTGGCCGGTTGCACACAAGTGGGGTGCAGTATCTTCGCCCCGAAATAAGCAAGCTCTGCTGCTTCCTCGAAATGCAGTTGGCGTACGGCTTCGGTTTTGTCTACTACACGGGGGTCGTTGTTGTGCATGCCGTCAATGTCGGTCCATATCTGTATTTCTTCAGCGTTGACAGCTGCCCCTATAAGTGACGCGGTGTAATCGCTGCCTCCGCGCTGCAGGTTGTCAATCTCGCCGTAAGCGTTGCGGCAGATAAATCCTTGTGTGATATAGACTTGCTTGCCGGGAGTCTGTTCCAAAAGCTTTGACAGTTTGTCTTTTATGTAAGCAGAGTCGGGTTCGGCGTTTTTGTCTGTACGCATATAGTCGAGTGCGGAAATTAAAGCCGTATTTATTCCACATTCCTGTAGATAGTTCGCCATCATGTTAGTACTCATGATTTCACCTTGGGCGACAATGCTTTTCTCCTCGAAACTCGTGAATATGTCTTTTGTGAACGAGCGTAAGAAGTCGAATTCTCCATGAAGGAAATCGCGCGTCTTGTTTTTCCACTCGTCTGTTGAATACAGTTCTTCCACATGGCGCATGTATGTTTTCTCCAAACGGTTTATGATGTCGTTTGCGCCTTCCGGGTTCTTTTTATATAGATAGTCGGATATTTCAACCAATGAATTTGTTGTACCCGACATGGCGGAAAGCACAACCATCACAGGTTCGCCGCTGCTTGTTATTAAAGAAGCCACATTTTTAATCCTTTCAGGAGAACCAACGGAAGTACCTCCAAATTTCATTACTTTCATAACTCTTATATTTTTGTCTGTTCTTATTCAATATTTATGACAGGGGTTATTCTTCATCCTGCAAGCTTATCTTGTTATAGATGCTTGTGACATCGCTTATCGTCCCGTCTTCGCATTTGTAGACAATGCCAGGATATTTGTCAAGCATTGGCAGATTGTGGGTTGACATTACAACAGCCGTACCCGTGAGGCTGATTTGCTTAAGCAGGCTTACGATGTTGTCAGCTGTTTCAGGGTCAAGATTGCCAGTAGGCTCATCGGCGATTATTATCTTGGGAGTGTTCAATATCGCACGGGCAATGGCTATGCGCTGTTGTTCTCCGCCTGAAAGTTCGTATGGCATCTTAAGTTGCTTGTCCGACATTCCGACAGCCTCAAGCACTTCGTCAATTCGTTCGTTGATTTCTTTTTTGTTTTTCCAGCCTGTAGCTTTCAATACAAATTGCAGGTTTTTATATACATTGCGGTCGTGCAACAGTTGGAAATCTTGGAAAATGATGCCGAGTTCTTTACGTAGAGCCGGTATCTCCTTGCGCTTTATCTTCAGCAGGTTCCGCTCCAATATCATGGCCTCGTCACCGTCGTGTATGTCAAGTTCACAGTAAAGCGTTTTAAGCAAGCTGCTTTTTCCGGAACCAACATGGCCTATTATATAAATGAATTCGCCTTCGTCTACTTGAAAATTTACATTTTCAAGCACGCATACATCGTCTTGATAGATGCTTACGTTTTTATATTCTATAAACATAATGTCCTGATATTTACACAAAATTCAATGTTTATGCCAATTGGGGTTGTGGCGCGTCTGCAGCTCTTCTGCAATGCGTTCTATACGGATACCCTTTTCTGTAAGCAATACAATAAGATGGTAAAACATGTCAGAAGCTTCATAAATCAAACGTTCGTCGCTGCCATTTACCGCCTCAATAACTGTCTCAAGCGCTTCTTCTCCAACTTTTTGCGCCATTCTGTTAAGTCCGTCTTTGAACAGGCTTGTGGTATAAGACCCTTCGGGCATTTCTTCGTGGCGTTTTTCTATGAAATCCTGAAGTTCAGAAAGGAACGCTAACGGACTGGACGTATTGCGCTCGTTCCAGCAAGTGTCGGCTCCGGTATGGCATATAGGACCGTCAGGTATTGCCTTTATAAGCAAGGTGTCATTGTCGCAGTCACATTTTATACTAACCACATTCAGGTAGTTCCCTGATGTTTCGCCTTTAGTCCAAAGACATTTTCTGCTTCTGCTATAAAACGTGACCTTATTGGTGGACAAAGTCTTTTGTAGAGCTTCTTCGTTCATAAACCCGAGCATCAAGACTCTTAATGTCCTGTCATCCTGTATTATGGCTGGCACTAAGCCGTTCATTTTTTCAAAATCAAGTTTCATATTCATCATCTTATTTTTACAACCTAACGTTTATTCCTTCGTCATGCAGATAACGCTTCAGTTCTGCAATCTCAATTTCTCCGAAATGGAATACGCTTGCAGCCAAAGCCGCATCGGCTTTACCTTTTGTAAAAGCATCTTTGAAATGTTCTTTTTTCCCTGCCCCTCCGCTTGCTATGATTGGAATACCAAGATCGTCGGATAGTTTTGCAAGTGCTTCGTTTGCGTATCCGTTTTTAACTCCATCGTGGTTCATGCTGGTGAAAAGTATTTCTCCTGCGCCACGCTCTTCCGCTTCTCTTGCCCAATTGAACAGGTTGCGGTCAGTAGGGATGCGGCCGCCGTTTAAGAAACATGTCCACTGACCGTCGTCATATTTTGCATCGATTGCACAAACACAGACTTGCGAGCCGAATCTTTTTGCAATTTCGTCAATCAGACTTGGGTTGCGTAAAGCTGCACTGTTCACACTTATTTTGTCTGCGCCGGCATACAGTAACCGCTCGACATCGTCAATGTTGTTTATTCCGCCACCAACAGTGAATGGTATGTTTATCGCCTCCGCTACTTGGCTGACAACATCGGTGAATGTTTTGCGCCCTTCGTTGCTGGCTGTAATGTCAAGAAACACCAATTCGTCGGCTCCGGCATCGCTGTAGGCTTTACCAAGTTCCACAGGGCTTCCTACATTGCGTAAGTTTACGAAATTAGTGCCTTTTACTGTCAACCCGTCTTTAACGTCAAGACAGGGGATAATCCTTTTTGCCAATCCTTTTGCCATAGCTCTTTGCATGATTAAACAATAGGTTGGTTATTGGCTCTGCCTTGATGGAATTTCACATTTTTACATCCGGCAATTTCACTTACCAGGCTTTTTATGTCAATGCTCCCCTCGTAAATTGCTTTTCCCAATATAACGGAAGGAACTCCGTCAAGATCAAGGCGTTTAATATCCTCAACGCACGAGACGCCTCCGCTTGCTATCAGGTTTATTCCGGGGAACGCACTTAATATTTCCTTGTATAATGAGAACGAAGGGCCTTGCATCATGCCGTCCTTTGAAATGTCAGTACAAAGTACATTCTTTATTCCAAGGGAAACATAATGTTCGAGAAAGGAGACAAGGTTTTCCGACGTGTCTTCATTCCATCCGTTAATGCTTATATTGCCGTTACGTACATCTGCTCCGAGAATGATACGCTCAGCCCCGAACTTGTCAAGCCATTTTCCGAACAACCCTTTTTGGGTGACGGCTACCGAACCGATAGTCACCATAGAAGCTCCGCAGGCAAACACATTTTCAATATCTTCGTCTGTCTTTATTCCTCCACCGAAGTCAACGGTAAGATTCGTGCTGGCGGTAATCCCTTTAAGTGTGTCAAGGTTTACAACATGCTTCGACTTTGCTCCGTCAAGGTCAACCACATGCAGTCGCCTGATTCCTGCCGCTTCAAATGCTTTTGCCATTTCAACAGGCGAGTTTGAATAGACGGTTTGCTTGTTATAGTCGCCTTTTGTCAGGCGTACACACTTGCCGTCCATGATGTCTATTGCCGGTATCAGTTCAATCATATCGCTTTGTTTCTAAAGCTTTATTGTATTTCAAGAAAGTTTCGTAAAATCTTCTCGCCAACAAATCCGCTCTTTTCAGGATGGAATTGTGTGGCGTAGAAGTTGTCCTTTCGCATGGCGGCGCTGTATGGAAGTATGTAATCTGATTTTGCCGTGGTGAAACAGCATACAGGCACGTAATAACTGTGTACGAAATATACGTATTCTCCATCTTCCATGCCTTTGAACAACGGTGACCTCAAGTCATGCAAACTGTTCCATCCCATTGCCGGGATTTTGTCCTCATGGCACAAGGCTTTGAACTTCAATACATCAACGTCGAATATTCCAAGGCAATCCGTATCACCTTCTTCTGAATGTCTGCATAACAATTGTTGGCCTATGCAAATGCCGAGAACCGGCTGTCGTAGATTTTTTATTACGTTGTCAAGTCCGTGCCTGCGTAAATAGGACATCGCGTTTGCAGCTTCGCCTTGGCCGGGGAAAACAACCTTGTCGGCTGATGTTATCCTTTCACGGTCATCGGTAAGCACAGGTTCTACGCCAAGTCTCCGTACAGCGTTTACAACGCTGTACACATTGCCTGCATTGTATTTTATGACAGCTACTTCCATTTTATGCTTTACGATTTAACAGCTTTTACTTTATCACACATGGTTGTAAGTGCAGCCGTGGCTTGTTTTTTGGCAGTGACTAATGCTGAAAAACAATTTGCAATTTCCGTCAGCTGAATATTATCGTTTTGTTGTTGTATGTCAAAATCTTACGTTCGATGTGCTTTGTTACGGCGCGGCTCAATACTATTTTCTCCAGGTCGCGGCCTTTCAGCACAAGGCTTTCAGGCGTGTCTTTATGAGTTATGCGCACGACGTCCTGTTCGATTATGGGGCCTGCGTCAAGTTCCATTGTCACATAGTGGCTTGTCGCACCGATTATCTTCACACCTCTTTCCCAGGCCTGGTGATAGGGCTTTGCCCCTATGAATGCCGGAAGGAATGAATGGTGTATGTTGATGATGTGGTGCGGATATTCGTTTATCAGTTTGTCGCTGATAATTTGCATATATCTTGCCAATACGATGAATGTTATTTTTTCCTTTTTCAGCAGTTCCATTTCCGCTTGCTCCACTTCAGCCTTGTTTGAATGGTCCTTATTTATAGCCCACACGTAGTACGGAATGCCAAACTGTTCGGCAACGTAGCGCAAATCCTCATGGTTGCTTATTATACATGGTATTTCCACGTCCCATTCGCCGGCATTGTAACGTGCAAGCAGGTCATACAGGCAATGGCTCATCTTGCTTACGAATATCGCCATGCGTGGCTTTACATCGCTGAAATACAGGCTGAACGTCATGTCATATCGTTGTGCGTACAGGGTTTGGATGTAATCTTTCAACTTGTCCCTTGGAATGATAAATCCGTCAAGCTCCCATTCCAACCTCATGAAGAACATTTTGTCTTGACGGTCCACGTATTGGTCAAGATATACAATGTTCCCGTTATTGTCCGTTATGAACTTTGTTATTTCCGTTATGATGCCCTGTTTGTCTGGACAGTGGAGCAGCAATATTGCGGTTGGTCTCATTTATTTCGATGATGGTTACATTTTGTTCGTATTTCAATTTGCAAAAATACGAAATAAGTTCGGATTGGCAACAATCTTTTATCCAAAAATTATTTATATTTACAAAGTGATACGTATTTGCCGTGTTTTTGTGTCTTTGAGACGTGTGTTGGCATGTAAATTGAAGCAAAAAGTAGTGATATGACATTCTGGCGCTCCAGTATGGATGAAAAAATAAGAGCTGCAAAAGAAATGTCTTTTGCAGCTCTTTGTAGTGGATAGGGGAATCGAACCCCTATGCCAAGATTGAGAATCTTGTATCCTAACCATTAGATGAATCCACCAAATTGTCTTGCTCTACGCTTTAGAGCGCGGAAGCTGGGGGATTCGAACCCCCGGTACGTTAAACACGTACGGCAGTTTAGCAAACTGCTGGTTTCAGCCACTCACCCAAACTTCCTTACCGGTTATTTCGAATCACCGAAGCACTAACTCCTTAATGCGAGTGCAAAGGTAAGCATTTTTTTCTTTCTGACAAATTTTTCAGAGACTTTTTTGCGAATTATCACGAAAAAATATTTCTCACACTGATTGGCCTACAACGCTACATAATACCTAAGTTCCTGTGTTACAGAGACATCCGGATGAAATATGCGAATTAAATCTGACAAAAGAAAATCCGGTCTGAAGGAGACCTCCTCAAAATATCTTTTCCGTGACGTATAACAAACATATATTTTTCCGTCACGAAAGGCTTTCAATTCCGAATATCCAGAATACTCAAGCAATAAGTCTTTACGTGTAATCGGGTTACCTGTATCAGACATAATCAGCCAGACATCAGCGTCTCCGGCTTTGTCAATTATAAATTCAGGCGATAAAGACAATGAGCCACTATGTGTATCATTGGAAAACGCGTAACTGATATTTGCGTCCTTAAATAATTTCCCCATCGTGCTATTACCACCGGGACAATACCAAACATTACCTGTTTTACGCTCTGTAAGAACCTTTGGATGAGATTTTGCAGCTTTTGCCGCTTCCTTCAACTTATTATAACAACTGTCCACAACATTAAAAAGAGAATCCGCCCTCTCCTCACATCCGAACAGCAAGCCATAAAACTTCATCCATTCAGAACGCCCCAAAGCAGACGTCTCCATATATTCCGCACATTCTATAATTGGAATACCTACTTTCTCAAGCTGTCCGTAACTTGCATTTTCAAACGGTGAGAGCATTATTATATCCGGATTCAGATCTACCACCCGTTCCACCATTGGCATTATAGAACTGCCACAATCGGCAATAGTACCTTTCTTAAGACCATTCTGAATGTCTTCCAGTTTTATATACTGTTTGTCACAAACACCTTTTATCAGATTGCTTACACCAAGCCATGATAAGAGTTGGCAATGAGAGGAATTAAAAACAACGCTGGATTTTATCGGGACATAAACAATGGTACCTTCTGGCAAATTCTTTATATTTGCCGAATCCTTCCTATGCACCAAGACATATTTATGCAAGACCTGCCCTTTTTTCCAAGGGTCTTTCAGCTCAACAATATCATATTTAGAACATTTAATAATATTAATATGCTCAGCATATTTCAACCCCACTGTATCACATCGTTGCCCATCAGAATCCACATTCGCCGTTTTATTACATGATACGGAAAGAAATAGGACCAAAATGAGTTCCAAACATATAATTAATCTCATACGTTATTCATTAAATTTGTTATTTCACATAAAAACAATACAATCATATACAGCTGCAAAGTTATGTAATATTCTTCTTAAGAAGATATACAATTGTTTTAAAATTATTACTATCCGGTAAACAATCCGATAAATGCTAAAACTAAGGGCTGGCACTCATTATGATGCCAGCCCTCTATTTTATAGTTTAGCGGACAATAAACTCTTCCAATACACCAAGGAAATGCGCAGGCTCATCTACCCCACCAATACCATAAAGGGCTATCATAGTCAGATACGCAAAGTTAAGAAAGACAAAAGTGTGTTTTCCTCTGATACAGCTTTGGAGGAACTTGTCTATCTGAAATTTGTCTATCTGACCTACCGGGACATCATCCGGAAGAGGATGATACCCCTTACAAACCGGACACCCATCTAACAACAACTGGCTATAGAATCTGGCGACAGGTATGAAATCATGTGACTTTGCACCCAAGAGATAACCTCAGATAGAAAACACGATTAAAAATCGCGTTCCCATCTGAGGTTAAAAACATAAGGAACAGTGCCTTGACAGTTATATTTACACCACCTTGCCCTATCCTTTCTGCCAGATAGCACAGAAGCTCACATCTTCAGAAAGTATATCATCCATGAGTTACAGCGACCGATGCACACTGCATAGAATCAACCTGCTTAATCCATAGAGAATGTTTTATTCCCAATTATCTTTTGTCTGATGATACTCTTGTATTCCATTTACAGTATTTACCTTTACTTTTTTGCCTTTGGCAAAGTTCCATGTAATGGAAAGTCCGACATACTGAGCAGAAGAGGTATTCTTATAGGAAACTTTGCTTGTTCCGATTTGTCTGTCAAGTTTACGCCTGTTGGCAATAGGAGTAAAGTCAATGGCAAATTGAAGATTATCATTTATAGTCAAAAGTAAGTGAAATGCGAAAAATCATTCAAAAAATAGTATCTTTGCACTATGG
>ERZ826146.689-NODE-689-length-38140-cov-30.763660_pt1 | contig 38140 bp, 30 predicted proteins | sample MGYA00519857_ERZ826146 | MGnify/ENA primary metagenome ERZ826146 (study PRJEB31778, sample SAMEA3449222) | human gut metagenome | biome: human gut; feature: human-associated habitat; material: faeces | place: United Kingdom | collected 2010/2012 ...
GTCCAAATCACCATCAGTGAAGAAAAACTTTCTTCATTCAAACTTTGGCTTAATTATTAAGAAATGAAAAAGGAAGATTAAACCAAAACCACTTACTAATCGGTAAACATGATAGCCTCAATGCATATACCTTGTTTATTGATAACACACTCTATAGTCGCCGCCGGAAGCCGGAACTCCAAAATATGCGCATCGGACAAATAGGGACATATATATCTTTGTGAATCAGGATGAAATGTTCTGATACACAGTTCCGAAAATCCAATAAAGCCCCTTACTTTAAAATAGTTAAAGCAAGATTGCGAAAATGGCAAAAAAGGAGGTCTATTTTCTTTCATTAGTCTTTGCAATAGATTTATGTTACTCATGTCAAAAACATGAACTTATCATAAACAAGCGTGTGTCCGAAAGGTTTATCAAAAGTTCCATTTCTTCCGTTACAATATAAAAAAGCAGTCCGGCACAGATATTCATCCATATGCCGGACTGCTTTTATACCATATCCTTCTTACTTATTTCGAAGAATTGGAATCTGGATATTAAACGAGCTCCCATCCTGTTTCATATTCAATGGAGTAATGGAACAAGCTGAATAAAGCACAATCGGTTCATCATTTTCATCCAATAACAGCTGAGGACGTTCCAACCGATCTACCTCTAGCCGCTCTCCATTCTTTAGAATTATTTCTTTATTCATAAACAAAGAATGTTCAGGAAGTTTCCAATGTATACCATCTTCAGCATACATGATGGCCAATCCCGGCTCACCTTTTGTAAATCCTCCCGTGAAATCTTTAAAAACAGCATAGAAACAATTGTCTTTCCGGTGATACCATACAAACGGGTCTTCCGCATTCAATTTCTGGTTATCCCCTGTTTCAAACTCAAATACATAGTCATCCTGCACAATAAAAGGGCCTTCGGGGGCATCGGCTATGGCCACTCCATGCACACCACGCCAAGTAGGATCATAGACATTCCCTTTAAAGTAAAGATAATATTTCTTTTTCAAAGGATGATATACCACTGCCGGATTGACTAAAATGAGATTATCAGGCTTGGTTACGGTTCCTTCAGGTGAGGGTTCCAGTACATTATCAGGCTTCACCCGTGTACGTGGAGCAAGTAAAGGTTGCTCATTACATGAAAATTTACCTTCCAGTAATTCTTTTATGGAATTAAAGCACAATACCCCCAACTTTTGATTTTGCTGGAGTCTGTCTCTTCTGCTTAGTTTTCCCTTTACATGAGCATTTCCACCCGGATCCACCGTAGCACAATAATACAAATAGTATTTTCCGTTATATCTTTTGATATGCGGATTGTGAACCGATTGTGCATCCCATGAACAGCTGTCCGGACGATATCCATCTTTGTTATAGACAATACCTATATCCTTATATCCCCCATAAGGAGAGTATGATACAGCTACTCCAATCATCGAACCTAGCAACCAAGCATCTATAAATCTAGGGTACTTCGGTCCTGATTTCATAGCGGAATAAAATAAATAATACTTTCCATCTTCCTCTGCCTGAATAGCCGAACCACACCAAATAAAACGATTTTTCAATGAGAAAGCGGAGAAACCGGAAGGGAACTCCGAATTGCCCCGTTGAATAAGTTCTAAATTGACCGGACCGGCCTGCCAGGTATGTTGCGCCCACCCTTGCAACAAAGCAAGGAAGGAGAGACAAACAAATAGTATTTTTCTTTTCATATTCATCACAAACAGATCATTCATTACTGATTTTCTTACAATAATTTACTCCTAACACATCATAATGCCGTCGGATGCTCTCCAAACGGGTACAGAATCTTCCATAATCCTTATTTTCCTTTTTGCTCCACGCCACCTCGGACAAAGCTGCCACACGCGGATAAAGCATATACTCCATCTCATCGAGCGCAGACATATACTCCGTCCACAAATTGGCCTGTACTCCTTTAATATGTTTGGCCTCATCCGCACTCAGGACTTCGGGAACCGGATGATAATTATAAACTTTTTCCAAAGTAATCACCCGATTGGGATTTCCAATTTTCTTTTCATTGACTTTAGACTGAAGACAATTGAAATACATATAAATATTAGGAGACATAATGACATCATATCCGGCTTTCGCGGCATGAATTCCCCCTTTCTCTCCCCGCCATGACATCACGGTAGCACGTTGCAGAATACCTCCTTCCAAGATTTCATCCCAACCGATAATTTTCTTTCCTTTGGTATTCAGATAGTTCTCAATTCGATTGATGAAATAAGTCTGTAATTCAGCCTCTTTTGTCAAATGTTCCTGCTTCATCCGTTCCTGACAGTGTACACAATTTTTCCAACGGATACGAGGGGCCTCATCCCCACCTAAATGGATATAGCTGGAGGGGAAAAGTTCCACCACCTCATCCAGAATATCCTGCATAAAGGTAAAAGTAGATTCCTTAGTACAATAAATATCATTGAAAACACCCCAACGGCCTTCCACCTCAAAAGGTCCTCCGGTACAGGAATATTCAGGATAAGCAGTCAGTGCCGCCACGCTATGTCCCGGCATTTCTATCTCAGGAATAATTTCCACAAAACGCTTCTTGGCATACGCCACCACTTCTTTGATATCTTCCTGTGTATAAAATCCACCATAGCGTTTGGTATTCCATTCAGTAGGATTGTCCCACATATATCCCACAATCGTTTTCTTACGGTAACCTCCGACGGTAGTCAGTTTGGGATATTTCTTGATTTCGATACGCCATCCCTGGTCATCAGTCAGATGCCAATGAAGGATGTTCAATTTATGAAAAGCAAGCAAGTCGATGTGACGCTTTACATCTTCCTTAGGAATGAAGTGGCGGGAAACATCAAGCATCACTCCGCGATAAGAGAATGCAGGCGAATCTTCTATCACCACACAAGGGATGTTCCATTTTATTTTTTCCGCCACCTGCTTGTCACTTTCAATGGCAGAAGGTAATAATTGGCGCAAAGTTTGAAAAGCATAGAAAATGCCTTTAGGGGTTTTGGCATCTATATGGATAGAAGATGAAGAGACTGTCAGCTTGTATGATTCCTCATTGGGAAGAGCTGTGTTAAGCCGGCAACGAATCACATTGGAAGAACGGGGAGTGGAAGAGACCTCCAATGAGAACCCGGCAGCCGTATCAAACAAATCATTCCAGAAAGATACGGCATTGCGCATCTCCTCGTTATCTACTGACAACGTAATTACAGTTTTGTCATTTACCGTAAAATTGCCTCTTTTTTCGATGCACTTTTGCGGCATCGGGATAATGGAAACCGATGCCTGCAAAGTGCCGAATAACAACACTAAAAATGAAAAGGTTAGAATTAATTTCTTCATGGTTTATTTTTTATTTGTTGGATAATTCGGACTATATAAAAGATTTTTATTGCGGATGACCAATTTGCCGTCTTTCACCCACTCTTCCCCTCTTTCCTGCAAATGTCCGGCCATCGCTTTCCGCATCTTTTCCAATGTCTTTCCGGAAGCTTTGGCTTTTGACAAATCATGCAATTCGTATGGGTCTTTTGACAAATCGAACAATTGTTCCTCACCTGTACGGAAAAACCAGATATACTTTATTTTCCCATCCGTCAAAGCACACCAATAATTATCCGCCCAATAAGCGGTGGAATGTTCTATATCAATATATTCACGCCAGGGAGCTTTCCCTTTTTCCAATAAAGGAAGTAAAGACAGACCGTCTATTTCTTCCGGAATCCGGCAGCCGTTCAATGCCAGAAAAGTAGGAAGCAAGTCGCGTAACTCCACCGGAGCCTCTATTTTTTCACCGGGTTTCAGGCTACTTTTCATGTTTTCGGGTAACTTTATAATAAAAGGAATAGCTGCCGAACCTTCATAAGCATACGTTTTACGCCACAAATGATGATCTCCCAACATATCGCCATGATCGGCAACAAAGCATATCAGCGCATTGTCATACATTCCTTTCTTTTTCAGTTCATCCACAATGCGCCCTACCTGCTCATCAATAAAAGTAACCGAAGCGTAATAATACTTACGGGAATTCCGGGCATATTCCACTCCATAGTTTCCTACAGCCGCTTCAGGATTTTTTTCGGGATGAGTATCTATTGCCAGATCTTTACACCAGTCACCTACAACGGGAGCGGGTATTTTTCTGCCCTCATACTTATCCACTATTCGCCGGGGAGGATCATACGGACTATGCGGACGGGCAAAAGACACTTTCAAAAACAAAGGCCGTTCAGAAGAATAACCTTTTATCGCCTCCACCGCCCTGTCTCCTGTCCATACGGTAGGATGCAAGCGCTCGGGCAAAGCATATGCTTTCGCTCCGTGGGCATTCCACTCCACCCCTGTACTGTCGGGATTCAGGCCGAAAGCCTGCGTATTGAACCATTTACGATAATCACTCATAAAATAAGGAGACTCCACACGTCCGCTTTCATCCAGAATAGTCACTTCGAATCCATGCAACACATTCTGCGGATGCCAATGCATCTTTCCTATTCCCAATGTATGATAGCCCAAGTCTTTCAACATCTGCGGCATTTCATAAGGATAATGCTCCGCCACCTGTCCATATCCTAACAAGCCATGATGCCAGGGAGACATACCCGTCAGCATACCCGCACGTGCCGGAGTACTGCTTGGAGCAGCCGTATAGGCATTACAAAACAAATGCCCATCGGCTGCCAAGCGATCCACATTTGGAGAAATCACAGCTTCATTTCCCGCACATCCCAATGCATCCCAACGTTGTTGGTCAGTCATTATCAAGATGATATGCGGTTGCTTTTTTTCCGGTTGTGCAGCCTGTCCGGACATAGCGGACAAACCAAGGCTACCGGCCATACACCATCCTACATAGTTATACTTTTTCATTACTTATCAGTTTTTAGAAAATAAAATGTTTAATTCCGCTACCCCCATGCTCTTTTGACCATCCACTGTTGACAAGGCATGGAAACGGATGTAGCGTCCTTTATGCGTCTGCCGGAAAATTACCTGCTGTTCTACAGGATTGTTCTGAATATTGGCAAACTCTCCACGGGCTGCCTCTTCCCATCGGATTCCATCCAAAGAGATCTCAATCATATATTTTACAACAATTCCATTAGCCCATCGTGCCTGATCAGGCAGATAGCTTATACCGGTCATTTCCTTTGCTGATTGCAAGTCAACCTCAAGCACATCTTTTCCAACCCAAGTTGTATGCTGGTTTTCATCAAAAACAAGCGTACCGGCTTTATCAGGCAAGGTGCTCCAATGAGCCTTACTGCCGGTAAAAGTACGCGTAACAGTTGTTGACTTTTTCTTTCCGTCCACTGCTACCGCTTTAATAATCCGATCACCGTCTGCCGGAACAGGCGACTGGTAACGAGGGCTTACACCAGGTTGTGGCTCTTTACCATCTGTAGTATAATAGATAGAAGCATCCTTATTGCTGCATACCAACTTCACCTCTCCATTCTTATTTCTGGTAATCACAGGAGCATCCAGCGGAGTTTCCGCTTTAAAGACCTGTATTTCTGCCAGACAAGGTGCCTCCCATGCATCTGTTATCCGTATTCGCAGACGTGAAGCAGTGACTTCGGGAAAACGCAGAATCCGTTTATAACCGATAGTAGTCTGTTCATCCAATTTCTGCCAATTCCCATTATCAAAATATTCTACAACAAACTGCTTTACTCTTTGCCCTTTCTCAATAAACTCTTGCAATAACAAACGGTTGAAAGTTAATTCTTTTCCAAAATCCACTTCCAGTACAGGCGTTTTTGTATCAGCTTCCCAATATGTACCTCGGTTGCCATCCAAAGTATATTTCAACTTCTTACGGTTCTTGCCCGTTACTTTCATTTTCTGATTAACGAGATTCTTCTTTAGTTCAGAGGTATATCGCCGATACCATTCTACCAAACGCAAGGAATCCTGCTCAGGAATCAATCCTTCTTGATTGGGGGTCAGATTAAGCAATAACAAACTGTTACGTCCCACACTCTCATAATAAATGTCAGTCAATTGGGACAATGATTTCAGTTTATGGTCTTCCGAAGCATGATAATACCAACCGGGACGGATGGATACATCAGTTTCTGAAGGAATCCATAACGTACCATCCGCATGTCCACGCATCCACTGCTTACCATTTGGTATTCCCTTATCATAAAGCTCCGGCTTTCTCACTGTACTCCAATGTTCTTCCAAAGCATATCCTTCCTCATTGCCTACCCAGCGAATGTTCTGTGCACTTCCCCCATGCACCACACAGTTGGGTTGCAATTCATATACCATTTCTGTCAAAGATTCCCATGGATAGTAATCTGCGGCAATCTTTCGGGTATGTAAGGAATCTGTACTATAATAACCACGTCCCCCATTGGCGCCATCAAACCAAAACTCATACAATTCCCCATAATTAGTCAGCAATTCGCGCAACTGATTGCGGAAGTAAGTGATGTATTCCGGTTTTCCATAATCAGGATGGTTACAATCCCAAGGAGAAAGGTACAATCCCACTTTCATCCCATACTCATGGCAAGCATCCACAAATTCGCGTACCAAATCGCCTTTTCCGTTCTTCCATGGAGAATTCTTCACACTGTATTCCGTATAAGCCGACGGCCACAAACAAAACCCATCATGATGCTTGGCAGTAAGGATCACTCCTTTCAGTCCCGCTTCTTTACAAGTCCGTATCCATTGACGACAGTCTAACTTAGTCGGATTAAAGATGGCAGGGGACTCGTTGCCATATCCCCACTCCATATCCGTATAAGTATTCACGCTAAAATGAACAAATGCCGTTGTTTCCATCTGCTGCCATTGCAATTGTACCGGTGTAGGTACAGGCAAGGTCTGTGCCTTTACCGGAAAGCATAAAACTCCCAGTATGACACTTAATAAGAATGTCTTATTCATTGTCTTTATTTTACAAAGTCTGTATCGTTATATTGGATTTGCAATTTCTTCAACTCCGCCTGCATATCAGCCAATACTTCACTATAAGCAGGATCATTGATTACATTGTGCATCTCGGCAGGGTCTTTTTCCAAGTCATAAAGTTCCCATGCATCAATGTCATTGTAGAAGTGAATCAATTTATAAGGGTCTGTACGTACTCCATAGTGACGTTTCACCATGTGTTCGGCAGGATATTCATAAAAATGATAATATAATGATTTACGCCAGCTCGCAGGCTTCTTTCCTTTCAATAAAGGTAACAAAGACTCGCCTTGAATATCTTCGGGTACTTTTACACCTGCCAGTTCCAGGAAAGTAGGTGCATAGTCTATATTCTGTACCATTTCAGTTATATCACCTTTCCTGTCAAATCCTTTCGGCAAACGCATTATCAACGGAGTACGCATGGATTCCTCATACATGAAACGCTTGTCAAACCATCCGTGCTCTCCCATATAAAATCCTTGGTCTGATGTATAGACGACTAATGTATTATCCAGCAACCCGTTTTCTTCCAGATAATTGAGCACACGTCCTACATTATCATCCAGTGATTTGACTGTTTTCATATAGTCGCGCATATAACGTTGGAATTTCCAATTAGCCAAATCCTTTCCTTGCGGATTCTTCTGATAAAAATCATCGATCACAGGACCGTAGAATGCATCCCACGCGGCACGCTGTCTTTCGTCCATACGTCCGATAAAGCTTTCATACAATGATTTCAAACGGGATTCCTTGTCAGGGCGGAGCATTTTCAGATCATATATCATATCCATATCTTTCACAATACTCATCTCCTGAGCCGCAGCTGCGGAACGGCCCTCATAATCGTCAAAGAAATTATCGGGTAAAGTAAATTCTTTATCTTCGTATAAGGCCAGATTACAGGTATCCGCCATCCAATTACGATGAATAGCCTTATGATGAATAAGCAGACAGAAAGGTTTTTCTTTATCGCGCTTATTTTCCATCCAGTCTATGGCATCATCGGTAATCAGATTAGTGATGTACCCATGTCTCTGAATGGTATCATTGGTTTGTGTGATGAAATCCGGATTATAATAATCACCTTGTCCGGGAACTATTTCCCAATAAGTAAAGCCTGTCGGCAAACTTTCCAAATGCCATTTCCCAATTAATGCAGTCTGATAACCCGCTTTCTGCAATAGTTTCGGAAAAGTTTGCTGCGATGAATCAAATACGCAGGTAGAGTTATCATAAAATTTATTCTCACAACTATGTTTGCCCGTAAGCATACAAGCACGACTAGGACCACTCAGAGAGTTTGCGACAAAACTGTTTGTAAAACGTACCCCCTCATTGGCTATCCGATCCAAATTGGGTGTATCCATATAACGTTTGTCATAGCAACTCATCATTTGAGCTGTATGATCGTCCGTCATAATATAGACAATATTCAAAGGTTTTTCTGTTACCGGCTCCGTACAGCCGGTCAGAGCGGATATCGCCAATAGTCCGCCATAAATCAATTTGTTTTGATGTTCCATTTAATGGTAATGACTTAAAGTTTAAAAATAAGTTGATCCTTTGTCGCCAAACAAAGGTACTCTCTATTTATATGGCAATCGGGAAAGGAATGTTCCTAAAGAAATAAGATATTTTTTTATAAGGTTTGAAAGTTTATCATCACACTCTTTCATTTGGATAAATCGCATCCGATTTTCTCAAATGGAAGCCGGGGGAATCCATTGATCCGTTGATAAATGAGCGCATCATCCTTAAATCCCTTCAACGGATCAGCAGCATCCACAAACCCTGGATCCGAACCGGTAGCCCAATTGTTATACAATTCCAGCCATTCGCTCTGTCCGTGCACCACATTTCCTATCTTATAAAACAAGTTTCCTTCTATCACATTGCCTTTTGGATAAGAAGTGTCATTGTCCCAATATGCAGCGAGCAAAGGATAGGCCGTACTGTAAGGAGGATTTTTATAATTGACTGTTTGCAAACGCTGATCAATTATCGCACCTTTCTCTATCATGAATTTGCCCCAGCCCTGCATACGCGCATCTATATGAATGGCAACAGGAGAATCTATAAATATATTATGCCGGTAATGATTATTATGTCCCCCACCGATTAGTACCGGCAAAGACCCTGCTTTGTGATAAATATTACCATAAACTTCCGCTCCGCAAGCTCCGTCATCATGATAAGTAGCCGTTACACGATGGCGCGGACTCAATTCATGAAAATAACAATAACGGATAACATTTCCCTGCTCCGAAGGATCACGACCATAATAAACAGCTCCCTGATCATCGACTTCAGAACACACATTCGTTATGTCACACAGTTCTATCACATGGTTATTTCCATGAAACAGGATAGCCATGCTGGGCGCATCATAGATGTCACATTTAGAGATGCGGTTACCCACACCATCCATATTCCGGGACGATAGGATTTCTCAATCCGGTTATAATCATGTATCCGGCAATTCTCCACATAGTTTCCGGCAGAGGTCAATGAGGCTCTGTCTCCTCCTCCCAGACTGATACCTCCGGCACCTACATTATAAATATGACAATCCACGACTCCGTTTTCTGTTCCTCCTTCGCGGTTGAACAGGATGTTCTGATAAACCGTTCCCATCAAATCACCCACGACACGCGAAGCTGGGTTGCCTCCCGACTCGTGCCCTCTTTGGTTACCAGCCTTCAACGTTCCCTTTCCGATGGATACGCCCACTCCGCCCATATTGCGTATAATGCAATTCTTAATTAAAGCACGATGGGTATTCTCCATATAGATACCGATATGCCTGCCATACTCGAAAGTGATGCCTTGTACCTTCACATCTTTGCAATGCTCTATAGCCAGCAAGGACCCTTCCAATAAAGAAACACTCCAATTTTCCATCTTTCCGGCAAGCGGATATACATACATCTTCCCTCTCCCGGCATCAATCACGTATTCGCCCGGCCCATCCAGTTCCTCCAGCAGGTTCAAGGCAAACCATTGACGCCAAGGCGCACCTGTCATAAATCCATATACCGTATGCTGCCCTGTATGAATCATTTTATGTATCGTGTCGATGCTTTTGTCATCGGCATAACCGTGCGCAAAGTATCCGCTTATCCACATATTCTCTACCGATTTCCAACTCGAAGGGCGCTCTTCCTGATATCCGAATACAGGGAAAGGAGCCTCTTTCCCTTCCTTAGCCATCCCCGATTCCTGTATTTTTCCAATCATAACCGTAGAGATTCGGCCAACGGGCTATTCGCAGAGACTGGCCATCCGCAAAGATTTCCGTCCATGCCGCCTGGCTGGGCCTTCCGAAACCTGTAGCGTGCAGGGCCACCAGCTCCATCCGGTTTTTCTTGAAGTCAAGCTCTCTTATCAGACTTGCGGGCAGAAGCGGATCGCCCAAGCGGAAGTCACTGGGAAAATAACGGATAGGATCACCTTCCTTCTGTTCCTCCGGAATAATTTTATATGATTTCTCCGGCGCATTCGGATTATGGGGATCCGCATCCTCGCCTATCGTCCAGTTAATTCCGATCTGGCATTGCGGCTCACGGCTTTTGATGGTTCTGTATATGCCTTCTACCGGCCAGCGATAACCGGGTTTCACCCAACTTCCATCAAACCAGAACTCCACTATTTTAGTATATTTTTCCGTGATGTCCATCAGTTCGTCCAATTGCTTCAACATGTATGTATTGTACTTCCTGTCCGACTCCACATTGTCAACATCCGCATTGACTTTCCTGTCCCACAACGAGTAATACAGTCCCAGCTTCATGCCTTGTCTCTTACATTCCCTAGCTACGGCTTCAATCACATTCGTTTTATTCCCGAACTTGCCACGTCATAATCAGTATATTTACTGTCCCAAAGACAAAAGCCCTCATGATGTTTTGCCACCAAGATGATATACTTCATACCGGCATCTTTCGCTGTCTTCACCCATTGACAGGCGTCAATCTCCGCAGGGGCATAAGTTTCCACCGGAAAAGATCCGTCTGACCATTCCACATCATGGAATGTATTGATACCAAAATGAATGAACATACCATACTTGCGCTTGATCTGATCTTTCTGGTATTTTGAAGGTTTTTCAGAAGGTATTGCAGTTGAGATACCCGGTTGTGCCTGTGCTACTTCCAACGAGCACAAGAATAAAAATAATAATAACAGTTTTTTCATATTGATTTATTTTTAGAATAAGTCTTGCTTTTTATCTCCATTCATCCGATTTATACACACCGATGACAGCATAACCTCATGCCTTATCCCTCACCTTGCGCACGTTACTTTCAGACCGGAAACAGAATAGAGATTATAGTCCATATCCACTTTGCTTTCAATAACAGCAAAACAAAAAGTCTTTTATTTAATGGCAATTGTGCGGGGGATATTCCTAAATCAAGGAATCTCTTTATTGTGAACTTTCCGCATAATTTAACGAATAAAGTTCGCTTTTTCACGAACTTTCAAGAAAGGACTTCTAATTCTCCTATCCCATGTGGTAATTAAGGGTATCTAGCATTCCACTACCCTATATACATTCCCTTTGACAGTATGCACCCGCCCAACAGAGGCAGAATGCGGCTCAGACTGTAAGCGGTCATGCTCCTTATGACCGAAGGATGAATGGATTTCATACGCCCGAACAACTGGGTGACGGAAAAGGTCAGTACCTTCTGCAGATCATCCTCTACCATAGCGAAGCGGAAGCAGAGGCGGAATACTCCTCTTCGGGTACGTGTTTGTAGAACTTTAGCATAGTGCAGATGGGGGTCGGGCACATCGTTTTCCAGACATGCCACTTCGGTTACCTCGGTCAGTACATTGAAACAGAAGTGGTAGTGGGAGGTGAGAAAGGTGGTCACTTCCTGCATCAAGGAATGCGGCTTAGCCTTCTTCTGCACGTCTTTCAAGTGAGCAGAATTCTCCTCTGCTTTTCTGGCTGAAGCTGTCGAAAGGACTGATTCCACTTTTTTGCCGGGATTTCTCCTGAAAAACTATTCTTATTATCCTGCAAGTTGCCTTTACCATTTTCAGCAAAGGTAGCGGAACTTGGCACAAGTTATAGCGAATCTTGGTACAGGATATAGTGCATCTTAGTACAAGTTGCGGTAGAACTTGATACACAGTACATACGTATATATAGGCATACGCTACCGTATGTACAGCCCGACACATACATACGTGTAGACTCATACGTCAGTAACGTGACAGGTCACATGTTACTAATGTTACCGGATGTGTTGCTTTGGTCGTTTACTTCAAAAGAACCGGTCGTTTTTTTAAAATGTCCTTATGTTTTTGGTAAATGCCAGCACCTTTACTTAAAAGGTCAGCATGTCTTGATGAAAAGGCCGGCATGTTTCATGAACCAGCTTAGCTGGTCCGACGGACAAGCCTATCATGTCCGGCAAACCAGCCAAGTCGGTTCATTACACTATCCTCTCACTATGCAGGTGTTCACTTTTCTCCTTTCATTCTGTCATTTCATTTAAAACACACTAGTTATCAATTGGTTAAAAACTGTAAGATCTCCCCTCATTCCCGTTTCATCTGTAGATTCTCCTCCCTTCACAGGAAGGAGTGAAGATACAGAGTGGAGGAAACTGAAAGGGGATGACGGGAAGTCCTGTCACTACCGGAACGCCTGTCAGCAGGGCGTTTTCAAAAGTAGATGAAAGGAAGAAAGAAGAATCTATCTGTTCAAAACCAGTCACGTATACTATCAATCTTTTAGATCAGCAAAACCTTACAAAGTGGATTGGTCAGCAGGATGAATAGACCCATCTCCGCGAAGAGCAATATTCAACAAATAATTAGCTTTATTTTTCTGTGCATAATCATATTCAGCCTTCACTTTCACTGTAAAGATTCATTTTTCACCTCCACATTGAAAATCATTCCAGCCACTAACCTTTCCCAATCTTCTTTTTCCCAATTGTTTCACCTTCATATTAGGCTTGCCAAAATACACTTCTTTAACCAAAGTTTCCGTACCAATGAGCCGAACAACATACTCTTCACCTGTTTGGGTAGAGAAAGCCAATACACCATCCCCTCCTGTCTTTACGGAAACTTTCCTGCCATCTCTGCATCTCAACACTTCACATTTCTTGTCACCCCAAGGATTCTGTAATCGACAAAGATTCCCTTTTAAACTCTTCACACCTACTTGTGTAACCTCAGCCGAATTATTCCTACTTGCAGAAACGAGAAATGCCCCTCTTGCCAACAAAATAAATGCCATAGGAATAGAATCCCATGCAGCAGGCACAGCAGGGAACACTCTGATTTTCCCCTCGTTGCTTTGGAGCATCATTTCATTTATGCCCGTGCAATAATTGCTCATGGGTTCCATACCGCACTGAAAGAAATCATGTGAGCGTATCATATACGTGTCTTTCAACAGATTGTGCACAGAAGCAAGATCGTAAATATTGTCAGGATAACCGGTCACATTGTGCATCAATCCTTGTGGATACATCTGATGTACATTCACCCCGTTCCATATATACTTCAAGGCCACATCTCCTTCTCCCATTCGAGCGGCTATCTGCGGATAAGGATAATGCGCGTTACACTCGTCATCGTGTTTCAACAGATTCACAACAGCTTTTCCCAAGCGAGTGTCTTTATCATCAATACCAATCAGCCCTGCCGGAAAAACTACGGCACCACCGTTACCCCAAATCCATGGAGAATAACGCTTTTCCGTATAATACTCCTCGGCAGGAGAGATTACTTCGCCACATTCACCAAACTGCTGATAGCCTCTTTCCCATAAATGATTGAGTACGTGACGCCACTGTTTCACCTCATCTTTGTCTACGTTCAATATTTCCGCCGCACGGATACAATCTTTGAAAAGCCTTTCGATGCAATTGCGGTCACTGATAGGATTCTTCACATAAGCGATAGGGGCCGACTCATACAAAGAAGCTTTCAAAAAATATTCATTTTTTTCTTCATCCCATTCCAACCTGTCTAAATAAAAATGAGAAGCTTTCTTCATAAACGTATATGCCCTTTCTTTCAAGAATTCCTCGTCTCCCGTAAATTCGTAATAATCCCAAAAGAGAGAAGCTATCTGTGAAGCAGGAGTAAAATTGTTCCTCAGATAGCGTTTGTCCTTTCCCCATTGTACACCGTTGAAATTATGCGCTTCGGTAATGAGCAATGCATCATGCTCCGCTCCATACTCCTTTGCCAGTTTCTCAGCAAACGGTATCATCTTGAAGTAAGTGTCGAGATAAGGTTTCATCAGCCGCCAATCGTTTTGCGCACACAATCCCCAATATTCCTGCTGCTGGTTCCAATGATGCGGTGTCCCCCAATTAAGTACATCACGGTTCCAACGCCAAAGTCCCCCATTAAAAGCCAACGGAAACTCACCTCGCGAACCAGCAGACATCAGATAGCGATGCAAGTAATAGATATTCTCCAAATAATCATCACCCAACTTCACAAACGAATTGGACCAGAAATTGCGATACCACTCATCTTTCTCGCGACGCAACTCATCTACCCCCTTCGCTTCTGCCTCATCAAGTAATTTCTTTGCTGCATTTACCGGATCCTTATCTTCGCGATCAGTTACTACACTGACCATAATTGTGAATTTACATTTATTTGTCCGCCATTCGGCACGACGCATATTCACCGTTTCCGGTTCCTCGGACGACTCTACCACCCTGCAAGCTACAGCAAAGTGCAGTCCACCATCCGTTTCTTCCAATATCATTTCGCGAGCATCAGCCATTGCACGCATCTTACCAAGCCCCACTGAAGGGTTCTTCGCAAACCAACCTCCATACCATCCGGTAAAGGAACGGCTCCCCAGTCTTTCCAACGAAACCGTAGCTACCGAATGATTTCCCAACATTTCAGGATCAGGTATATTTTCACATTCCACTATCCATACATTACGATCTTGCGCCAACCAAGTACGAATAGTTGTAGCGGAATAACCCGTAACCGCACGATATGTATTCTCGGCATTTGCCAGCGATAACCGCCCCTCAAACTCTTCCAAATGCATCCAACTGAATACCGGTGCACCAAAATCGATCTTCAGACGAGCCGCATGCTTCAACAATGACATTCCGTATTCTTCTGGTTGTGCCTTTGTCCACAAATCATTTTTATTGATTTGCAATTCGATGCCATTGTCATGATTCCACACCATGCCGCCTATATCACCATTACCCATCGGAAAGCCTTCCGCCTCCAGTTGCGTAGGTGAAAAATAAACGATATCATGTTTGGAGAGGTAATCGTCATCTACCTCAAAAGGAGCAGACTGCATTTTCAAATAAGTATAATCTATATTTTTCGTATTTGCCGCTATTCCTCCGGCAAGAAAGAAATACAACATAATCAGTTTTTTCATATTCATGGTATTTACAGAATACAACTGTGCTTATCTAAAATAAAAGATGTTACATACACAAACAGAAAAGACATAAAAGAGAAGGGTTCCTTACACACTCTCTTTTATATCTTCTCCTTAAAAATGATTCTCTTTTTTATATTAATATCCTATAGCCGGTTCATTAGCTATTTTACTCCAACCCGGATTTTGATAAATCGTTGAACTTTCCAAGTCATCAGGATTTGAAGAGGTAAGTGTAAAGTTGATAGCAGAAATAGGCTCTAAGTAATTGGCTGGTATCCAGGTATAACCATCGTATAACAAGTTATTCTTTTTTACAATCTGATTAACACGCAAATAACTGCTGTTTTCTTTGTTGGATACATTAGGTTGCTTATCTGAAGCACCTTCTGGAATCAACAAACTATTACCAGCTTCATCAACATACAATTTTTCCAGTTCGCCACCCCATAAATTAAATCCTTCAACTTGATAATTTTTTACTTGGTCCAAAGCACGCCAACGTTTTAAATCACGCATACGGGTACCTTCACTCATTAGTTCTACGCGTCTTTCACGACGAATATTATATAAGGTGGGGTCTACTAACTGACCGGCAGAATACTTAGCCCAATCATTTTCTTTAGACAAATCGGTAGCAGCAATTGTCATATCGATATTATCAGACACACCTGCACGACTACGAATCTCCTTCCAATACTTTATCGCTTTTGCATCCAAGCTTCCATTTTTTTCATAGCAAGCTTCAATATAATTCAAGTTAGCTTCAACAGATCTGAAAAGAAGACATCCATACGTATTGACTGCACCAGAACCGATTACAACTTGAGCTGGATCATAAGTCAAGAATTTACGAACCGTATAACCTGTCGGGCATCTATCATTGGTCTGCTCCAATATCTTAGGATATTTATATGTCTCATATGGATCAAGCCTTGAACAATCACTAGGAGCACCCATAAATAACTGTAAACGGTCATCTCTGTCTTTTTTAACATTTTCAATCGTCACGTCACCAGCATAGCCAGAATTTGGCGCATAAATAGGCAATCCATTCTTCATTAAACATGCATCTACTAAACTACGAGTATATCCTAAATCCCCTCCTCCTTTGCAAAGATAAGAACTTACACTATGAGTAACACCCTGCACAGAACTGTATGCTCTCCAAAACAAGACTTCATCTATCGGTTCCATATCAACAGCCGAAAACATTTCAAAATAAGGATTCCAGTTATAAGGATTCGAGTCCGGATTATATATACCGGTATTTTTTGTCAATGAAATACGATCGGCTACTTGAGCAGAAGCATCCATTGCCTGTTCCAAAAACCAATCTACTTCCTTGTCTATATCAATAGAAAAGCCAGCATTATATTCTTGCTGTGCTCCCGGCCATCCCGGACCACCCGGCACACGGTCTGTACCTTTATGGTATTTCAACCAGGTAGCCTCAAACAAAGCTACACGAGACTTAAACAACAATGCCACATTTTTTGTCAATCTATTCTTACCATTATCGGTAGTCAATGACATCAATTCAATAGCTCTATCTAAATCCTCTATAATAAAACGAGCCACTTTATTACGAGGCTGTCTTTTACTTTCCTCCTTCAACACTTCTGTTTCATCAGGTAATACTTCCGTTACAATAGGAAAATCACCAAGACTTACCAATTTATTGAAATACTGGTAGGCACGCAAAAAATACATTTCTCCAATGTAATGTTTTATCATTACTCCATCGCCTTTTATACTTCCGGCCTCATACTTGGGTAATACTTGTTGGAAGAAATAATTCGCTTTACGGATTTCTGTAAAATCCCATGCTCCTTTATCAGCAGGAGTACGTTTTTCTCCCGGTACCCACAACGCGGTAGAAGCGTCCGTTGCGGCCTGGTCATCCGAATTGTTATCAGTTTTTACTAAAGAGATATCAAAATTAAGATAGGATGGAAATTTATATTGTTGAATAGAATAGGCAGCCAAATCACTTTCTGAATTAAAATAAGCATCCGGGGTTATTTTATCCAACGGTTCACAATCTAGAAAATCATTGCAGGATGTCAATACCACTGAGGTAAATAACATGGCTACAGAAGCTACTGTATTTTTTATGTAAGACATATTGTATTTCTATTTAAAAATTAACATTCAAGCCAAAAGATATCACTTTAGATAATGGATAAGTCTTTCCTGATCCCCAATCTCCGGCAGCTAGTGTTTCAGGATCAAACATACTGGCCAGGCTGGTTCCAGTCCACAAATTATCACCAGACACATATACACGGCATCTATTAATGTGCAATTTATTAATCCATTGTTTAGGTAATGTATAACCAATCTGTAAATTCTTCAAACGGATATAAGACGCATCTTGCAGATAACGAGTTTGTACCTGATGATTCTTGTTGCTGGTAAAGTCCGGTCTCGGATAATACCCGTTCAGATTAGCTCCCATAGGATGGCCCTCAGGACGGAAATAATCAAAATGTTCTTCCATCGCCATTGATTGCCAGATATTATTTACAGCTCCCCAAAAGACAGCACCATTAGTTCCTACAATCGGAGCATAATCTCTTTTACCTACTCCCTGAAAGAAGATAGAAACATCAAATCCTTTATAAGAAGCATCCAAAACCAATCCAAAATTATAACGGGGAGTAGAATTACCAATAATCCTTTGATCGCCCGGATCAGCTAATGTACCTTTACCACCATCTACTTTGCCGTCACCATTTATATCAGCATACATAATATCACCGGCACCCCATTTATTTCCTAATTGATTTTGGCCACCATTAGGTAAAGATGCCAAATGCTCTTTCATTTCTTCATCTGTTTTTGCAATACCTAATGAAGTATACCCCCAAATTTCTCCACTCATTTTTCCTGCATACCAGTCATTGAAAGCATTTGTAGTATTGGGATATTTCACCACTTTTTGCTGGGCATCAGCCAAATTAAACTTCACTCCATAATCTACTTCTCCTATTCTATCGCGCCATGAAAGTTCTATTTCAAAACCATAAGACTTCATATCAGCATTATTTACTATAGCAGGAGCAATACCCAAAACTAAGGGTAATTGTGGAGCAGGACCTACCATATCGACAGTCTTGCGTACAAAATAGTCAAAAGAACCTGTCAATCTATTAGAGAAAGCACCAAAATCAAAACCTACATTAAAAGAACGCACACGTTCCCATGTCAATAATGTACTAACCAATGAAGGAATATCTGCCGTATTTGTTTTTCCTCCATTCACCAGCCAATTACCGGAATTGCTTTTCACGGGTAAGATTTCATAGAATGGGTACAAATTCGATGTATTTTGATTTCCCAATTCACCCCAAGAGCCTCTCAGTTTAAATTGATTGACAACTGATTCCAGCGGTTTCCAAAAATTTTCTCTGGCCACATTCCAACCTAAAGAAAATGAGGGGAAAAAGTTCCAACGCTGATCTTTCATAAAACGGGAAGTTCCATCATAACGTCCATTTACTTCCAGCAAATATTTCTCCTTATAATTATAATTCAAGCGCCCAAAGAAACCGGCAGTAGCCCAATGGTTATAACCGCCCCCCGCTACGTCCTGCTCAGTAGAAGTATCAATTGTAGGTAAATCTGGTACAATAATGCCATCACGCTGAGCACTTAAAGTCCTCACATTTTGATGCTCGGCATTAAATCCACCCATTACTTTGAAATAATGGTCACCCAACTGGCGAGAGTAATCCGAGAAAAGATTGACTGTATAAAATTCATTCTTTGTTCCTTTTTCAATTACTCTGGACTGACCTGGCTGCGTCGCATTAGTGATAGCTATAGCATAAGGTTCTCCATTGGCGTCATGGGCATAAACAGCTTGTCTGTCAGTATGAGTAAAATTAGTTGTAATACGCATATTGCCCTGTAAGTGAATATTCCATCCTGGCAATGGAGTGACATCCAACTGCAATTGTTGGAAGTTCTGATCCAAATCTTCCTTCATTCGTCCTCCTTCTTTTAATGGTATAATCTCACTGTTATCCGCCCAATATCCTTGTGGGTCAGTAACAAACGCATTAGGCCATTTACGCATTATTTGGTGGAAAAATAATTGATTCAAATAAGAAGGAGCTTCATAATTAGTACGAAACCATTTGGTATTATAAGAGAGACTTATGTTTTTGTTTATTTTCGCATTGATTTTCCCATTTACAGAATAACGATAATAACTTTCGTCAGCATAATTCAACAAGCCTTCCTGATCCATAAAATTGCCGGACAGATAATAAGAAAAACGTTCCGTACCACCACTCAAGCTCAAGCTGTGTTCCTGAGACATGGCATGGTCTTTGAAAAATACATCATACCAATCGGTATTAGCATTTGCCCAGTTGTGTGTATATGTATTTGAAGTTGTAACCGGAATAATTTTTCCTACTTCTCCACGCTGATAAGCCAAAACATTAGCTATTTGCTCATCACTAAAATAAGCTGCCTGTCCACCATTAGTACGTGCATCATTATAATAATGCATGAAGCGATAGGAATCCATCATATCATAATCAGTAAGAGGACTATTAAAACGAATATTAGTATTATAGCTTACTACCGGTTTACCAGTCTTTCCTTGCTTAGTTGTAATCAAAATAACCCCAAACGGAGCGCGAGAACCATAAATAGAAGAAGCCGATGCATCTTTCAATACAGAAATGCTTTCAATATCCAACGGATTAAGCAAGTTCATATTACCCTCTACACCATCTATCAAAATCAATGGAGAGCCAGTGGAGCCTTTACCGATTGTCCCTGCACCACGAATAGATACGGAAGGAGTATTATTCAACTGTCCACCTTTAGCGTCAACCCCAAAGGTCATTCCCGGTACTAATCCCTGTAAAGCCTGAGATACATTTTGTACAGGACGAGATTCTAAAGCCTTTTCCCCTACTTGACTGACAGCACCTGTCAAATTCACTTTTTTCTGTGTTCCATACCCTACTACTACCACTTCATCCAACACTTCTGTATCTTCTTTTAAAGTCACAGTGACAGGGACACCTACTTTTGATTTCACAACAGACTTACTATAACCTATATATGAAATCTCTAAAGTAACTTCCTTATTAGAAACCACCAATTCAAAGTTTCCATCCATATCAGTCACAGTACCGTTTGTAGTCCCTTGTTCCAACACAGTAGCCCCGATCACGCTTTCTCCCATATTGTCCACTACTTTTCCGATTACTTTAAAAGTAATCTGCTGCACAGTCTGTGTATTGTCAGCATTAGTAGTCAAGACAATCTTCTTATCCCAAATGGAATATTTCACATTTGTACCTTTAAATACCTTCTCCAGCACCTTAAAGATATCACCGTTACGGGAAGTGACTGATACACGACGATTTAAATCAATAAGCGTATTATCAAAGAAGAAATCAAATTCTGATTGTTTCTCAATTTCTTTCAAAATTTCCCCTACAGTCTTATTCTGTACCTCCACATTGACTATAGCCTTCTGCGCATACGATTCGGATGCATGAGCCAGTCCTAGGGAACAAGCAAAGAAAAGAGTAAATAGTTTCATAGTTCTTGGGATTTTCTTCGAGGAGAGCCATAGACGATTTGGTATCCTCGAAAATTGGATACTACAATTATTTTTCATACTTTTGTAATGACTTAAGTTTTAAAATTAGTTGATTAAGCTTGTCGCCAAACAAGCTTTAATTTGAAAACCGATTTTCCATACGGGAAGATACGCCAATATTTTCCCGTATGTTTTTTGTTACTTTAAGGTGATAGTTCTTTCATATTATATTCAATTTAAGGTTATTTGATTAATAAATCTCTATATGGGTCTTTTTTTGCGACGCATCCTTACCGTCTACATATTTCCAATGTATATTGGAAGATAATTTAAAGTATTCCAGAATACGCTCCAAACGCTGACTGGTAAAAGTCCCGGTAAAAGCAGCCTTACGTGCAGGATTTTTCTGAATGAACACCACATTATATCGCTTTTCTAAAATCCGTAAAGCATCCTTCAAAGAAGTATTATCAAAAATAATCTTGCCGTCCTTCCATGAAGTTTCCGTTTCACCGGAAGTCTCAAGTAAACGTGCTGTACCTTTTTTTGAATCATACACAACTTTCTGACCGGGGTTTAACACAATCTGTTTTTTGCGGACACCTTCTTGGAAACTGAAGTTGACTTTACCTTTGATTAAAGTAGTAGATACCTCAGGAGACTCTTCGTAAGCCTCTATATTAAAACTGGTTCCTAACACCTCTACCTGTGAACGGTGAACCGTAGACACAATAAAATGTTTCTCCACATCTTTAGTTACTTCAAAATACCCTTCCCCCTTCAACTCAACTTTTCTCTCCTTGCTATTCTTAAAAGAAGAAGGATATCGCAAAGAGGATTCTGAATTCAAAAAAACCACCGTACTATCGGGTAACACTACTGAAGTAGTCATTCCCGGGTTTGTCCTAGCTTCCAACATTTGTACATCTGCATCCTTTCCACCATAATGTTCTACCAAAAAAGTAGCAAGCAGTGGGAGAAATAACACGGCAGCAACACGCTGTGCCCACTCCCACCAAGCCACCTTCCTTCTTTCAGTCTTTTTACCTTTTACCTTAACTAAAGCCTTTTCTGTATTTACATTATTAATTACATGAACGGTATCAGCCGCTAAATAAAGTATTTCCATCTGCTTTACTATCCGGCGATTTTCTTCAGACTCCTTCATCCAATCTTTTACCAGTCGCTGCTCTTCTACCGTTGCAATACCCTCACAATAACGGGGAAGTAACAATTCTATATTCGTTTCATTATACTCCATACGTATGTTTTTAAGTCCTTCTACTTATATGGCAAGCGAGAAAAACACATTCCTAAACAAATATGCATTTATTTTCAAAAATATATTTTCATAGAGAAACTTTTTCAGGATTTTCACGAGTTACATACCGTACAACTACTTCAGGAGCCTCTCCCACTTCTAGTTCACAAGAAAAAGATAGTTCTTCTCATCCACCTTTTGCAAATGCCATTCGAACTGCAGATCTTTCAAACGCTGTTTTTGTTTTTCGGTGAAGACTTAAGCCTCATGTAGTATATCCTAATGTTTGATAGCTTGTAGCAATCGGTCTATTTGCCCATACCGATTTAAGATAGTGGTATTAATCATAACCGGCATCAAAACCTGCCGCCTCGGACAAAGCCCCTCCACATCCTCCAAAGTAGAACATTCAAATTCCCGGTCGACCAATCGAATAAGAAACCATCCAAACATACGTGGAAAAAGATTCCTTTGAAAAAAATTTTGGTTCTTAATTTTATTAGCCATTTGTTCCGTACGCATAACTTCTCCCCAAGGCTCACCTCAATTCATTCTTGTGTGAATACGCCATAAATTATGATTCAAACGACTGGCGTCATTTATTAATTATAATTAAACTGAGTATAACAACGGGGCGCAAAGCGGGAAATAGCGTATTCGTCATGCCCGGTATAGGAACATCCCTCCAATCTATCAAAAGAAATCTGACTTAAGCCGATCCTATTCATCAAATCGGCAATCCGGTCTACCAATGTATCTTGTAAAGCTAAATCCCGGAAAAATACCTTATAGACATGATCAGATAATTTATATAAAGGAGTTTTTGAAGAATGATCTGACGCTTTTGTCATGAAAGCTCCCCTTTTGCAATCCTTCAATAAAAAGAAGTCAGTTTCTTTTTCCATCTTGTTATATATAATAAGTTTATTGTCTATCTGAAGAGTATTCAATGATAGAGGAATTTCAAACAAATCACTTTTCTGAATGCGGATATCTGTCTGGCTTTCGGTGATATCTTCTTTTAAACTCCGAAACACAGCTTAACTATCCTTGGGAAAGTTGTCCACCACTAAGCAATGATTGGGGATGGACACCTAATGCTCCCTTTAAATCACCACAAAAAATTATTAATATTTTAATAGGAATCATTGCCAAAGGAGGTTGTTTATTATTAGGAGTAGGTCTGACGCCATCAAAGACGAAGTAATAAAACGTTTACATGAAACGGAAAAGCCATTTATGCCACTCGTACAACTCCTATATATAACAATGAGAATATATGGTTCACTGCAGACAAAAACGGAAAAACTTTATATGCTATTTACGCTTTATCAGAAGGAGAGGAACTTCCAGAAACAATAAATGGGCCGGCAATATTCCTAACGGTAAAATGATTCCACTACAAGGCAATAAAAATATAAAATATACCAAAGACAAAGGTATTCTTACCCCGTAACCTCAAAAACGAACCGATAGTATTATGCTTCAAAGTAAAAAATAATTAAATATATTTCCTATGTGCCCTTTGGGCATACATAATACCCAAGGGCACACTACAAACGACTTTAATCAAGACTTCCTCTAAAATAGTATTCCATAGAATAGAATTACTGAAATACAATATATTTTTTTAGTTTTAAAAGATTATATTTGCACACAAATCAACCTTTAAATAATGAAAACGGAGTATAACTATGAAGACCAATCCCTATTATTAGCCATCAAAAATGGCAATGAGAAAGCATTTGATACACTTTTTAGGAAATACTATCCCATGTTATGTGCATACGGAAACAAATTCGTAGAATTAGAAGATGCAGAAGAATGTGTACAAGATGCCATGCTGTGGCTTTGGGAAAATAAAGATATGCTAGTCATTCAGTCTTCATTAAGTAATTATTTATTTTCTATTGTACATCATCGTGCTATAAACCGTATCAAACAGCAAGAAGTAAAAAGCCGGGTCGAAAACTATTTTTATGAAGAGATGCAATCCCTAATAGATGACACTAATTTTTATCTTATAGAAGAACTGACTATACGTATCCAAGAAGCAGTAGAAACACTTCCTGAATCCTATAAAGAAGCTTTCGTAATGCATCGCTTTAAAAATATGAGTTATAAAGAAATAGCAGAAATTTTAGGAGTATCACCTAAAACCATAGACTACCGCATTCAACAGGCACTAAAACAATTACGTATTGAATAAAAGATTATTTACCCTTTTTATTGCCTCTATTGATAAAACACGTCTGAACATATACACATTCATTCTTCTCCACCAAATAATTCTAATAATAATTTCTAAAACATAATTAGGAGTCCCATACAAATCGAGACTCCTAATAAAGTTATACAAAAGACATACTAATAAAAGTATTTCATCATTCTACCGACGGCACCTCCAAGATACTACCATAACGATGATATTCAAATGAAATACTTTGCTCTTTGATGTAATGAATCAATTCCACACGTCCATCTTTCACCGGTTTAGCTGTAGCAATATACTTATCAATACGTGCAGCTTCCTCATACATTTCCATCGGAATATCCGCCCCACAAGTACGGATACGCTCATAGTTCTTCATTGATTTCAGGAATCCGGCCAACGCTTCTTCTTTTAAAGGACATCCCAAGGAAGCCAATGCAGCTGTACGATCATCACCGGGCTCAAAACTAATGCTCAATGGAGTATGACAAATTCTGGCAGCCAAAGCAATCATCTTTGCATCTTCATTGTTATCTCCCGGGAAAAGACGCAAAACCATATTCTTTAAAGGCAGATAGCGGAATGCATTTTGTTCGCCATACAGATTATTGACATCACGCGCATGCGCAAATTCCTGCTCGTATGCCTTCACATAACTTTGTGTATAGTCAGTGGTACTGCCTAGTTTATCTGTAATCTTTACAAAACAAGCACAATAGTTAGGACCACCCGCTTTCACACCGCCACCAAAAGCTGACAATTTCATTCCACCGAACGGCTGACGATTTACAATGGCCCCCGTTATACCACGATTGATGTAAAGATTACCTGCCATAATTGAATCTTTCCATAATTTCTGTTCACCTTCATCCAGACTCTGTAAGCCTGAAGTCAAACCATAATCCAAACTGTTTACCCAATTGATGCCTTGCTGCAAATTTTCAATACAAACCACACTCAGCATCGGACCGAATAATTCGGTTCTGAATGAATAGTTACCGGGACGTACCCCCCACTTCACTGTAGGAGCCAATACATATTTATGCTTATCAAGAAAACGAGGTGGAACCAGCCAGGACTCCCCTTTTTCCAATTCCAAAGCTTTCAATAATTTATCATTCTTATTGGTAATCATCGGACCTACCACATTCCCTGGATTCCATACACTACCCACCTTCATACTAGTTGCGGCATCTTTTAACTTATCCTGAAAGTTCTTGTCCTCATAAACTGAGCGTTCTACCAGCAATAAAGAACATGCGGAACATTTTTGGCCGGCATTGCCAAAAGCAGAAGCCACAATATTCATAATAGCATGGTCACGGTCACCGGAAGCCGTCAAGATAATTGCATTCTTACCACCGGTTTCTGCCGACAATGGAGTAGCCGGATTACTGCGTGCAATATTTTGAGCAGTATCTGTCCCTCCTGTCAGAATAATATGTTTGACAGCCGGAGCCGTAGTTAATACCTTTAATGCCTCACGGTCTGTAATGATAACCTGCAAAGCCTCTTTAGGCACACCTGCATCCCAAAATGCCTTGGCAAACAACCATGCCACAGGGGCAGCAACAGTCGCCGGTTTCAAAATTACAGTATTTCCTCCTACTAGTCCTGCCACAATACCACCAATAGGTATAGCACACGGGAAGTTCCACGGAGAAATAACCAAAATAGTCCCTTTAGGAGCAATGTCCACATCCGGTAGTTCTGCAAACTGCTTCATGCTAGTGCTATAAAAACGAGCATAATCGATACCCTCCGACACCTCCACATCCCCTTCCACTACTGTCTTCCCTGTCACGGCACACATACAACCTATCAAATCACCACGCATCTCACCCAGTCTGTTGGCAGCTTCATACATTATTTTATGCCGTTCCTGCAATGTAGTCTTTCTCCATCCGGCAGGATCTTTTTCGGCTATATCCAAAATTTTCATCACCTGTCCGGCATCAGCTTGTGACATTTCGCATACACAAACTTCATCATCCTGGCAACGGTCCATATATTTATGGCGTTTCTCACAAACCACCGTTTCAGCTCCTATCTGCAAAGGAATAATTTCAGGTGAATCCGTCGGCGACTTCTTCCACTTCGCAAAAATGTTCCGAACCCATTCCTGGTTCTGAGCCAAATCAAAATCAGTATCAGGTTCATTCTTCATTACATCAGCTGGTGGAACGGGAGTATAACGATGCAAGCGGTTTTGTGTACGGGCAGGAGTATGTGTAATAACATCTTTCATTTTATAAGCTTCCTCAAACTGGTTCTGTAAGAAACGCCAAGTATCCGTACCCGGTTTCAAATTGAACGAATGGGTCAGGAAGTTGTCCGGAGCCGTATTTTCATCCATACGACGGACCAAGTAAGATACTGCATTCAGGAAATGCTCATCTTTTACCACCGGCGCATATAGAATCACATGATTTCCCAATTGGGATTGAGCGCGCCATACATGGTCAGCCATACCTTCCAGCATCTCAAAAGTCATGTACTCCGCGCTTCCCAGCTTCTGACTCAACAGATAGGCGTATGCAATAGTGAACAAATTATGAGAAGCAACCCCCACATGCAACGCCTTTGCGTTTTCGGGTAATAAAGCACGTTCCAGAATATGCAAATAATTGGCATCCACTTCAGTTTTCGATGTCCTTACAGGATTAGGCCAGCCACGAAGGGAAGAAATAACCGTTTCCATTTCCAAATTACAGCCTTTCACCAGTCGCATCTTTAATGGTGCACCCCCATCAGCCACACGCGCTTTGGCAAATTCTAATAATTCAGTCTGAAATTCGTATGCATCGGGAAGATAAGCCTGCACAACGATGCCTGCCGAATAGTTTTTAAACTCCGGTCTGCTCAACACTTCTTTAAACAAGCGTAATGTAAAGTGAGCGTCCTTATACTCCTCCATATCCAGATTGACAAACTTGGAGCGTTTTACACCGTTCTCATCCACGTAAGGAAAGTCAATTGCTTTCTGATACAGTGCACACATACGTTTCACCAGCTCCGGAAAGCTTTCTTCATAATTCAGCGCATGAGTCTGCGCGTAGATACCCGATATTTTCACAGAAATATAATTGATATCAGGAGCTTCCAAGGCTTCCAGATAGTGGAAATAACGATGATCCGCTTCTCCGTTTCCTAAAACGACCTCGCCTAACAAATTCACGTTCTGACCAATCTTTTGTTTGAAACGGGTAGCCAGATGATCTGTCAATTTAGGACGCGCTTCGTTCAGAATTACTTTAGAAGTATCCATACGAAGACGCTTCTTTATGATTGGTATGGCTATGAAATCAAAATGATGACCAAAAGCTTGGTACATCTTAAAAAGGAAAGCATCACGCTTATTCAAGAACTCAGGTACACCATAACGGTCTATCAGCTTCTTGATACGTTCTGCCAATTTCTTACGATCACGAATTTGAGAAGATTCGTCCAGCATCTTCACCAAGAACTTTTTGTCCTGTGGCCGTTGTACCATAACGGCATATTTATGCTGTTCTTTACGTTCCTCACTAGTGATGGTTTGTTCACACGTGTTATAAAGCTTCAGTACCCATTCTTGTACTTCGGCGATAGTCGGTCTGTTGTCCATAGTAAACTCATGTTAATGTGTAAGAATTAAGGATTAAAAAAAATCATAGGTAACAACTAAAGACATGAGAATCGTAGGACTGAACATAACGGCACGATACCGGTGCAAGGTCTGGAGAGCTTGCTGTGAAAACCGGTCAAATATAAGTTCTCTGCCCATAAGATGATTTCCTTAGAAAATGTAATTGTTCACATGCAAATATACACTAATTCTTTTATTATCAAAGGAAAAAACAAGAAATTATAAGAACTCGTTTAATTTTCATCAGCATTGTCATCAGTTTCACCGAACTTTAATTGATTTCTTTCAGTAAGACAGGTTCTAATCTGGACATTAAATATCCAATTCAAAGAAAGTAGGCTGATTGGAGATCTCGCTATAGCCTTCCAACAGATATAAATCTGTACAGGCCACATGGATAGTGAATAAATAATTAACAGTATGTGGATAATATCCTTCGGGTAGAGCGATGCAATATAACTTACCTACCGTTTCCTGCACCCAAGAATAAGACTTTTTTTTAAAATCGGCTATAAACGCCGCTTTTCTGAAACGGTCCGAAATTTCACGTAAATAAAACTCACCTATATGATAGGCATTAACCAGATTAGGCTCATGGTGTGCAAATAACCAAAAATCATCCTGCAAACGAATACCTATCAAAGATCCTATATTAGAATGAATGCTATATAGAACAGACTCTCCACTATACAAACCATCCCGACATACAAACGCCACCTTCTCCAAGCAATAAAATATATCATAGGAAAGACCTTCATGCTCAACTTTCCAATGAAACAGACCCTTCTGTATCTGAAGCGCATACATCGGAACCGTCCACTGCCCGCAATCCAACAGGCACAATACATCGCAACCTCTTATCAACCTATGATAATCAGCCACACATTTATCCTGCGAATTCCAAACAATAATTTTCATCACTCAGGCTAGTTTTATCCATTCATTTTTATGGTACAAACATAAAAAGAGACGTGGGACCTGCTTAATATTTTATCTGCCTTAGAGGTATCCCCATACCAGCTGCACAAATAATAACAACAGTGTCCCACGTCTTTATGAATATACTAATCCTGTAAAGGAGTATAAACACAAGACGTGAGCGCTTGTTGTATTACACTTGTGCAGCTTTGAAAATTGGGGATTTTCTAAGACAAGGTAATATTTTAAACGCTCTTAATTATATATGTCCCTTCTTGTTTTCAAATGAATATTCATCTGTTTTCAAGAATTGGTACAAAGTTAAAAAAAGAGTTCTGATTAAAGTGAAATTAATCTATTTTTTTAAATAAATAATAACCCGGATGAATATCTGAAAGAGTTATTTCCCCATTACAGTAGCCACAATCTTGCGACCGCCTCCATGGTTGCGGAACTCACAAAGGTAAATTCCCTGCCAAATACCCATATTCAGTCGACCATCTGTAATAGGAATAGTAAGACTAGCTCCTATAATGGTTGACTTTGCATGGGCAGGCATATCATCCCAACCTTCCAAAGTATGTTCGTAATAGGGTTCGCGTTCCTTTATCAAGTGATTAAAAATAGATTCCATATCCGTACGAACATCCGGATCAGCATTTTCATTGATACTTAATGCCGCACTGGTATGTTTGATGAACAAATAAAGCAAACCTATTTGGGGAAGTGGAGGCAAATTGCGCACCACTTCATCAGTAATCAGGTGAAATCCCCTAGTACGGGGACGAAGCGTAAATTCTGTCTGAGATACCATAACTATTATCAACCTTTATGCATCCATATAGATGCCACTTTACGACGTACTGCTATTATATTAAACAAAGATACACCCACAAAAAGCAAAATACCTATAACCATGGCTGGTCCCAGATTTCCTTCTTCCAACTGTGGAAATAACTTTTCTATCATATCCATATAGCTATTCCGCACATAGATCACAATTCCCACCGATAAAAACAACACTACTGCATTGAGGCCCAATGTCAGCATTTGATAGGGAAGCGCCACCTTAGCCGGACTGTAACCTATCAATAACAGATTCTCCAACTTAGACGTATTCTTCTGCAGTAACAAGTAAATACTGAGCATCAAAATATAGAAAGAGAGTACACTGATAAGCAAACCTACAGAAAGCACAATTCCTACAATCACTTTCAAGAACCAGGTAGTCTTTCCCGCATCCAACTTGTCATCTTCTGTATCATATCCCTTGTCTTTAAAGAACTTGGCAATACGGTCGTCCGTAGGATTGTTCACTTCTACAATCAGTCGTGACGGTTCGCTTTTCTGCCCCGGAGCAAACTCATTGTTAGCCCACGCCATAAATGTTTCCGGAACAAGAATCGTATTCAGGCGATTGGAGAAACCTGCTATTTTTCCTTTAAAGTTTTCCGTATGCCCTGCACCAGTAATACGTATATCCAAATTAACCATACCCATCACCCCTTCCGACAATTGCGGCAGGCTCCGGCTTTGTGCAAAACCAAAGTTATACAGATTCAGATAATTACGGGGAATAATGATAGGAACAACCCGTTCATTTTCATCAAACTCCCATTTATCCAAGTTCACATCCACATACTCATCGGGTACAGACTCAAAGAACATGGCTGTAGACATGTGCAACCCCACGTTCTCCATCCCCATGCCTGCCGACACTTTAAATTGGGAAGGCATAAAAGCCCCTACTCCTTTGGTAAACGGCTGTTCGCTGATTTCAGCAATGTCTTGTTCGGAAAAAGTCTTACTTTTTCCGACAAAGGAGCCCAATGTACTTACCTTTTTGCTTACTATCACATAGTCTTTCTTCATGAAACTGTCACCTTCCGTAAAAACAGGCAACACATCTTTATAAAACTGGGCACTCAGCAACACAATGACCATGCCACACAGATTGGCAAAGAAAAAACCCGCCAATTGTGGGAAACTGATATGCTGACGTAATAATTTCCAAACCAACCTCATAGTTTCAACGTTTTTGTGTAGTTCAATTCCAAATGCTTGCCGATAGAGGTCACAATGATACCTGCCCCCTGTCTATCCGCTTCCTCCACCAATATCCGGGACATAATCCGTCCGTTTTCTTCATCCAAATGGCTGATAGGTTCATCTAGAAAGATAAAATCGAAAGGTTGACAAAGTGCGCGGACCAACGCCACACGCTGCTGTTGCCCGAAAGACATTTTAGCTACCGGTGTATCCCATTTATCGGCAATACCGAACTGTTCAAACCAAGCCTTGATTTCTTTTTTAGATTTAAATCCGGTCAACGAATTCTTCAACTGCACATTCTCCCACGCTGTCAGCTCCGTGAACAAACGCAATTCCTGAAACAACATGCTGATGGAACGTTTCCGAATCTCCACCCAGTCATGCACCGAAAGACTACGGATGTTTTTCTCGCCAAAACAAATGATACCTTGATAGTCGTTACGATATCCGTATATGTAGCTGCAAAGCGATGATTTCCCAGTGCCGGATGCTGCTTCCACCAAATAGGCTTCCCCACGTTGCAGGGTCAACAACTGATGCCAGACATCGGATATAATAGAATCCCTCCCTGCAAAAACAGCAGGAAGGGTCCGTTGTAATTCTATAGTATTCATAAGTTCTCTAATCCATGTACGATCAACTGTAGCACGTTGACTTCTTTATCTTTCATAACAATATTTATTTGACCGCTTCTCCAATCGGGAGCCATCACATCCACATAGTCGCAAGATCCCAAAATAGCATTAAACACGGCGGCATCACTACCCAGCATACGGGTTAACCGAGGATTCTCCTGAACGTCCTTCACCAACTGCACCGCATTGAACGCCATAAAGAAACGGTTTTTCACCACCTCTCCGGCCCAAGGAGTATTCTGCAAAGAAACTCCGTAACGGCGGCCTGCCTCATCTGCCAGTCTTTCATTGTTCGAGATATAAAGCAGATTATCCTTCACACCAAACCAAATGCTCTGGCGATACATACGGAACTCATATTGGTCTTTGCCCGTAGAGTTCAATTGCATCTGCCCACCGGTCATAGCCAACAAAGGTCTCAGGTCTTCGAAGGACTGCAAAAAGTCTTTATTCGTTACATCAGCATAAATCAGCAAGTCATTATTTGACAAGGAACTATAGCCAACAGCAACATCCCCATGAATAGAAGAGAATATACCTTCAATATCTATTGGCAACATCGGATTATCCAACGCTTGCTTGATGGTAGGATTTTCGCAAAGTAAATCATAAATTCCTTTTCCATCGATATTACCACCTGCCCAAACCAACATATTAGCAGGGAAATACTCCAAATAAGCTCCTTTGATGAGTGCGGAAACAGCCGACTGCTTTTCATACATAGCAATCAAATCCTTATTTTCAATCAATGTTTCCATCTTCACTACAATTTTACCTTTTTCGAAAGTAGCGGAAACCAGATATTTGATATCTTCCAATTTCAAATAGGCAGGCATTCCCATTCGCATCTGCATGGTAATATCATTAGGAATAAATGACATATTCATCACAGTGACAATTTCACCCTTCGACGAGGCCAACTTACCAAAGTCTGTGGTCTTTACATAGCTGTTTTCAGCATCCTGGCGCATCAATGAAAGCAAACTTCCTTTCAAGCTGAGAGCATCTCCTTTATTACTTCCCATCAACAGGAAAGTGCCCTTATTAAAAGCGCACAGCGCCGTACCCATCTGTGTCCATGTACATCCGCTTTCGCTTTTCAATTCCGTACATATCTGCTCCTCCTTCAACGCCTCCAGCAAATCTTCCACTTTACCTTCATCATCTACTTTTGCCAATAAAGCAAAAGCATTAGAATGAGGAGTAATGAACATATATACTTTATCAGTAAAAGACAAGCCGGATTCAGACGGGCTTTTAATAATCTTCTCGGCAGTTTTATAGGCCTCTCCTTCCAGACCGCTTTTTAATGCGTCCGTCAGTTTGGCTACCACCTTTTCTCCCCCTTTACCGTTTATGCCACTCTTCTCTGCCATTGTTTTGAAATCGAATGACATGACCATTGCCGCATCCTTAGGAATAGCATTGGCATATTCACTTTTAGACGAACAGGAAGCCATAAGCAGCATGATCGCCACCAATGCAAATCCCCAAATACCTTTTCTCATATTCTTATTTTTGGTTTAATAAATTCAGTGTATGACAGGCTACCAATGCGGCTGTTTCCGTGCGAAGACGGGACTTTCCCAAACTAACAGGCTGAAAACCTGCCGCTATAGCCTTAGCCACTTCTTCCTCGCTAAAATCCCCTTCCGGACCTATCATCACCAAAGCATCTTCTCCGGAACGCAATATATCTTTCAACAAAAGTTTTTCCCCTTCATAGCAATGGGCGATGAACTTCTGCCCTTTAAAATCCCGTGAAACAAACTTATTAAAGTCCGTCATTTCATTCAGTACCGGCATAGTCGCCTTTAACGATTGTTTCACTGCCGATACCAGAATTTTTTCAATACGTTCTTTCTTGATTACTTTCCGCTCGGAATAACGGCAGTTCAAGAAAGACAGTTCATCAAAGCCTATTTCAGTCGCTTTCTCTGTAAACCATTCAGTACGATCCATATTTTTAGTGGGAGCCATGGCAATATGCAACCACCCGTTCCACCCTTTTTCCTGCGGAATCGTTTCCGTTACCTTCACTTGGCAACGTTTACCGCTTGCAGCACTGATTACAGCCTTGTAAAAACAACCTTTTCCATCAGTCAACATTATCTCATCGCCTATGGAAAGACGCAAAACCCGTAAACAATGTCCTGCTTCCTCTTCTGGAAGTTCAAGGTTACTCGCTATATCAGGGGTATAAAAAACATGCATAGTTCTTCTTGTTTTTCAATTTATATATCAAACTATCGTATTCTCCTCCTCTTGTTCCCGTCGTTTTATCTCATCACGCAAACGGGATGCCTGCTCATAATTCTCTTCTTCTATAGCCTTTGACAATGCTTCTTTCAGCATCACCACATCAACTGTATTTACATTGACAGAAAATGCCGTATTCCCAACTTCATGCAACTGTTCACTTTCCATGATCTCATTAGTAGTATAAACAGGACATCCGCAACGCATAGCCAACGCAATCGCATCGGAAGTACGTGAGTCTATTTTAAATACCTCACCCTCCTTTTCCAAAAACAGATAGGAATAATAGACTCCATCCTTTACCTTATATATCAACACTTTCTTTAAAGCAGCCCCCAACTCTTTGGTCACTGTCAGAAAAAGATCGTGCGTCAATGGTCTGGGCATCTTATATTCCATCATTACCACCTTAATAGCCTGCGCCTCCAACGAACCGATAATAATAGGCAGCTTACGGTTACCATTCACTTCTTCCAACACCAGCGCATATGCATCCGCCGGCTGCAATGTAGAGGACATATCATGTACCTTCAATTCTATTTCATCCATAATTTTAACTTCCCTTCTACCACTCCTGTTTACATCGGATATGGTCAAAAATAATTTATTAAACTTGCCTGGGATTATGCTTATACTTGAATATGACAGCAAACAATACCGCAACCACCAAGGCATATCCTGCAAAAACAAACCATGTCATACTCCATCCCTCCATCTGCGGAGCAGTGCTGTTCATATCAACAAAACGATTTACCACAGCTTGAGCTCCCAACGTTCCCACTGTAGCGCCAATACCATTTGTCATAATCACGAACAATCCCTGAGCACTGGAACGAATGGATAAATCAGTCTCATTGTTAACAAACAACGAACCTGAAATGTTGAAGAAGTCGAAAGCCACACCATACACAATCATGGACAGTACAAACATCCAGACACCCGGCCCTGGATTCCCCAGTCCGAACAATCCGAAACGAAGTACCCATGCCAACATGGCTATCAGCATAACGACCTTTATACCAAAACGCTTTAAGAAGAACGGAATCATCAATATACACAAAGCCTCACTAACCTGCGACAGCGATGTCAACAGCGTGGCATTGTTAGCGGCAAACGAGTTTCTAATCTCTTCTATTTCACTGCCTTTGAAACTTGTTATAAACGGTCCGGCAAAACTGTTGGTCACCTGAAGCGACATGCCGAGAAGAGTCGAGAATATGAAGAATAACGCCATTCTCTTCGACTTGAAAAGTCTGAACGCATCAAGTCCGAATGTCTCAATAAGCGAGACAGACTTTTTCTTTACAAGTCTGCACGGAGGCAATGTCATACAATAAATGAACAATATCACACTGAGAAGTCCGGAAACAAGGAACTGCATGTATGTGTATTGGAACTTGTGAGCATTCTCGTCCAGCGTGAAGAAGAACGAACCGTTATCCCATGTGGCACAGTTTACAAACCACATTGCTACGATAAAACCTACAGTACCGAATACTCTTATTGGAGGAAAATCCTTCACCGTATCCAAGCCGTGGCCTTTCAGAAGCGTGAATGCCGTAGTATTCGACAGCGCAAGCGTAGGCATATAGAACGCCACACTCAAGGTGTACATAATTATGAAAGAAGCCTTATCACTTATCTCGTTACCGAATCCGGCAGACATACCCATATACCAGCATCCAATCATTGCGAGTCCTGCCAGAAGATGACAATATCCCAACAGCTTCTGTGGCTGGATATATTTATCACCGACAATACCTATCAATGTCGGCATAAATATTGAAACTATGCCTTGAATGGCATAAAACCATGAAATCTCCGAGCCAAGACCTGCTACTCCGAGATAGTTTCCCATACAGGTCAGATATGCTCCCCAAACGGCGAACTCTAAAAAGTTCATCACGATAAGGCGTATCTTCAAATTCATATTCAAAAATTTAAAAATTCTGAACGCAAAGATAGCACAAAACTAAGATAAACACAAATGAAACAAAACATTTTTCTATGCGTGGAATACTTTATTTTAACAATGGAAACAATAAAACATAAGCATGACAGACACACATATAACTAATGTCCCCAAGGGTATTACGCACCACCATGACACATTCCCGGCTCCACACCATACCCTCTGAGAAGAAACGGACCATTCATCCCTACACAGTCCATACTCCATTATGACACGGAAACAGACAATACATGAAAAAACGCCTCTTCAGACAGCAATATACAGCATACCCCAATATATACACCCAACCGCTATTGCTTATCTCATAGCCATTGCCTACCTTTGCATCGCATTCAGGGAAAATCCCATGCGGAGAACACTCTTTCATGCAAAGAACATCCACATGGTGGCAACGCCCAAAACTTGTATGACACGTGGAGCCAAAGCCGGCAAGGCTCCCGGTCAACCGATCCGGACGGGACAACGACGGGCCGTCTGCACCGACAGGCAACAATCTCTCCAAATAATCTAACCATTAAAACACAAAGAAAGGAAAACACATTATGGCAGTTAAGTACAAAATCTATCAGAGCAACCGTAAGGACGCATTCAACGGCAAATGGTATGCACGCGCCGTGCACGACGGAACAGTGACCACTGACGACCTCGCCGACATCATGCAGGACAACTGTACCGTGAAGCGCTCGGACATCCTGGCGGTGATAAGCGAGCTGGTCGACGCGATGACCACACAGCTCCAGAACTCAATGAAGGTGAAGATAGACCGTTTCGGAACCTTCAAGCTGGGCATATCCACATCGCCGGCCGACACAGCCAAGGACTTCTCCGCAGGCAGCAACATAAAGAACATCCACGTGCTCTTCCTGCCAGAGGTCAAGATCGACGCCAAGGGCAACCGCATGCAGGCCTTCATCTCCGGTGCAAAAGTGCAGGAAGCCACTCCTTACGACATCGACAAGGAGGACGGAACAGAAGAAGGCGTATAAACTGACAATCCATTTATAACCATTGAAAAAACAGACATAACATTATGAGCAAACTGAACACAAACGGATGGAAAGTGATAATGAAAGTGCTGATAGCCATCGCCACCACTATTCTCGGCGCACTCGGCGTACAGGAGGCAGGCAATGACAAATGACAACCGGGAACGCATACTGTTCATTCTCCGCGTCATAGCACTCCTGATAACAATCATAGCTGCAATCAGCTGCTCGATAGTGCTCTATTGAACAGCCAATACTCAAAACACCTGCGAGGCTCCGCTGCCCCGCAGGTGTTTTTTATGTCCTAATCTCTACGCAACCGTTATCCACGGAAACACATCAGGTTGCGCCTTTCCCCAAATCATTTTTTATACATACTCACCGTCACTGGCATTATACATCCGCCCGACAGGCAATACACCCCGCACCTGCTCCACCTCGCCTATCCCCGACACGCCACATTCTTTTCATACACCTGCCCCATCTGTTTTCTCCTTATCAAACACAGGCAGAAAACATATCCTATTATAACATAAATCTCCGAGCATTACAGATAAGTCTATATCGCATTATGAAACAGCCTTTATTAACCCCTAATATGGGCCATATCATGCCCTAATATAGCCTATATCACGCCATGATTAAGGCCTAATCGCAAGCCGGAATGGGCTCTTTTGCAGCATCAGAATGATAAGAATTTGCCAATCTACGCTATTTTTAGCGTGAGTTCAACGAATTCAAAACAATGCCAGCTACGTGTCAATTTTCTTAAGTTATACAATCGACAGTCTTTATAATTGTTCTTTTCATAAAACATTCTGTCGCAGAAAGACATCAACACCAGTCTTATATTTATTTTCATCGTCTATCTTCTCATCAAAAAAATCTACCAGAATAATCCACAATACAGAATATTTCCGTAACTTTTGCAAGAAAAGATAACTCGCTTAGAATAAATCGGTTGGTCGGATTGCTTGAAAATTGGGTAATGAGATAGCAACCGTTCGTATTTCTGAGTTCTTCATTGTTATGCTCCAATGTGATAACTCTTGATACTGCAAAGGTAATAGAATTATTCGATACAAGCAATGTCGTACCATAAAAAACGATGGTAGTTATTGTTTAAGCTTATTCAATCGCATAACGATAGATGTTTGGCTTCTGCCCATTTTTGCAGCAATGTATTTAATGCTCTTACCCTCGCTGTGTAATTTCAATAGAAATTGGTCTGCACCTCTCGTCCATCTTTTGTTAGCGTTGGGGTGCTTTACATAACTCTCTT
>ERZ826146.738-NODE-738-length-36402-cov-10.823727_pt1 | contig 36402 bp, 31 predicted proteins | sample MGYA00519857_ERZ826146 | MGnify/ENA primary metagenome ERZ826146 (study PRJEB31778, sample SAMEA3449222) | human gut metagenome | biome: human gut; feature: human-associated habitat; material: faeces | place: United Kingdom | collected 2010/2012 ...
GTTGCTCAGGTACTTAAAAAGTTATATTTGTAATAGTGTTGCGGAATTAAGGTTTTATAAATCAAATATGATGAAAAAGAATTTGTTTTTGATGTTGCTGTCGGTGCTGTTCTTGGCAGGGTGTGGCAGCGACGACGAAGGCGGCGGTGGCGGTTCGTTCATTCCCCCGTCACAGGAAGAACGCAACCAGACGGCGTATGCCGACAACGAAAACACCGGCGGCGGTGGCTTTACTTTTACGGCCAATGCCGCGTGGACGGCAACCGTTACCGAGGTGCCGACTGCCGCTGAGGCTGCTCTGCCGGTGGGCAAGGCAGTGAAATCCCAAACGGCCGAAGCCGGGAACAATGTAGTATGGCTCAGGCTTTATGTGGGCGACAAGGAATCCTACAACGGTCCGGCCGGCCCCACGACGCTGCGCATAGAACTCGACCAAAACTATACGGGCGAGCGCCGCGAGGCCACAATTACCATACGTTCGGGCAACAATACGTTCACTGTAACCGTGGTGCAGGAAGCAAACAAGCAGGACGGCAGTGCGAACGAAGCACCGAATCCTGTAACGGCCGTAAAGCTCGACAAGTCGGCGCTTACGCTCGGAGTTGGGAAAACAGCTGCGCTTACGGCAACCGTAACGCCGGCCGACGCTACTATCACGTCGGTTAAATGGTCGAGCAGCAACCCGCTCGTGGCTGAAGTGCACCCCGTTTCGGGCGAGGTAACGGCTGTGGCTGCGGGAACGGCCGTAATTACGGCCACATCGTCTATGGACAATGACGTGTCGGCCTCGTGCACAGTCACGGTGACGGGCGACGGAAGCGCTTCGGGAGACCTCCGCATGGTGACGGCCATTACCGAAACGGCGCAACTCAGCAGCGACTATTATAGCGAGAAAAACGGCAGGACGTACAATCCTTACAACTACGAATTCAAATACGACGAGAGCAACAGGCTCAAGGAGTATTATATACACAACGGCAAGGACGGCAGTCTTTTCGAGAAACTAATGCTCGACTACAGCATAAAGGACGAAGTTAAGGTGTCGGAAGATTCTTATGAATATCCATGGATTTTCAAACTTAACGCACAAGGACAGGTAAGCGAAGCTTCCACCAACGACGGTTACACCTGGGAACGCATATCCGTAGAGTACGACGCCGACGGATACATAAGCGGAGCAACGCGCGAGTCGGATATGGACAGCGCCGAGACCTATAATTTCGAATGGGCCGACGGCAATATGGTGCGTTGGGTATGCCCGACAAATGAACCGGAATATAACGACGACCGCGAAGGAGTGTCGGAATTCTCGCCGTATTTAAACAATACGCTTACGAGTATAGACCTGAATGCATTCTTCTTCGGGCTTCTGGAAAACGACGACCTGTTCAATTCGCCCAATGACGATGAAACAAATATCGTTGCTATGGCGGGACTGTTCGGTAAACCGAGCAAGAATTACATGGTGGCGCGGAGTTTGAGCACGGGTGCGGAAATGGATAATTCACCAGTTATGATATACACCGAATCCACTCTCCCGCAAGTAGGGGAGGTCTTGAGTACGTACTACGACCGCAAATGGTACATCAAAGGCGAATGGACCATGGACGGCGATGGTTTCCCCGTGGCCTTTACGCGCAAGGTAAGGGTAGAGAAAACTGAACGTGTTTACAACGGTGTAAAGAAGCAAGTCTACCCGGAAAGCGAATACATGGTCGAAGAGTGGCTGCACATGTATGGCGAAGGGCCTTATTACACAATCGAGTTCGATTATCCCGAGACAGTTGCTTACGATACCTTTACGTGGAAAATTTCTTACAAGAAATAATTTTTCGTTATTGCAAATACTCAACAGCCTCCCGTTTCGACGGGAGGCTGTTGAGTGTTAATAGCCGCCATTGGCCTGTAGCCGGATAAAAAAGCGTATTTTTGCCTTGCGAAATTTCAAAGATAAATGAGATTCCATGCCAGAGTTTACGGTATAAGCGCCACAATCCTGATATTGTGCCTTATGTTTGCGATTTGTTCGTGCGGTCGTAAAGGCACGTCTCAGAGTGGGAGCGGAGATTCTGTGACTTTTCGCCACGCCCGGCTTTTGCATGTTGAAAAGTTCGGTAATTACAGCGTTGCACGCATAAGCAACCCGTGGAAAGCAGGGGAAACGTTGCATACCTACGTGCTTGTACCGCACGATATGCCTGTATCAGACCGTTTGCCGTCGGGTACGGTTGTAAAAGTACCCTTGCAGCGGGCGGCGGTCTTTACGTCGGTGCATTGCGGTCTTCTTTCTGCCTTGGGCAGGCTTGGTTCCGTAGCCGGGGTGTGCGATTACCGTTATATATTGCTGCCTTCGGTGCGCAGACATGTAGAAAGCGGGAAAGCAAAGGACCTGGGAGCGTCTGCCAGTCCTGACGTGGAACGTATTGTTTCAGTAAATCCCGACGCATTGCTCGTGTCGCCGTTCTCCGGGTCGGGGACATACGGCAAACTTGCCGGCACGGGCGTACCTATAATAGAGTGCGCCGATTACATGGAGCATTCGCCATTGGCCAGGGCTGAATGGATGCGTTTTTACGGCATGTTGTTCGGTTGCTCTGCCGAAGCCGATTCTCTCTTTGCCGTGGTAGAGAAGAATTACATGTCGTTTAAGAAAATTGCTTCGGTCATGCCTCGACATCCCAAGCTGATGTGCGATCTTATGCAAGGCGCTGCCTGGTACGTTCCGGGCGGAAAAAGCACCATGGGGCAGGCTTTCAAGGACGCAGGGGCTGAATATATTTTCGGCGGTAACAACTCGGCCGGCTCCGTGCCTTTGTCTTTCGAGGCGGTTTACGACCGTGCGCTTAATGCCGACGTGTGGGTAATGCGTTGCGGCATGGCAGGCGTTACATACGCTTCTCTCAAAAAGGAACGCGAGGCATATTCGCATTTCCGCCCGTGGCGGGAGCGCCGAATCTATTCGTGCAATACGCTTGAAGTGCCGTTTTTCGATGAATCGCCTTTCCGTCCCGATTATCTTTTGGGTGATTTGGTTAAGATTCTGTATCCCGAAAAATGCACTGACTACAGTTTCCGCTATTTTTCGCCGGTCAAGTAAATAGTTTGTGATTCCGGGAGACGCATGATAGTATTGTTATGACTCTGGCAGGATTTTTAAGATGTACCAGCAAATGAAACGCATTACGTCAGTATTCGCATGTAGCGCCGCAGCAACTGTGGTGCTTTTCTGCCTTAATGTTTTCTTCGGGTCGGTCGATATTCCGGCTGCCGGAGTGTGCGACGTGCTTCTGGGGCGTTCTTCCAACGAAGCATGGCGGTTTATTGTCCTCGAGTCGCGCCTTGTTCAGGCCGTGACAGCCATGCTTGGCGGTGCGGCACTTTCGGCGGCGGGCCTCATGCTCCAAACTTGTTTTGCCAATCCTTTGGCCGACACGTCCATACTCGGCGTAAACGCCGGCGCAAGCCTCGGTGCCGCGCTGGCTATCATGTTGCTTGGCGGCGGCCTTGCGTCTGCAACGCTGCCTGTCTCGGGCTTTGTGCTCGTGCTTGTTGCCGCGTTTGTAGGTTCGGCTGCCGTGCTGGCAATGCTTTCGGCCTTTGCCGCCGTATTGCGCAGCAATCTTATGTTGTTGATTTCCGGAATTATGGTTAGCTATGTAACGTCGGCGTTTATAAGTCTGTTGAGTTCTTTTGCCACTGTCGAAGGTGTGCATTTGTATGTTTTTTGGGGTATGGGGAATTTCGGCGGTGTCTCTTCCGGAATGTTGCCCTTGTTTGCTGCTGTTATAACAGCCGGGCTCGTGGGTTCGGCATTGATGATTAAACCGTTGAACGTTATGTTGCTGGGCGACGGATACGCCCGCAACCTTGGAGTGCCGGTAAGAAGCGCTCGCTTGAAGATTCTTGTTATTACGGGTGTGCTGGGGGCTACGGTAACGGCATTCTGCGGCCCGGTGGCATTTATAGGCTTGGCCGTCCCGCATGTGGCGCGTTTTCTTTCCGGCACGGTTAACCATAAGGTTATAATGCCCCTTGCAATGTTGTGCGGTGCCGCAGTTGCATTGGCGTGCAACTTTGTGTGCAACCTGCCTGCCGGTAACGGCATTTTCATTCCGCTTAATGCAGTGATGTCATTGTGGGGAGTACCTGTAATTCTTTATGTGTTGTTTGTTGGCTACAAGCAAAAAACGCTTAACTGATTTTGTGTCTTTCCCTGTACTGAAAAACGGTGTTCGGCGTGCTTACTGTATAGTTTTGGATATTTGTTTTATATGCCCCCTTTGGAGCAAACAAAAAATACAAGGCACATATTTCAAAATATGTCAGACATATTTTAAAATATCTCAGACATATTTTTTGCGGGGTTTCAAGGCATGCAAAAATGCAGGCCTTAATTGCAGACAATGAAAGACGCTCCTGCCGTTTGCAGCCGTACTCCCCTCGGACAATGCGATAATTCGGCACCAACGTTTTAGAATTAGCGATAAATTTGTTATTTTTGCAGGGAAAAAGGTCCTTACGGTTCTTTTTGTAAATGGAATATCAATTTATAATATAAAACTTTGTAAGTAATGAGTCTACAAACCGAGAAAATCAGGGAATTGGTAGAAAAACGCGCCCAGGCCCGTTTGGGCGGAGGTGAGAAAGCCATCGAAAAACAACACGCAAAAGGCAAACTCACGGCGCGCGAACGTATTGCGCTGCTTCTTGACGAAGGCAGCTTTGAGGAAATGGACATGTTCAAGCTCCACCGTTGCACCAACTTCGGCATGGAGAAGAAACAATACCTTGGCGACGGAGTCGTAACCGGCAGCGGTACGATTAACGGTCGCCTTGTTTATGTTTTTGCACAGGACTTTACCGTAAACGGCGGCTCTTTGAGCGAAACAATGGCCGAGAAAATCTGCAAGGTTCAGGACATGGCGCTGAAAATGGGAGCACCGTGCATAGGAATCAATGACTCCGGCGGCGCACGTATCCAGGAAGGTATCAGTTCGCTTGCCGGCTTCGGAAACATCTTCCAGCGCAACATCGAAAGCTCCGGCGTTATACCGCAGATTTCAGTTATCAGCGGTCCGTGTGCCGGAGGTGCGGTTTATTCGCCCGCGCTAACCGACTTCGTTATAATGCTCGAAGGCGTGTCGTACATGTTCCTTACCGGCCCTAAAGTGGTTAAGACTGTGACCGGCGAAGATGTATCGCAGGAAGACCTCGGCGGTGCTTCGGTGCATTCAACCAAGAGCGGTGTGGCACACTTCACGGCCAAGACCGAGGAAGAAGCAGCATATCTGGTTCACAAACTGCTCGAGTTCATTCCGCAAAACAATATGGAGGAGGCTCCGCGCAAGGAATGCACCGACCCCGTGGACAGGAAGGAAGACATGCTGAACGAGATTATCCCCGACAACGCAAACCAGGCTTATGACATGTACAAAGTCATCAGCGCTATCGTTGACAACGGCGAGTTCTTCGAGGTGCATGCTAACTTTGCACGCAACATAATCGTAGGCTTTGCCCGTTTCAACGGACAGAGCGTTGGCGTAGTGGCAAACCAGCCCAGCGTGTATGCCGGCGTGCTCGACTGCAACGCAAGCCGCAAGGGCGCACGCTTCGTGCGTTTCTGCGACGCATTCAATATTCCTATCGTTACGCTGGTTGACGTGCCCGGATTCCTCCCCGGTACAGGACAGGAGTACAACGGCGTAATCGACCACGGTGCAAAACTGCTTTACGCTTACGGCGAGGCTACAGTTCCCAAAGTTACTGTTACTTTGAGGAAGAGCTACGGCGGTTCGCACATCGTTATGAGCTGCAAACAGTTGAAAGGCGACCTCAACTACGCATGGCCCTCATCCGAAATAGCCGTAATGGGCGGAAGCGGTGCAGTTGCTATCCTTTATGCTAAGGAAGCCAAGGCACACGAAGACCCGAAGGCTTTCCTGGCTGAAAAGGAAAAAGAATACAACGACCTGTTTACCAATCCGTACCAGGCTGCTAAATACGGATATATCGACGATGTTATCGAACCACGCAATACGCGCTTCCGTATTTGCCGCGCGCTGGCGCAGCTTGCCAACAAACGCGAAACACGTCCGGCCAAGAAACACGGTAATATCCCATTGTAAAGGAAGATTCTGAATAATGCTGCTCAGGAAAACCCTCTCCATAGCGTTAATCTCACTCTTGTTTGTCTTAGAGGCTGCTGCGCAGAGCGCCGGCAGCTTCAAGATAAGCGAAGTGGTGGTTGGCAACACCAACGGACTAGTGGACGAATACGGAAACCGCCCGTCGTGGATAGAGGTGGCTAACACCTCGTGGGGAACGGTAAACCTGCAGAATTGCTACCTTACAAACAACCGCAAGGCTGTAGAGGATATGCCGGTGCGCGAAAGAGTGAAGCTAATGTCGCTCATTTCGCGCGGAGATTCCCGCACGAAGTTGGAAGCGCAGGAGCGCATAGTCTTTTTTGCCGACGGATGTACTAATCTTGGTACGTTGCATACCAACTTCAAGTTGGTTCCGGGAAAAGAAAACTTCATAGCTCTTTTCGACGGAAACGCACGTACCCTTCTCGATTCGGTAACGGTTCCGGCAGAAGTGCCCGCCGGGTATTCCTATGCACGTGTTCTTTCAGAAAGCAAGGACGGTTACACGTGGTGTATAACTCCTCCGGGAAACGTTACGCCCGGAAGCGCCAACAATTCGGGAACCGGCAGGGAAGACAAGGTTGCAGAATTCAAGGAAAACGACCCTTACGGTTTCGGTATGGCCATCCTGGGAATGGGAATCGTATTCAGCTGCCTGATTTCGTTATATGTGTTCTTCCATATATTCGGATATTTTTTTAAGAAAAGGAATGAAAGCAGAAATGAAGGCAACGCTACTGCGGAGTCCGGAGAAAACGGCAATGTCGTCAGTGCGGAATCCCTCCGCGAGGTTTATATAGCGGTAATAGCCTTAGGACTGAACAGGGCAATGGGAAACCATGACGAGGAAAGCGGAATAATAACCATAAAATCGTGCCGTTCCAATTGGAATCCGCGGATTAGCGGTTAGTAGAATGGTCAAACCATAAAAAACCTTAGTTAAAAAGGAAGCAAGGCGCGCAGCATATATCGCTTTAGATTCATATAACATTGGATAGATTTTAGAACCATAGTAAAATAACAATGAGAACTTACAAATACCAGCAAGGTTCCGACGAACTTACTGTAACAATCGATGAGAAAGCCGGTACGATAGCGAAAATATCTTCCACAGCAGGAAATATCACGCTTCCCGACGGCTGCACGAACGAGATGTTTGCCGCCATAGCCATGGCGACATACGAGACGTTGAACAATGAAGTTCATGACGAGGAAAGCGGTGTTATTACGTATGAGAACAAGCATACGCAATGGAACGAATATTCCCTTAACTTCAATGCTGTAAACAAATAATCCAAAAACCAGAAAATAACAACAAAGACAATGAAACAATACAAGTATCGTGTAAACGGCCAGACTTATGACGTTGTAATAAACGAGATAAACGGCAAAAACGCAAAAGTTGAAGTTAACGGTATCTCTTTCGATGTTGAAATGGAAGGCGAAGGCGGCGAAGGCATACCTTCAATCTCGGGTATTTCAGTAGCTTCCGACAGTGCAGTTTCGGCAGCTCCTGCTTCCGCTCCTGCCGCAGCAGCTCCTGCGCCTAAGGCAGCACAGCCGGCAGCGTCGCAAACACCGGGCAAGGGCACTCCGCTCAAAGCTCCGCTTCCCGGAGTAATAACATCGATTGAAGTTGCAGTTGGCGACGCGGTTAAGAAAGGACAGACTGTCGTTGTGCTCGAGGCTATGAAAATGCAGAACAACATCAATGCCGAGAACGACGGAACGGTTACTTCAATTACCGTAAACAAGGGCGATTCCGTAATGGAAGGCACTGTTCTCTTAACAATCGGATAACTTTTCTAAATGCACGATTTAGGGCTTTTTCTCTCTTCGAAGTTCAACGATTTTCTTACGTACACAAGTTTTGCCTGTGCCTCGTATGAAAATCTGGTAATGATTCTTTTCGGCATGTTCTTTATATGGCTTGCCATAAAGAAAGACTTCGAACCGTTGCTCCTCATACCTATCGGTCTGGGAATAATACTCGGAAACATCCCTTTCAAGGCTGTGGGGCTTGAGATTGGCCTTTATGAAGACAATTCGGTTCTGAACACCTTTTACCAGGGAGTCAAGGGAGGATGGTATCCTCCGCTTGTATTCCTCGGGATAGGTGCAATGACCGATTTTTCCGCGCTGATAGCGAACCCCAAGCTGCTTCTTGTAGGCGCAGCCGCGCAGTTCGGTATATTCGGGGCATATATGCTTGCCCTGTTGCTGGGTTTCGAGCCCAACCAGGCCGCCGGAATAGCCATTATAGGCGGTGCCGACGGTCCTACGGCCATATTCCTTTCGTCAAAGCTCGCTCCCAACCTTATGGGTGCGATAGCCGTGTGCGCTTATTCCTACATGGCGCTTGTGCCGGTGATACAGCCGCCTTTAATGCGGTTGCTCACTACCAAGAAGGAACGTCTGATAAAGATGAAGCCCGCGCGCCACGTTTCGCAAACCGAGAGGATAATTTTCCCTATAGTAGGACTGTTGCTCACAACATTCATAGTGCCGTCGGGCCTGCCGTTGTTAGGCATGTTGTTCTTCGGCAACCTGTTGAAGGAGAGCACAAAAACCACGCGCCTTGCCAAGACGGCCGGAAGCGCCTTGAACGACATCGTCGTGATGTTGCTCGGGCTTACGGTAGGCTGTTCCACGCAGGCCGACGTGTTCCTCACGCGCGACACGATATTTATTTTCCTGCTCGGTGCGCTCTCGTTCATAATAGCCACGGCTTCGGGAGTGTTGTTCGTTAAGGTATTCAATCTGTTACTGCCCGAAGGCAAGAAGATAAACCCGCTCATAGGCAACGCCGGCGTATCGGCAGTGCCTATGGCCGCCCGAATATCCAACAAGCTCGGCTTGCAATACGACAGCAGCAACTATCTGCTCATGCACGCAATGGGGCCGAATGTGGCCGGTGTAATCGGGTCGGCAGTTGCAGCAGGTGTGCTTTTGGGATTCTTGAGTTAACCATACATCCGTTCTGTTTGCCTCATAAGTAAGCAGAACGGATTTTTTATGCCCATATGTTAAAATACCGTCGCTCGAAAGCGGGTTGATACAGACAAAAAACGACATTTGTAAGGCTTTGATTTTCAGTGGGGTTTGAAGGGGCGAAAAATTAGTGCCTTGTTTTTTGAAAAAGGTCGGACATATTTTGAAATATCTCAGACCTAATTTTGTTTTTCTCCTACCCGGTTTTTATTTTGCAATGTTAAAATCCTGCGTTTTGCGCGCTCACGGCTTACGTGTCTTATGCTGTTTTGCGTGTGTGCCTTGTGCGTTTACCTGAGAGGTTGGGAATACAAACCTGCCGGTAAGCCGGGGCTTAGTTTAACCCATAACGGTCATTAGGAAATTAAGTAGTAACATCGAGTGCGGTTCCTTCGCCAACTTACGCACTTCTGCCGTCATCTGTCTTTGCGCCCGGCTTCGCCGTAGCCCGCTACGCCTTCAGCAGGGCGTAAAGCTATCTGCCAGGCATAAGCACGCAATTCGACGAAGCCTAATGACCGATTTGGGTTGAATGTGCGAAACGGCCTTTCTCTCACCCCGCGGCCTTGCTGTTGTGACCTTTTAGGCAAAAATGCGGCGAAAAACTTTGTTATTCGCTTGTCGTTTCATTTAACTTTCATTATTTTTGTAAAATCGGAAAATACGGGTGGCCTCTGCTAAGCGGCGCACCTTCCCCGGCTTATACGGCCGGGAGTTTTGTGCCCTCTGTTTTTTCCGCCGGTCCATGAAAACAAACTAAACGTAAAAATGAATATGAAAAAAATTGTAGCGCTCTTGTCCCTGCTTTTTGCCTTTACCGTTACATACGGTGCTTCCATAATCAGGAACGCGGCCCCGGCCGACACGAGCCAATGGATTTGTTTCCGCAAGGTAATCAACGTAAAAGGTAATCCCTCGAAAAACAAGTTGCGTATCGCAGCCGATTCCAAGTACTGGCTGTGGGTGAACGGCGAACTCGAAGTTTACGAAGGCGCATTGAAGCGCGGCCCAAATACGAAGGATACTTATATTGACAACATAACCCTCAAGAATTTAAAGGAGGGCGAGAACACCATAGCCGTGCTCGTGTGGTATTTCGGCAAACCCGGATTCAGCCACCGCACTTCGCCGTGCGGCGGATTGTATTTCGACCTCCGCGTGGGGCGTGAACGTTTCGGCAGCGACGCTTCCTGGCTTACCGTAATGCACCCGGCGTATTACCTGCCTGCAGGCGAGATTCCCAATTTCCGCCTCAGCGAGTCGAACATCGGCTTCGACGCCCGCAAGGACATAAGCAACTTCTTCAGTACGGAGTTTGACGATTCGTCATGGCAACACGCCGTTGAGGTAGACGCACAGACGGCCGACTGGAACAACTTCGTCGACCGCTCCATACCGATGTGGAAAAACTACGGCCGCCGCCGTTACGCTTCCGAGCGTCGTGAGGGCAACAAGGTTATTTGCACACTGCCGTATAACGCACAGGTGTCGCCCGTTCTCAGGGTCAAGGCACCGGCCGGCAAGGTTATCGACATACGCACCGACTGCTATCGCACGGGTGGCGGAGAAACTAACGTGCGTGCCGAATACATCACCCGCGACGGCGAACAGGAATACGAAAACCTCGGCTGGATGAACGGCCACGAGATAATCTATACCATTCCCGACGGCGTGGAGGTTCTGTATCTCGGATATAGGGAAACGGGTTATGATTGCGACTTCTCGGGAATATTCGTTTGCGACAACCCCGACCTAAACCGCCTGTGGCGCATGTCACAACGTACTCTGTACATCACCATGCGCGACAACTATATGGACTGCCCCGACCGCGAGCGCGCACTCTGGATAGGCGACGTGACTAACGAACTTGTCGAAGCGTATTATTCTCTCTCGCCAAGCGCAAACCTGCTCACGCGCAAAAGCCTTATAGACTTTACCGGCTGGCAAAAGCCCGACAGCGTGCTTTATGCACCCGTACCCCAAAGCAACTGGGATCAGGAACTGCCCATGCAGTCGATGGCAATGATAGGTATGGGAGCATGGAACTATTACCTCGGCACGGGTGACGTACAGACCATTCGCGACATCTTCCCCGCGGCAAAACGTTACGTACACATGTGGAAATTCCAGCCCGACGGACTGATAACCTACCGCCGCGGCGGCTGGGACTGGGGCGATTGGGGCACCGACGCCGACATGCAGGCCATGTGCCAGCTGTGGTATTCCATTACGCTCGAGTATTATGCGCGCCAGGCCGAGCTGATAGGCGAGAAGGAAGAGGCCGAATGGGCCCGCACTACCAACGAGGCGTTCAAGGAAGCCATTCACAAGGCCTGCTGGACGGGAAAAGCATACCGCCACCCTACCTATGAAGGCAAGACCGACGACCGTACGCAGTCGCTCGCCGTATTGTCGGGCGTGGCTCCCGAAAGCGAGTACCCGCAGCTGCGCGAGATATTCAATACCGTCGAATTTGCCAGCCCGTACATGGAACGTTACGTGCTCGAAGCCATGTGCGAGATGGGCAATATACAGGATGCCTTCAACCGTATGGAGAGACGTTACAAGCCAATGGTCGACAGCAAATACTCGACACTTTGGGAGCTCTTTACATATTCAGGCAAGGACGGCTCGAGCTACAACCACGCGTGGAGCGGCGCGCCGCTTATCATAATGTCGAAGTACGTGGCAGGCATACACATCGTGAAACCCGGCTTCAAGGAGTTCAAGGTGTGCCCCGAGCTTTGCTCGCTCAACAAGGTCTACGCCGTGGTGCCCACGTCCTATGGCGACATATCGCTGAACGTCGATAAAAGCAGCGGTTACTCGCTCCGCCTCGTCGTTCCCGAAGGTACGTCGGCGCAAGTGTGCCTGCCGGCACAGTACAGCGGCTTCCTCATGAACGGTAAGCCCGCAAAACTGCAGAAAACCGACGACGGCAAATACTACACCGCCAATGTCAAGGCCGGAGCCTACAGCTTCGTAGCCCGGTAACGCAAGAATTGTATAATTTAATATCATCATACACTTGTACCCCGCATTCCTTAAACGTGCGGGGCACATTTTTTAATGTCCGCTCCATGCCGGGTGCAGTCTTTGCCCCGTCGCCCGCCCGGCAAAAAACGTTGAAAACCCAAGGCGTGGAAACGGGCATTTTCGGGCTGAAAAATTGAAAACTCATTTTCAGTGCGTAAACCCCACATGGGAGCAAATAAAAATTATGTCCGACATAATTCAAAATATGTCAGACATATTTTAAAATATCTCAGACATATTTTCGCGCCCCTGAAAACTACATTGAAACAAACCCTAAAAATGCAGACAAAAACAACACGTCTGTTTCCTTGCAATACACAAAGACGTTAGAAACAATAATAATGAAAAAATAAGTTGTAGTTTTTATTTTAAATCGATTTTTTTGTAATTTTACAAACGTTTAAACTTCTAAAAAGATAAACACCATGAAAAGATCGACTTTAATTTTGTTTGCTTTGGCGTTCATGCCGTTATCGGTTTTTGCCCAGTATGGAGAAGTTTCAAGTCCCGGATTGCCTGCGGGTTTGGTTCTCCTACTTACTATAATGTTCGTTTGGGGCGTTCTTGAAATAATTCTGTTTTTCAAAGTCTGGAAAATGACCAATAACGTTTCCAAAATCACTGAAAAGTATATTGCTAAAAAGAAGAGCACCAATGCTGTGATGAAATATTTTGCCATAAAAGCATTGCAAGGAGAAGAAGCTGCAAAACAATATGTAAAAGAAGACATAATAAATACGATTTCCGAATTTGATACGGAAAAATATTGCACACGCAAAGAACTGGAGAACATTTTTGAAGAATGTAAAGCAAATTATAAATATTTACTTGACACGACAGGAATAAAATTTCCAGACACGACAGAAGTAATTAGTTTTATTTCACCTTTAGAATACAACGGTTTTAAGGTAGGCGATAAAGTAATAAAATTAGACCCATATTATTATGTTGAAGAAAAAATTGAAATAAAAGGTTTTAATGTTGCAGCAAATAAAATTCTGTATATAGATAATGACGGTAATGCACATTCCTGTAATATTTCGGAATGTAAGCCTGAAACAGACGAACAAAAAAAGAAGAAATAAATACGGAAAAAGTATAGGAATTTTCCTACATTACATTATCCCACAACACATAAACAATGTTGCGGGATTTTTTACTTTTGCGTTCACCCAAAAGCTGGAATCGGAACGCGCTATGGATTGTAAGGTACAATATTTCATGAAACTCGAAAATGTCGTTCGTAAAAGTGAAAATACAGGCGTGTAAACTGACATTTTTGGGATGAAAAATTTAAAACTGATTTTTAGTGTATTTACACCGCATGAGAGCAAGGAAAAAATTAGTGGCTCGGATTTTAAAATCCGAGCCACTAATTTTAAAATTCAAGCCACTAATTTTTTACCCCGTGAAAACTACATTGAAACATACTCTAAAAATGCGGACAAATGCGGCAGTGGCTTAGTTTTTTTCTTTTTTGTAGAAAAATCAAAGTAAACATAATAAAAAGCCCTTACAAGGAATAAAAGTTTAAATTGCGATATTTTTACCTCTCAATAAAAGATATAATTCAAATACTCCTATCTTTGTAATTGCGTGATATAAGCATATTATAGAACGAAAGTACAAAAATATTCGGGGTATGAGGGAAAGGAATAATATTACCGTTTCAGACTCATTGGTAGCTGATGTTCGTATTATCATCGAAGAAGGACGTCGACATGCTTTTGCCGCAGCCGGGCAAGCTGCCATTATTACTTATTGGAATATAGGACGTCGTATCGTGGAAGAAGAACAACAAGGCAACGCCCGTGCTGGTTATGGTAAGGGACTTATTCCGGCTCTTGCCGATAAACTTACTGCCGAATATGGTTCCGGATACGGCCGGCGCAACCTGGCGTATTATCGTAAATTTTATTTGGAATTCAGTGATTTGGAGATTTTGCACACGCGTGTGCAAAATCTGAATTGGTCGCATATACGCCGCATTCTTTCCGTAAGTAATCCGGAAGCCCGTGAATGGTATCTCAAAACAGCTGCACATGATATGTGGAGCGTCAAGACGCTCGACCGCAACATCGCTACGCAGTATTATGAGCGAAGACTTGCTGCCCAGCGCGAAAACACCCCGGTTCCTGTACCTGTAAAGGATTCGGACCCGGAGGAATATATTAAGAATCCCATGGTTGCCGAATTTATGGGATTCCGCCGGGATAATAATTACTCGGAATCCCAATTGGAACAGGCTCTTGTTGATAATCTTGAAAAGTTCATACTTGAGCTCGGACGAGGTTTCGCATTTGTGGAAAGGCAGCAGCATGTCATTACGGATACTTCGGATTTCTATATTGATTTGGTGTTCTATAATTTCAAGATGAAAAGGTTCGTGATTTTTGAATTGAAGACCCACAAACTGACACATCAGGATATAGGACAGTTGGATATGTACGTTCGTATGTATGACGACTTGATAAAAGGAGCAGACGACGCACCTACCATAGGTGTACTGCTCTGTACGGATACCGACAACACCATAGCACGATATTCCGTACTTCACGACAATAGCCATCTATATGCTGCAAAATACATGGCTTATATGCCGACCGAAGAAGAATTGCAGAATGAAATAGAGCAGCAAAAGCGGTTTTTCATAGAGCAACACGGAAACGACTACAGTGAATAAGAAATAATATATAAAGTAGGGTATCGTTAGAGTGTCGCAAAACGGACATTTTCAAGTGGAAAAATTGAAAACTCATTTTCAGTGCGTAAACCCCACATGGGAGCAAATAAAAATTATGTCCGACATAATTCAAAATATGTCTGACATATTTTAAAATATCTCAGACATGTTTTCGCACTCCTGAAAACTACATTGAAACAAACCCTAAAAATGCGGACAAAAATGTAAAACAAAAGGGCGTGTTTGCAGGTGCGGGCTTTATTTGTTAAATTTGCAGAAGATACGCACTGCCGCTGCGGCATGATTCCGTTGATATGCGCGTTTCCTTATGCCGGCACACGTGTGTACGGGCTCATGTATGGGTGTATGCGGTTGCGGCGGGGCGGCGTTTCAGTTTTCTATGTTTCAATAAAACAATACCGTAAATGGGAGTTACCCTTGTGATTCTTGCCGTATCGGCAGTATTCTTTGCCTTGGGCAAAGTCCGTTCCGACATCGTGGCCTTGTGCGCCCTCATCTGCCTTATGCTTTTTGGCATTCTTACCCCGCAGGAAGCCCTTTCGGGCTTTTCGAATTCGGTGGTGATTATGATGATAGGTCTTTTCGTGGTAGGCGGTGCGGTGTTTCAAACCGGGCTTGCGCGGATGATGGGCGGCAAGATAATGGGAATGGCCGGAAACAGCGAGTTGCGCCTGTTCCTGCTCGTAATGTTAGTTACAGCCGGAATAGGGGCTTTCGTGAGCAATACAGGCACGGTGGCCTTGATGCTTCCCATTGTCGTAAGTCTTGCGGCCAGCGCCAAGATGAGCGCGAGCCGGTTGCTTATGCCTTTGGCTTTTGCGAGCAGCATGGGTGGTATGCTGACGCTGATAGGTACGCCTCCAAACCTTGTTATACAGGAAACGCTTACAGAGAATGGCTTTGAACCGTTGTCGTTTTTCTCATTCCTGCCTGTGGGTTTGATATGCCTGGGGGTGGGAATAATAGTGTTGTTGCCTTTGAGCCGCTGGGTGCTGTCGAAGAAGAAAGAGCGTAAATCGCAAGGAGCGGCCGACGGGGGAAAGACGCTCGACCAACTGGTGGAAGAATACCGCCTGGAAGACAACCTGTCGGTGCTGCGTGTGAATGGCAAGTCGCAAGTCATAGGTAAGACGATAGCAGAACTCGACATACGCAGCCGCTACGGGCTTTCGATACTCGAAGTGAGGCGCGAACCGGTGCGCGGAAAAAGACTGATGAAGAACGTGGAGCAAACTCCCGCCGGACCGGGTACAAAGCTGCGCGAAGGCGATTTGCTTTACTTCATAGGCGACAAGGACAAGGCTTCAGGTTTTGCCGAAGAATATTCGCTGGAAACATGCGTGACATCGGCACAACAAGGTTCGGAGAAAAAGGGCGCGCTCGACTTTTACGACATAGGTATAGCCGAAATAGTGCTTCTTCCAAACTCGCCGCTTGTAAACCGACTGCTTAAAGAGTCGGGCTTCCGCTCGAAGTACAGCATAAACGTGATAGGCATACGCCGCCACGGGCAGTATATAATGAACCACCTGCCGGGAGAGAAACTGCATTCGGGCGATGTGCTGCTGGTTCAGGGAACATGGAGCAACATAGCGCGTCTGAACAACGAGGACGAGCGGTGGGTGGTGCTCGGGCAGCCGCTGAAGGAAGCTGCAAAGGTTACGCTTGATTACAAGGCGCCGGTGGCTGCCGCGATAATGCTTGTTATGATTGCAATGATGGTGTTCGACTTCATTCCCGTCGAGCCTGTAACGGCAGTAATGATTGCGGCCGTGCTTATGGTGCTGGCCGGGTGTTTCAGGAATGTCGAGGCTGCATACAAGACGATAAACTGGGAAAGCATAGTGCTTATCGCGGCCATGATGCCCATGTCGGTGGCTCTGGAAAAGACCGGCGCGTCGACAATGATTTCGCATTCGCTGGTTAACGGCCTGGCAGGCGTGGCCGGTCCGGCCGGACTGCTTGCTGGCATTTATTTCACAACGTCATTGCTCACGATGTTTATAAGCAATACGGCTACTGCCGTGCTCATGGCTCCCATAGCCCTGTCTTCGGCAACGGAGTTGGGCGTCAGTCCGTATCCTTTCCTTTTTGCAGTGGCCGTGGGTGCGAGCATGTGCTTTGCCTCTCCGTTTTCAACGCCTCCCAATGCGCTGGTAATGCAGGCCGGGCGTTATACGTTCATGGACTACGTAAAGGTGGGCTTGCCGTTGCAGTTGATAATGGGTATAGTAATGGTGCTCGTGCTGCCTTTGCTGTTCCCCTTTTAAGCATTTCGTTTTTTGTTGGTTCGAGTCTGCGGATTGAAAATAAAAATGCTAATTTTGAATTGAAATAAAACATTGTGCTATGAGATTAGTAAGATTGCTGTTGGTGTCGGCCGTGCTTTTTGCCTGCACCGGCGCACAAGCTCAGGAAATAGTTTATAAATATCGCGTATACCTGAAGGATAAAAAGGAATCGCCTTATAAAAAGAGCCGGCCGTTGGAGTTCTTGTCGCAAAAGGCTCTCGACAGGAGGGCCAAATGGAAAATAAAAATCGACGACAAGGACCTTCCCGTATCGCCGGCGTATCTGAGCAAGCTGGCCGTGAACGGGACTAAGGTCCTTTGCATGAGCAAATGGAACAATACCGTGCTTGTCCAGAACACCGATAGCGCAAAGTTGGAAGCCTTGGCCGGGCTGCCCTTTGTTAGCAAGGTGCAGAAGGTCTTTGCCGGCACGCTCTATGAATATCCGGATGATATAAAGGAAAAGCGCCTTGCCGAAATAAAAGACTCGCTCGCTCATTCAGCTACTTTTTACGGCGCGTCGTTCGACCAGGTACACCAGCTTAACGGGACACTGCTGCATAACGCCGGCTTCCGCGGCAAAGGCATGACCATTGCAATAATCGACGGGGGATTCCATAACGCCGACGCAATGAAACTTTTGGATAACGTGAAGATACTCGGAACGCATAACTTCGTGCGCCCAAATCAAAGTGTATATGACGAAAACAGCCACGGGATGAGCGTCTTGTCGTGTATCGGCGCGAATAAGCCTAATGTACTTGTAGGCACGGCGCCAGAAGCGGAGTTCTGGTTGCTTGTTAGCGAAGACAGTTACTCCGAGACACCGGCCGAAGAGGATTATTGGGCGGCGGCCGTGGAGTATGCCGATAGCGTGGGCGCAGATGTGGTTAATACTTCGTTGGGATATAATGATTTCGACGATGATTCGATGAATGTAAAGTATTGCGAACTCGACGGCAAGTCACGTCTTAACAGCCGTTCCGCTTCTCTCGCCGCTTCGCGCGGACTCATGCTCGTGCACAGCGCAGGCAATTCCGGCAACGACAGTTGGAAACTGATAACTCCGCCCGCCGACGCTTTCGATGTGATTACAGTGGGCGCTGTTGTTAGGAGTGGGGAGAACACATTGTTTTCTTCTTTGGGAAATACGGCCGACGGGCGTATAAAACCCGACATTATGGCTATGGGACAAGCTTCTGCTGTGGCTCGTAGCGACGGGCAGGTGGGCCATGCAAGCGGTACGTCGTTTTCTTCACCGATAACGGCCGGCATGGTGGCTTGTTTAATGCAGGCTTTGCCCGAATACAAGCCTGAGGAGATAATAGATTTGTTGCACAAGAGCGGAAACTATTCCGAACATCCTAACAACATATACGGATATGGCATTCCCGATTATTGGGAAGCCTACCTGAAAGGGCGATACCGCAAATGAACGCTGCCGTTTCCTTATATGAACTGACTTGCAGGATACGCAACGCTATTAGCACGCAATTGCCGGGCTCGTATTGGGTGCGTGCGGAAATCAGCGAGGGAAGGCAAAACGCCAACGGCCATTTTTATTGCCGCTTTATAGAGAAGAATGCTGCGGGAACAGATATCGCGTCGGCTGCAGGAATTATATGGGCCGGCACATACGTAACCCTTCGTGCGAGGTTTGAGAGAGAAACCGGGCAAAGGTTCGGGGCGGGCATTAAAGTGCTTGTCAGGGTTAGGATAAACTTCCACGAACGTTACGGGTTGTCGCTGCTGGTAGAAGATATTGACCCTTCTTACACGCTCGGCGACATGGTTCGCCGCAGGAAAGAGATTATAGACAAACTTACAGCCGAAGGCGTTGTTAACCTTAACAAACAACTGGTACTTCCCCGTCTGCTTTTGCGCATAGCTGTGATAACTAGTGAGACAGCTGCCGGATTCGGAGATTTTTGCAACCATTTGGCCCACGGCGGGCACATGTTCAATATTAAGATAAAGTTGTTTCCTGCCATAATGCAGGGCGATAAAGTAGAGCAGTCCGTTATTAACGCGCTCAATGCGGTATTGGCCGAAAGCAAGGACTGGGACGCCGTCGTTATTATTCGCGGCGGCGGCGCGGTAAGCGATTTGAACGGTTTCGACACTTATCTTCTTGCGGCCAACGTAGCCCAGTTCCCTCTGCCTGTAATTACGGGCATAGGGCACGACCGTGATGAAACCGTTCTAGACCTCGTTGCCAACGTGCGTTGCAAGACTCCTACGGCCGTGGCCGATTTTCTTATAGAGAGGTTATCGAAGGAATTGGAACTGCTCGAGAATTGTGCGGCAACGCTCAAGGTTTGTGCCCAAAACAAACTTAACGCACAGTTACAACGCATGGATTCGTTCGTGGCATTGATACCGTTGGTCTTTTCGCGGGTAATAGACAAGGAAAAAGCCCGCTATAGGATATTGTCGGAAAGACTGCCTAATGCCATACAGAATGTATGCCGCGGAGAACGTTCCCGGTGCGAGCGTCTGGTAATGCGTATGGAAATGAATACTAAAAGTATGATTGCAAATATGCAGAATCGACTGCTGCATGTTTCGGAAAGGCTGCAATTTGTAGTACCGGCAGTATTGTCACGCCAGAAACAGCGTCTCGAAAGTTGCGAAAGAGGTATAAGGCTTGCACAACCCGAGCGGGTTTTGAAACTGGGATTTTCTTTAACCTTGAAAGACGGTAAAGCCGTTACCGATGCTTCGCAGCTCTCTCCCGGCGACAGGATAGTAACCAGGCTGTCCAACGGAGAAGTGACCAGCAGGGTAGAGTAGCCAATATGAGATTTACGAAACCAAACAAGTTTAAACAGGAAACAGGATTATATGCAAAACGAACCGACAAATTACGAACAGGCCATGGCTGAGCTGGAAAACATCGTGGCCAAAGTTGAGAACAACGAGATGAACATCGACGACCTTACGGCACAACTAAGCCGTGCACAGCAACTCATTAAATTTTGCCGCGGGCGTCTGCTCAAAACCGAAGAAGAAGTGAAGAAAATATTGTCTTCCGATACGGATGTACAGGAAAATCCTGCTGCAAATGTCAATGCCGGCTTATAAAATCGCGCAATTTTATGAGCAATAGGCGTTTTAATGGCCTCGTACATCGGCAGGCAAAAGCAAAATCGTTATCTTTGCCCGCGGAACAGGCCGTTAAAACGAGTGTGCCGATTAATAAAAACAGCCTCATAAAGTAAACAGGGAAACAGCGCTCCTATATAATGGGCGTTTCCGTTATGTTGTATCCAGAATAAAACGTTCACAACATGGATAAGAAAAAAATCATCATTCCGGCAGTTATAGTTGTAGTTCTGTTAATTGCAGGCCTGGCGTATCTGTATGTAAGTCTCCAGACGCAGAAGAAAAACAACGCCGAGTTGAAGCAACTGGCCGATATGGACAAGAAAGAAATGGAGAACGAGTACGCACAGTTCGCCTTGCAATACGACGAGCTTAAACGTTCAATAAAGAACGACTCGCTCATGGAGCAACTGAGCAAGGAACAGCGCCGCACGCAGGACCTGCTGGCCGAACTCAAGCGCGTAAAGAGCGATGACGCAGCCGAGATAACGCGCCTTAAAAAGGAGTTGGCCACAGTGCGCGCCGTATTGCGCAGCTACATACTTCAGGTCGATTCACTTCAACGCTTGAACACAGCGCTCGCCAATGAGAACCAACAGGTTAAGGCACAGTACAACGATGCCACAATGCGCATAAGCAGTCTTAACACCGAAAAGGCGAACCTTACCGAAAAAGTGGCAATAGCCTCACAGCTCGACGCTACCGGAATATCCATAGCGCCGCAGAACAAGCGCGGCAAGAAAGCAAAGAAGGTTAAGGACGTAAGACGTTTCGTTGTCAATTTTACTATTACAAAGAACATTACGGCCGCTACGGGCAACCGCCAGGTTTATGTGCGCCTGTTGCAACCTACCAACAGCGTGGTTAACGCTTCCGGATCGTTCGATTACGAAAACCGCTCGTTGCAGTATTCGGCCACCAAGGTCATAGAATATACCGGCGAAGAGCAGGCAGTAACGCTGTATATCCCGGTAAACGAAACACTTGGCAAAGGACAATACCGCGTGGACATATTTGTTGACAACAACAATGTCGGAACCGGCACGCTCTTGATGGAGAAATAATTTTTACGGAACAAAGACTTGCGGCTGTCTCCGGGTTTACGGAGGCGGCCGTTTTTGTTTGTGAAATCCCGTCGGCCGATATGCAATTCGGACAAAGCGAGACGCAAAATCAGGGTAAGAAAAACGGGCTTTCAGACGGTAAAAAATGTATGCTCATTTTCAGAAGGTTATACACAGGTCGGAGAAAAGAAAAAATTCAAGGCACATATTTCAAAATATGTGCCTTGAATTTTAAAATATCTCAGACCTATTTTATGCCTTCCGCGAACACAGGTAAAACAATACGGACAGAAACGGATAAGAAACCGTGACTCTTTTTTTATCCTCGGATGTTAGGCGAAACGAAAGCGGCCGCCGGCCGTTTTTGGTGCATGTATATTCCTGTTGCAACTTATGCGAGTGCGTTACGTGGCATGTACGTTCCGCTCCCTCGCAATTGCGGCACAAATTAAGCCCGTACACTACATGTGCACGGGCTCCGTTGTATGCTTTCGACAGTAAGTGTTATCTTGTGCCTACAATCTTTGTGGGTGGAAGCTCGGCGTTGCGTTTTTCAACGGCCTTCACCACGTTTTCGGCAAGGGTGCGGAACGCTTTTCCTGCAATCGAGTTCTCGTCAAGGGCCACGGGCTCGCCGTTGTCGCCGCTTTCGCATACCGACTGCACTATGGGTATCTCGCCAAGCACCGGAACGTTCATCTCCTCGGCCAGCCGGCTTACGCCTCCCTTCCCGAAGATGTAATATTTGTTTTCGGGCAGTTCGGCCGGGGTGAACCACGACATGTTTTCAACCAATCCGAGTATTGGCACGTTAACGCTCTTGTTGCGGTACATGTCTATACCTTTGCGTGCGTCGGCCAGAGCCACCTGCTGGGGCGTACTTACTATCACGGCGCCGGTTATGGGTATGGTCTGCAACAGGGTGAGGTGTATGTCGCTTGTGCCCGGCGGGGTGTCGAGTATGAAGTAGTCCAAATCGTCCCATTCGGCGTCGGCAATGAGTTGCTTCAGTGCATTGCTGGCCATTGCTCCGCGCCATAACATAGCTGTGTCGGGCTTTACGAAGAATCCTATCGACAACATTTTTATGTTGTAGTTTTCGGCGGGAATGAGCATTTGTTTTCCGTCTACCATTTCGCCGTAAGGCTGGAAGTCTTCCAGGTGGAACATCTTTGGTTGCGATGGCCCGAAGATGTCGGCATCGAGCAGTCCTACCTTGTATCCCATTTTTGCCAACGATACGGCCAGGTTGGCGGCAACGGTGGATTTGCCTACGCCGCCCTTGCCCGACGATACGGCCACGATGTTCTTAACGTGCGGCAGTACCGGTTCCGGCTCGGCCTGCGGTTTGTCGGCCTTGCGGGTGTTTATCGTAACTTCTACGTCCTGGCTTACGTAGGCCTTTATTGACGCTTCGGCAGCGCGGACCACGGATTTCTTGAACGGGTCGGTTTCTTTTTCGAATATCAGGGTGAACGATACCTTGTTTCCGTCGATACGTATGTTGTCGTCAACCATTCCGGCTTCGACAATGTTTTTCCCCGTTCCCGGGTAGCGCACTTTTTCGAGCGCTTCGGTAATCAGTTTAGGATAGATATTCATGACTTGTTTGTATCTTGTTTTTCGGTTCTTATTTTGATGTTTCGAGCGATGAGCGTTTCTGCCTGTTGTAACTGCGGTATGTGTCGAGAGGTATTTCCACGTCGGGCTCGCGCAACGTTCCGGCGTGTGGCAGGGTGAAACTGATAAACTTAATCTTTATTCCCCGTGCAATCCATTGCGATTCGTAGTACGTTTGAATGCCCGTTACTTCAGGCAAGAGGCCGGAGTCGGCATATATGTCGGTGCTGCACGCCAGAAGCGGCAATTTGTTTTCCTTTACAACGTGGTATGTGTATGTAAAAAGGAAATTGCTGTCGGTCTTGACGTTTATGGTACCGCCGTCTTTCAGGAAACGCCTGTACCGCTCGAGAAAGAACGTGGATGTCATGCGCTTGCTTGCCCGTTTCATTTGGGGGTCGCTGAAAGTAAGCCACAGTTCATCCACTTCGTCGGGAGCGAACAGCTTGTCGATGTTTTCAATCTCGGCGCGGAGAAATGCCACATTGTCGAGACGGTCTTCAAGAGCCTGTGTGGCGCCTGTCCACATGCGCGACCCTTTTATGTCGATTCCTATGTAGTTGCGCCCGGGATTCTTTTTGCCAAGGGCAACGGCATATTCCCCTCTTCCGCAGCCGAGTTCAAGTACAAGCGGGTTGGAGTTCGAGAATGCTTTCTCGTTCCAGCAGCCTTGCAACGGGCAGCCTCCTGACATAAGCGTATGGTAAGGATATTGGTAAACATTGGGGTATGTTTCCATGTCGGCAAACTTGGCAAGCTTGTTACGTCCCATATCGTTTTTTGTGTTGTGCTTGCAAAGTTAAGAATTTTTGCGCATGTTGCGCAATATGTCGGGAATACAGGCCGTAATAAACCTTGTCTCCCGGTTTTGTCTGTAAACCCACACACCTTCTTGGGAGCAGGAAAAAAATATGTCAGACATATTTTGAATTATGTCAGACATATTTTGAATTATGTCAGACATATTTTAAAATATCTCAGACGTATTTTCCGGCATCTCTTTTCCGGCATTCCGCAAATTGCTTTTGCGTTTTACTGCCGGGCGGGCGGTTATAGTTTCATGCTTTCCGGTATTTCGGGCATGGCACCGTTTTGTGTGCACACGTATGCGCTTACCTCAACAGCCTTTTTGTGCGCCTCGGCAACGGGCAGCCCGCGCAATATGGCGGCGCAGAACGAACCGGTGAACGAATCGCCCGCGCCTACGGTGTCGGCCACATTTACTTTGGGCGTAGGCATGAACGAAACACCGCCTTTGGTGAATATGTAGCTGCCTTTTGTGCCGCAGGTTAATATGACCATTTCGAGGCTGAAATCTTCCATAATCGTGCGGCATACGTTCTCGATGTTACTACTGTCGTAGTTGAACATCCTGCTTACGAGCATTATCTCTTCATCGTTTATCTTCAGGATGTTGCAAAGCTCGAGAGAGTCGTGTATTACGTTGCTTGTATAAAAGTTTTGCCGTAGGTTGATGTCGAAAATACGTATGCAGCCGCTCGGTGTGCTTTCGATGAATTTTCGGATTGTGTTGCGCGATACGGCGTTGCGTTGCGCCAGCGAGCCGAAGCATACGGCCTGGCAGTTGCGGGCGACACTTTCAATTTCGTTTGTGAAAGGTATGTTGTCCCAGGCTACGTTTTCTTTTATGTCGTATGCAGGCACGCCTTTTTCGTCGAGTTTTACTTGCACCGAGCCGGTGGGATAGGGAACAGACGGGAAAATGTGGTTCAAATGCTTGCCGTTCATTTCGGCAATGGTATCTTCACCGAGCTTGTCGTTTCCTATTGCGCTGACGGCCATTGTGTCTATGCCGAATTGCCCGGCATGATAGGCAAAGTTTACCGGGGCGCCTCCTATCTTGCGTCCTTCGGGCAGCATGTCCCAGAGAACTTCGCCCAATCCTACTACTAATCGTTTCATACTGTGTATTTGATTTTATTTATGTAGCTGATAAGATATATTGTTCCTATTGCCATAACTGCCACGGCTCCCACCTGGCCTGCAGCGTCGCTTGCAAAACCCATGAGCAGGGGAAATACCGTTCCGCCGAACAATCCCATAATCATAAGGCCGGATATTTCGTTTTTCTTGTCGGGAACTGACAGCAATGCCTGCGAGAAAATCAGTGAAAATACGTTCGAGTTACCGAAACCGATAAGTGCTATCGCCGCGTAAAGCATTGTCTGTGATGTTCCGAATGCCATTCCTGCCATTCCGAACGTCATCATAATTACGCTGATGGCGAAGAACAGGCGGTTGCTCATGAAACGCAGCAGGAACGAGCCGCTGAGACAGCCGAATGTGCGGAAGATAAAGTACAGGCTTGTTGCAAACGCCGCTTCGTTTAGGGTGATGCCCAGCCGCTCCATGAGAACCTTGGGCGCAGTGGTGTTTGTGCCTACGTCGATACCTACGTGGCACATTATGCCTATGAAAGAAAATAGTACAACGGGTTTGGTCAGCAGCCGCAGGCAGTCGGCAAACGACGACGAGCGCCCGGCGGGTTCTTCGTCTTTTATGGGAGTAACCGCAAGCATGGCAGCGGCCGCCAGTCCTATGATGAAATACACCAGAAAGAGTGCCCGCCAGCCCAAGCCGAACGTCGGCATTGCGGCAGTGGCTCCCCACATGGCTATGTAAGGAGCGAGAAACGAGGCAATGGCTTTGATGAACTGCCCGAAAGTAAGTGTGCTGGCCAGGTGCTTGCCCTTAATCATTGCGGCAACGAGAGGGTTGAGCGAAGTCTGCATAAGAGCGTTTCCAATGCCTAACAGCGAAAACGCAGCGAGCATAATGCCGAAGTTCTCGCCAAAAAGAGGCAGGATTAAGGAAACAATAGTCACTGCGAGCGATAGCAGTACGGTTTTCTTCCGGCCGATTTTGTTCATGAGTATTCCTGTGGGTACTGAGAAAATCAGAAACCAGAAGAACACTAACGACGGGAATATGTTGGCAGTGGAATCATTAAGTCCGAGGTCGGATTTCACGTAGTTCGAGGCTATTCCCACGAGGTCGACGAATCCCATGGCAAAGAAGCAGAACATCACGGGAATAAGGTAAAACGTAGTGTTTCGTTTCATGGTCGTTTATATGTTTATGTCGTAAATGTCGAGCGATATTACTTTTGTTTTCTTGTTGCTTTCTATTGTGAGCGACTTGTAAGGCTCTGACGGGAACACGATGTTGGTCATTACCGTGCGCCCGCCGTTCGCGAAGATTTCGATACTGCTTTTGTCTACAAACATGCGGAGCTCCTTGAGTGTTCCGCCCAATAACGGCGCAGCAGTTCGGCACGCAAATTCGTTGCTGAAGCCGGTGGTGCCGCTTTCGTGCCTGTTCATCGAAAGCGTGTCGGTAGAAGAGTCGTATTCGACGGTTACTTTTTCACCCTTGTCGTTGCTGAGCGTAAACTGCAGTTTGGAGTTTTCGGCGGGGTCGAGGCTTATTTTTATTTCGCACGTTCCGTCGTCGTCCGGAAGCTGGGCGGTGAATGCTTTCCTGCCTGCGCTGAACGATTTGTGCAGAGTTTTTTTGCCGCGCAGTTTGAGATATTCCTGCGAAGGTGCGGAACCTACGTATGTCTCCCCGCCGTCGTTGAAGAGGAAAAGGTCGCGCGCAATGGAGTTGGCGCTGCGGTATTGCTGTGTGGGCACGCGGTCGGCATACTGCCAGTTGCTCATCCATGCAACAAGGACCTGCCGCCCGTTGGGTGCATTGTCAAAGGACACGGCGGCGTAATGGTCTTTGCCGTAGTCGAGCCATTTGGTTGTTTCGGGCTTCGAATCGCAGGTAAAAGTACGACCGTCGAACGAGCCGGTGAAGTATTGCGTGGCGCTTCCGCCGGCCGGGCCTCCGGGATTGATGTTGCATACGAGCACCCATTTCTCCGTCTTTCCGTCGGGCGAAGATACTTTCATCAGGTCAGGGCATTCCCACACGCCTCCGTGGTTGCCGAATCCTTTGCCGAAAGAGCTTTCGTAGGTCCAGTTCTTGAGGTCGGCCGATGAGTATATGCGCATTTCTTGCCCGGCGGCGAGTATAAGGTTCCATTTCCCTAATTCCTCGTTCCAGAAAACGTTAGGGTCGCGGAAGTCGGGAACATCGCCGATAATCACGGGATTGCCGGGGTATTTGGTGAAAGTGTTGCCGTTGTCGGTGCTGTAGGCTATGCTTTGCGTTTGTTTTTTTCCTGCCGAGGTATAGAACGCCACTATCGCGCCTGCGCCGAAGCCGGCGGTGTTGTTCTTGTCGACCACGCAGCTGCCGCTGAATATCGTGCCGAGGTCGTCGGGTGCAAGTACGGCGGGGCGGTTTTCCCAGTGTATCAGGTCGCGGCTCACGGAGTGTCCCCAGTGCATGTTTTCCCACTGCGAGCCGTATGGGTTCCATTGGTAATAAAGGTGGTACTCGCCGTTGTTGTAGAACATGCCGTTGGGGTCGTTCATCCAGCCGTAGGCAGGTGTGTGATGGTAGAGCGGCCTGTGCGGCTCGCGGTTTGCGGTGTCGAAATCTGCCGACTGGCGAATATGTTGCCAACACACATAGTCCTTGAAGCTGCCGTTTTTCAGCACGTCGCCCAATGCGTTGATGTCGAGCAAAATTTCGCGGCCTTTATAGCCGGATATGTCGAGCGGCACGTAGTAATCCACTTTGTCGGCGGCGAGCCTGACGTTGAGCGACTGCCGTGTTTCGTTGTCGTAGATAATGTTGATGTTGCAAATGCCGGTTTTTTCTTCTACCGGCAGGAGTATGAACCGTTCGTTCGCCTCGAGCCTGAGCATGGCGTGCGACTTGCCGGGAAAGGCCGGTGCGGGTTTTACATTGCCGGCCAGGCATGCAAAGCATTGGGCAAGTGCAATGAACATGGCGAAAAGTTTTTTCCGGGTCATTGCTTTTGTTTTCATGGTGTATGAGGTTTTACGTTGTCATGGAATCTTGCGGCAAGGCGTTTTATCGTGTATGCGCCAAGCGCATGGTAACTGTGCGTAAAGTTATGTTTTTTGTGGTTTGCAGATATAGGTTTTGTTAAAATAATTGGGCTCGCAGTTTTTCCACTTTTAAAACATCGCAAAAATATGTGCCTTGGATTTTAAAATATGTCCGAGGAAATTAAAAATATGTCCGACATATTTTTGATTTTCTCAAAGGTAGTTTTTAAGAGGTGGTAAACGTGTCTGATAACCAGCGAGATGTGCTTTGCAAAGGGAGGTGTCTTTCTTTGTCCGCCTTAGGCGAAAGTGAAATGTTAAAACCGTTACAAAGCAAAAGCGCGGAAAGCATAACCTTCCGCGCCTGTCGTGTGCGTTATGTATGGTGTTTATTCTACAGCCACTTTGTAGGCCACGTTGTTCACGACAACGATGTATATGCCGGGCTGGCGTGTACCTTTGCTGTCGAGCTGCCGGCCTTCGATGTCGAACACCTCGAACCGGTCGGTGCCGTTTACTTTTATCTGTCGGTTTTCTACCGAAATTTCTGCGTTTTTGTCGGCTGTTATGTCCTTAATCGACACGGGCGTGCCGTTGGGGTCGGATACGAACCATGCCCAGCGGCTGTCGGCAAGGTTGTATTTGTCGAAAGTGGGGACGTTTTGTGCCGAATCGGCCACGAACAGATAGTTGTCAGACGCGCCGTCGTTGTATTTTATGGCTACCTGGTCGTGTGTGAGCTCAATGAATTCGTATGGGTCGGTGCTCATTTTCGTTGTAGTGTTTTCTGCGCTCAAATAATTATCAACCCATGTGCCTTTTGTACTGACATATTTGCGCGACTGCCGGTTGCGCAGGTAATATTTGTTGTCTGACTCGGCGTCGGCAATGAGTTCCCACTCCTGGTAACGGTTGTCGTCGGCCAGGTTGTTTATGAGGAACTTGTATTTCGACGTGCCGGAAGTGGCAGAATTGTCTTCAAGGCATTTCTTTCCGTATTGCGGGTCGGCGCTTACTATCTTGTAGTATATTTTCTGGTCGTTTTCGTCTGTAGCTGGGTAATTCTGTGCCGCAATGCCTGCGGGTGCCGCGAAAGCTGCGGCTATGAGAATAACGAGTGGCTTTATTTTCTTCATATTTGTATTAAATGTATGTTTAAAAACTGAATCACGCAAATTTAATCCTTTTTTGCATTAAAACAGTGGATTTTGTTTCTTAATTATAATTAAAAAGAGCAATACAACAAATTCCGGCTGTTCTGCAACTTGTAAAAGCTGCAAATGCAGGCCGAATTACGGTAAAAGCAAACGCCGGTTGCGTTGCGAGCGCAGCCGGCGTTTTGTGTTATCTGCTTTATGGCGTATGTTTTACAACGTGTCAGCATCCTTGTGCAGCTCGTCGCTTTGTGCGTTTACTGCATAAGGCTCGTTGTAGGGCTTTTCGGCAGCTTCCTCTTCAAGCAGGTTGCAGTAGAAAGCGGCATTTGCACCGCAATAGTAAGGGCCTACCCAAAGAAGCCCTATGCCGAAGGTGAGGATACCGAGGAGCAGCCAGCCAATGAAACTGAGGTCGAGCAGGAAAAGCTTCATCTTGTGGCCTTTCATGAGCTGCATACTTCGCTCGATAGCCCCGTTGTATTTCAGCTCGGGATTGTCGTGCAACACGTACATGGTCATGCGGTAGGAATAGTACTTTATTATTCCCGGCACGATGAGCAGCAGTGCCCAGAGGAAAGTGTAAATTCCTTGAAGCAACATCGTGAACGTGATTCGCATGAAGTCCCTGTAGCCGTCGAACATATTGGCTGTGTTTGCAGTGTCGTGCTGCCCGCGGAGGTTGCGCAGTAATATCATGTAGTAACCCCAACCCAATGGAACTATCAGGATTTCGGCCACGATTTGTAGGGTGTCGTACATGGGGCTGTGTTCATCGAACACACCGCCGTCGGCTATCGTTGCTACCATTATTATGATTGCTACTATAGCTATCGCAATGAGTGTGTACACGAGCGATACGCCTGCGTATTTGCCCCAGCGCCCGTCGAGCGAGGCGGAGGCTTCACGTTTCAGTTGGCTGATTGTTTTCATGTCTTTATATATTTATTAAGGTGAGTCAGTCGAGCACGGTGTTCCAGCCATGTATGTCTTCTTCTTCGCCGAGCTGGATGGCGCGCAGTTTGTGATACAGTTTTGTGCATACAGGTCCGGGTTTGCCGTCCTTGCTTATCACGTAGCTGATGTTGCGCTCCAGGTCGTCGATATGTTCTATCGGGCTGATGACTGCTGCCGTTCCGCAAGCGCCGGCCTCCTCGAACGTAGGCAGTTCCTCTTCGGGAATGGGGCGGCACTCCACTTTCATGCCGAGGTCTTTGGCCAGCTGCTGCAGGCTGAGGTTGGTTATCGACGGAAGGACGGACGTAGATTCGGGTGTAATGTATGTGTTGTTCTTAATGCCGAAGAAATTGGCCGCACCGCATTCGTCGATATATTTCTTTTCCTTCGAATCGAGGTAGAACTCGCACGAGTAGCCCCTGTCGTGGGCTATCTTGTTGGCCATAAGGCTTGCCGCATAGTTGCCGCCAACCTTGTATCGTCCTGTGCCGAGCGGAGCAGCGCGGTCGTATTCGCGTATTATAACGTAGTTGGAACTGGCAAAGCCACCTTTGAAATATGGACCAACCGGGGTTACGAAAATAATAAGCAGGTATTCCGTCGAAGGGTGGACGCCCACCTGCGCGCTTGTGCCGATAAGCAGCGGACGTATATATAAAGATGCGTCGTGTCCATAGGGGGGGACGAATTCACGGTTCAGCTCTACGGCTTTCACGACCATTTTCTCGAACAACTCTACAGGGGGCTCGGCCATGAGAATGCCGCGGCATGTGCTTTGCAGCCTCTTGGCATTTTCGCGCATGCGGAATATCCTGACTTTGCCATCCTTGCAGCCGTGTGCCTTGAGCCCTTCGAAAGCTTCCTGCCCGTAGTGCAGGCATGTGGCAGCCATGTGAATGTTAATCGTGGTTTCTGATGAAACCTCTATCTCTCCCCATTTACCGTTGCGGTAATAGCATCGAACGTTGTAGTTCGTCGGAATGTAGCCGAACTTCAGGTTCGACCAGTCAATTTTTTCCATTTGATATTATAGTTTCTTGTTCTGTTTCTCTTTTCTCATTTCTGCAAAATTACTTTTTTTATGATTACATAGCGTTAAATGTATAACATAATTGCACAAAAAACATATTATTGTTCAATGAATGCGTGTTTTTGCGGCGTTCCGGCCGGTGATTGAAAGGTGGCGTAAGGAAAAATAACGGCTTTTCTTCATGCGTTATAAAATAATAGGTATCTGACAAACGTTTTATATGCGTATCTTAAAACTGTCATTGTGAACGTTTTCTTGTGAAAATGTTGCTACGTTGCGAAAAAAAACAGAAATTTCATTAATAGTCTTTGCCGTTTCTGAATAAAGACTTACCTTTGTTCGGGTTAAGGCAGCATGAAAGAACCTAATAAAAAAATCATAATATCAACAATCAAAACAAATTAAGTTAAAAATGGAAAAAGCAACTGTAAAAGCGCCTAAGGCTACAAAGTCGAAGGCTCAGAACGCAGGTTTCAAAGGTATTAAAGCTGCGTGGATCGTTATGGTAGTATGCTTCGTAATTGCATACTGCTTCTATGAATTCGTTTTGGGTAATCCCGCAAACTTCCAGGGCGGTAACAACGCAAACCAGCCTATTCAGGGTAACTTGCTCGGAACGATGTACAAAGGTGGTTTCATGGTGCCCATCATCTTGTGCTTCCTTCTTACTGACTTCGCTATCATTATCGAGCGTCATTTCGCTCTCCGCACGGCTTTCGGCAAAACAAGCCTCGTTAAGTTCGTAGACGGAATCAAGAAAGCACTTGCAGCTAACGACCTCGCGAAAGCTCAGGCTCTCTGCGACCAGCAAAGAGGTTCTGTTGCAAACGTGGTTTCTGCAACCTTGAAGAAATATAAGGAAATGGAAGAGGATACCGTTCTTTCGAAAGAACAGAAAGTTCTTGCTATACAAAAAGAACTCGAAGAGAGCACAGCTCTTGAAATGCCTATGCTCCAGCAGAACCTTCCTATCCTTGCTACACTTACTACGCTCGGTACGCTGTCGGGACTTTTCGGAACGGTTATGGGTATGATTAGGTCGTTTGCTTCTCTTGCAGGCGAAGGTGGTACTGACTCGGCCATGCTTTCTGTAGGTATCTCCGAGGCACTTGTTAACACCGCTGCCGGTATTGCAACTGCAGCTTTCGCACTTATCGGTTATAACTTCTACACAAACAAAATCGACAAATTAACGTTCAGCCTTGACGAAGTAGGCTTTACAATCGTACAGACTTTCTCGGCTACACACTAATCAACAAAAAGAAAGGTTAAATCATGGGACGATTTAAAATCAAAAAGCAAGATGTCTACATCGACATGACGGCGATGAGTGACGTCACTGTCCTGCTGCTTACCTTCTTCATGTTGACTTCTACGTTTATCAAACCTGAACCCGTAAAAGTAAATACTCCTGGGTCTGTATCGGATATTAAGATTCCTGAATCAAACATTATCACTATATTGATTGAGTCGAATGGAAGGGTATTCCTTTCGATGGACAAGAAAGGTGATTTGATGTCTGTTCTTGATCAAATGCAAGATAAGTATGGAGTCAGTTTCAACAGCGCAGAGAAGAGGGCATTTGGACTTTCGCCGGCTTTTGGCGTGCCTATGGCCCAAATGAAAGCTTTTCTCGATTTGCCCGAAGAAGAGCAGACGGCTTATCTTAAAAGCAGCGCAAACCCCGGCGTTCCGTGCGATTCGTTGCACAACGAGTTTAAGGACTGGATTAAGTGCGCCCGCGATGTCAATCCTGACTTGCGCATTGCTATCAAGGCAGACGCTAAATCCCCGTATAAGATAATTAAAAACGTGATGAACTCCCTTCAGGATATCAAGGAGAATCGTTATAACCTTATAACCTCCTTGAAAAGTGAGGAATAAAATAGATTGATATGGCAACAAAATTAGGTGGCAGTAAGCAAAAAAAGATGACTACCCGCATAGACTTTACGCCTATGGTGGATATGAACATGTTGCTGATTTGCTTCTTCATGTTGTGTACATCTATGATTAAGCCTCAAACGATGGAAATCAACATGCCTTCTAACAAGGAGGATCTTGAAGATGATCAGCGAAACCAAGTTAAAGCTTCAGAAGCCGTTACTTTCTTGTTGGACGAAAACAACAAACTGTATTATTATGAAGGTATTCCTGAAATCAATACTTTGAAGGAAACTACATACGGCAAATCCGGCGTGCGTGCATTCTTGCAGCGCAGAAATGCTGTGGCTCTGAACAAAATTAACAAACTGAAAGAGCAGCACCTCAAAAATCAAACAACCGATACCCGTGTAATGGCGCAGCAAGACGCTGCGTACCGCAAGGAGTTGGCTAAGATTAAAAATGAACGAGGTGTACCAAATGTCATCATCAAAGCAACTGACAAGGCAACTTACGAAAACCTTATCAGCGTACTTGATGAAATGCAGATATGCGGCATTGGTAAATACGTTATTGATAAAATAAGTGACTTTGACATGCAGATGATAGACTACTACAAGAAAGGCGGGAACATTGACGGTAGTGGTTCTTCAGCTCCTGCCAATTAACAACTAAAGTGAAGTAACTATGTCTAAGATTGATTTATCATCTAAGCAGTGGTGCGACTTGGTCTTTGAGGGCCGCAACCGCGAGTACGGAGCTTACAAGTTGCGTGCAGAGCAGGGCAATCGTAATAAGATAGCATTGTTGGTGGTTATCGGACTTATAATATTAGGAATCATCATTCCTTTGTTTGCAAAGTTCGTGCTTCCCAAAAAAGAGCGTGACATCTCGGCTGAGGTAACTACGCTTTCAAGGCTGAAAGAGGCTGAAGTCAAAGACCAGCACATCAAACGTGTTCAACCGAAACCTCAGCAAAAAGAGGTACAACGTATCAAGAGTTCTATTAAGTTTACCAGGCCTGTCATCAAAGAGGACGACCAGGTGGATGAATCAGCAGAGATGAAAGCTCAGGAAGAATTAGGTAAATCCAATTTGCAAATCTCTATTGCCGACGTTAAGGGTAATGACGAAGAGCACGGAAAGGATATTGCCGATTTGAAAGAGGTCATAACATCGCAAGTTGAAGACACCAAGGTGTACAACGTAGTAGAACAGATGCCTACTTTCCCGGGTGGTGAAGAAGCACTTCTCAACTACATCAGCGAGCACATTAAATATCCTTCAGTAGCCCTTGAACAAGGAATACAAGGTACGGTAATGCTTCGTTTTGTCGTTACCGGCACTGGCGAGATAGGCGAGGTTCAGATTCTTAAAGGACTGGATCCCTATTGCGACCGCGAAGCAAAGCGCGTTGTAGCTTCTCTCCCGAAATTCATTCCAGGTAAGCAACAGGGACGTCCGGTATCAGTATGGTACACATGTCCTATACGTTTCGTGATTGAATAACGAGTTTTGGAATTTGCTTCAGTTGTGCGGCAAAAGAATTGCAGTCTGATTTGATTCGCAGTCTGTCATGCGGCAGCAGGTGAGGCAAATTTATTAAACCAAGTAACAAAATTGATAAAAGCCAGCGTAACAGTTGGCTTTTATCTTTAATAGTAACAGCGTTATGAAAATAAAGAATTTGTTTTGTGCAGTGAGTGCCGTTGCGCTTATTGTCATGATGGGCTCTTGCGGAAGCGGTGGCCCAAAGAATCAGGGAAATTCCGATTCGGTAAAAATTGCAGTTGACGAGACGTTCCGCCTTATTATGGACGAGGAAATGAAGCAGTTCAACCTCAATCACCCCGAAGCCACGTTGGACGTAACCTATTGTAACGAGTCGCGGGCGTTGCAGATGTTCTTGGACGACAGCGTCCGTTTGTGCCTCGCTACGCGCAGGCTAACCGACAAGGAAAAGGAAGTGCTCCTCGCAAAACAGTTGAACGTTATGACAGCCCGTGTGGCTACAGACGCAATCGCATTGATTGTAAACCGTTCGTGGCCGGATTCGCTTATATCGGCGCAAGACGTAATGCGTATCGTGAGCGGAAAAATTACCAAGTGGGACCAGTTAAGCTATGCGCAGTCAAAGGGTGACATAGATATAGTTTTCGACAATCCCCAGTCGTCAACGGTGCGTTATGTTGAGGATTCCATTCTCGGCGGCAAGGCTATGAGCGGAAACGTGCATGCGCAGAAAACCAACGAGGCGGTCATCGAATACGTAACAAAAACGCCCGGAGCGATTGGAGTAGTCGGAGTCGATTGGTTGCGTAACGAAAAGGACACAACGAACCTTTCTTTCCGTCCCGATGTGCGCGTAATGAGCGTAAGCCGTTCCTCTGTTCCCGACCGGGGCAACAGCTACAAGCCTTTCCAGGCTTATATAGCAACGGGCGATTATCCCTTTGTGCGTGCGGTGTTCGTAATGACCAGCGACCCGGCCATGCAATCTATGACGCGCTATTTCTACCATTTCCTGCGTGACCAGAAAGGACAGCTCATAATAACGAAATCTTCGCAGCTGCTTCCATACATGCAGGTGCAGTTCAAGGAAGTGACGATAAACTAAAAATGCACGCGCCCGTTTGGCGCGTATGCATCAGGAATATTAAGGCAGGATTCAGCCGGTTTCGTATTGCCGGTAAGAATCTTGCCTTTTTCGCGGACTTTCAGTCGAACAAGTTCCTTGCCAAGGCGTAACCGGCGAATACAAAAAGGAATCCTCCGAATATGCTTGCTGCCATGTATGCAAGCAGTATGGCATAACGTTCGTCGCGTACCATTTGGAAACTCTCGTTCATGAAAGTCGAAAAAGTCGTGAAGCCGCCGCATATCCCTACCGTAAGAAACAGCCTCACGTTTGCGTTGGCTATACCTCCTTTTTCCGCAAGCGCCGAGAGAATCCCTATTATCAGGCAGCCTGCCAAATTCACTGCCAGAGTGCCTAAGGGGAATCGGCCGTCGGTTACGCTATCCGATAATTTAGATACGAGGTAGCGCAGTATGCCGCCCGTGCAGCTCCCCAGACCTACGGCAATTATAGCTTTCAACATTACGTAAAGTTTAATATGTACCTATTCCGGGGTCAAAGGTAAGACGTTTTCGCTGAACGGCCAACCGGTTAGGACCTGATGTGCGTTTCAAGTTTTTTTTATCCGATTGGTCATGTTTGAGGCGCGATTCATCGCGCCTCAACAAGGGTGGTTGCCGGGCGTAGCCCCGTTCGGTGCCGCGCGACGCGGCCGCGATGAATCGCGCCTCTACAATGTCGTTCCATGTTGCAGGCGTTGTATTTGTCCGCATTCTTCGAGCATACAGGCAAACGGTATTGTGCCCGAAGGGCCATTGGTCACCGGCACCAGCCGGAGGGGTTTTCAGAGGTGAAGAAATTAGTGGCTTGAATTTTAAAATTAGTGGCTCGGATTTTAAAATCCGAGCCAC
>ERZ826146.743-NODE-743-length-36212-cov-6.119009_pt1 | contig 36212 bp, 26 predicted proteins | sample MGYA00519857_ERZ826146 | MGnify/ENA primary metagenome ERZ826146 (study PRJEB31778, sample SAMEA3449222) | human gut metagenome | biome: human gut; feature: human-associated habitat; material: faeces | place: United Kingdom | collected 2010/2012 ...
ACGACAACTTCGCCATGTCCGACAACTTCGGCCACCCGTTCTTCACCATGTCGGAATACAACCTCTACCCGTACGTCGGCTCCGACCCCGCGTCGCAAATCAACTTCCCGGAGGTCAAGCCCGCCATTGACGAGATGACGGCAGCTATAACCAAAGCCGAGGAAACGATAGCCACGGGCGTGATAGGCGACGACGCCATACCGGCGCTCCAGGCCGCCTACGACAAGCTGCTCGAGGCGTGGGTAGACACCACGGAGTTCGTCAACACGTACAACTCCTACAAGCAGGTTGCCGAGCTTTCCGTAACAGGCACCGACCCCGGCTACGTGGACGACTACTCGTCGGTAGACGAATTCGCCATGACGCTCGACGAGATACGCGCCACTATCGTAGTGCCTGACATAACGAACAGTATGCTCGACGAGGCCGTAGGAAAGATGAACGACGCTTACGACGAGTTCATGAGCCACGTTGTCATGCCCGAGCCTTACGTATGGTATATAATAAGGAGCGGAGTGAACGACGAGAACTACTCCTACGCCATCGACCAGCCCATCTTCCTCGGCGACGTATCCACAGGAGCGCAGCTCAGGATAGGCGGATACCCGACGGGCAGCGAGTGGAGCGACGTTTACTCGATATGGCGCCTCGTGCCCGTTGAAAGCGACGGCGACGCCACTGCCGTGGAAACGGAGCCCTGGAAGAAGCACTACGCAATCCAGAGCCTCGGCACCGGCCAGTACTGGGGCGCATACCGCGGCCAGGGAGCAGGCCTCAGCCCGCTCATGAGCCATGAGCAGACCCCGTACAACCTCTACTACTACGGCATGGGCTGCTTTGCCCTGCAGCAGGAAGGCGTGGAAGACCCGTTCGACCGCATTAAGGCCGACCGCACGAACAACGTGGTGCTCAACTACCCGTCCGACGGAGGCCACCAGCAGTCGTGGAGCTTCGAAAGGGTTGACTACGTTACCTCCGAGGTGGGAATCGGCATATTCCCCGCACAGAGCACCAGCATAGTGACGCTGCCGTTCGACCTTACCGGCGACAACGCCATCGGCCTGCTCAACCCCGATGTCGAGACCTACGCCATAAACAACGTCATTGAACAGGCCGGCGAAGGCGACGAGCCTTCCTACGCCCTTGAGCTCACGGCCAAAGACGAATTCGAGGCAGGCGAGCCGTTCATCCTCGTAACCACTGCCGAGCCCGACGAGAACGGCAACCAGCCGCTAACGTTCAACCTGCCGCCCGCCGAGGCCGGGGCGATAGCCGACACGTCGGCCATAGCTCCCAACGGACTTGTGGGAACGCTGCAAGGCATGAACATCGCCGGACAGGCAAGCCTCTACTTCAGCAACTCCGTGCTCAACGTATGCACCGACGCAGGTATGTTCATCCCCGGCCGCAGCGGTTACATCGACTTCACCAAGGTGAAAGACCTCGGTGGCTCGGTTGACAAGACCATCAGCGTCAACGGTGTAATCAACAACATAGGCAAGGTTGAAATAACAGGCGACGCAAACGCCACGGTAGACGTTTACAGCATTGACGGCGTGCTCCTGAAACGCAACGTCAAGGCTTCCGAAGCTACCAAGAACCTCGCCAAGGGAATCTACATCGTAGGAAAGAAGAAAATACTTGTCAAATAACACTTCTTCATATGCATTTTTTCAAATCCCGCAGCCCCGCAAAGGGTTGCGGGATTTTTAATGTGCATTCGCCCCAAACGACACTCCTGCACCACACCTGCTGTTCCCCTCCCTCGTAGAGACGCGATTTATGTTAAACCAATTTTGAGGCGCGATGAATCGCGCCTCTACAAGGGTGGTTGCCGGGCATAGCTCCGTTCGGTGCCGCGCGACGCGGCCGTGTCTGCGTTTTGTCCGCATTTTTAGGGTCTGTTTCAATGCAGTTTCCACAGGGTGGAAAATATGTCTGAGATATTTTAAAATAGGTCAGACATATTTTGAAATATGTGCCTTGTATTTTTTCCTTTCTCCCATGTGGGGTAAACGCTCTGAAAACCAGTTTTCAATTTTCCGCATCTGAGAGTGACGTTTTTCGTATGAAAAACCGCAATATTTACGGCCGTGTTTTTTGCGGGATTTTGCTTCGTTCATATAGTGCCAGCCATGTTAATGCCGTAAAAATTCTTGTAAAAACGTTTTTGGAAAGAGTTTGTTTCCGCGAAAAAGTGTATTTTTACAACCTAGAAAACCTTGAATACGTGAAATATTATATGCTTGATAATCTTGTATAAGTGAGAATGAAAAGAAAGATATATAGCAAACTGCTGGATTGGAAAAAGAACCGCCGGGGCGACACGGCCTTATTGATAGAAGGCGCAAGGCGTATAGGTAAAAGCTATGTGGCAGAGGAGTTTGCGCGTAACGAATATGAATCGTACATCCTGGTGGATTTCAGTAAGGTAAACCCCAAGGTAAAGGAGTTTTTCGACCACTACGTGGACGACCTCGACATGCTTTTCATGAACCTTGAATTGTACTTCAAACGGAGGCTTGTTCCGCGTAAGGTTAAGGACGAGGAAGCCCGTTCGCTGGTTATATTCGACGAAGTTCAGTTTTGTCCCCGTGCCCGGGCGGCTATAAAGCACCTTGTTGCCGACAGGCGGTATGACTATATAGAAACCGGCTCGCTCGTTTCGATAAAGAAGAATGTAAAAGACATTATGCTGCCGTCGGAGGAGCATGCTGTAGAGATGTTTCCAATGGATTTCGAGGAATTCCTCTGGGCCTTGGGTGATGACATGCTTATGCCGTATATGCGTATGCAGTTTTCCAAACTTATGCCCATGGGTGCCTTCCACCGCAGGGCGATGGACTGTTTCCGTCAATACCTTATTGTGGGAGGTATGCCGCAGGCCGTATTGAAATACATGGAAACCAAAGACTTCGAAAGAGTGGACGAAACCAAGCGCGACATACTGGCGCTCTATCGCAATGACATACGCAAGTATGCCGACAACCAGGAAACAAAGGCGGCTGCCATATTCGAAGAAATACCCGGCCAGTTGCAGAAACACGAAAAGAAGTTCGTGCTCTCGGCTTTGAAAAGCGAGGCGCGCATGCGCGATTATTCGCAGGCGTTCTTTTGGCTGGACGACGCACGTATTATCAACTGCTGTTATAATTCTACCGAACCGAGCATAGGGCTTAAACTTAACGAAGAGCGTACCACGCTGAAATGTTACATGGGCGACACGGGGCTTCTCATAAGCCATGCTTTTGACGAACGTGGCATTGTAGGCGCCGACCTTTACCGCAAGCTGATGTTCGACAAACTTGAAGTAAACGAGGGTATGTTGGTTGAAAACATAGTTGCACAAATGCTCCGCGCCGCCGGACACAAGCTGTATTTTTTCAGCAACAGTTCGCGCACGTCGGCCGAAGACCGCATGGAGATAGACTTTCTTATAAGCAAACCCGTGATTACAAGCAGGCACAATATCTCGCCCATAGAAGTAAAGTCGGGGCAGCGTTACACGTTGAACTCCCTGAAAAAATGTATTGCCAAATACGGCCACTGCTTGTCAACGCCTTATGTGCTTCACGATAAGGACCTGAAAGTAGAGAATGGAATAGTGTACCTGCCCTTGTATATGACGCCGCTGCTTTGAACGGCGCATAAACACCGGTGCAAGCCGGTTATTCCCTCTACGACAACGGCACGAATCCGGACGATTCACGTGTTTGTTTGACGTGTGTACCCGTTGTCCCGGCGCGTGTCTGCGTTTTGTCCGCATTTTCGGGGAATGTTTCAATGCAGTTTCCACAGGGTGGAAAATATGTCTGAGATATTTTAAAATAGGTCAGACATATTTTGAAATATGTGCCTTGTATTTTTTATTTGCTCCCACGTGGGATAAACACACTGAAAACCAGTTTTCAATTTTCCGCACCTGAAATGCCCGTTTTGCGGCACGGGTTTTCCAACGGTTTAGACATAGCGAATCGCGTCTGAACGACGGCTACGATAACGAACTCGCTGCACCGGCCGCAAGCACAGCAGGGGAATTTCTATCCTCCACCGGCCGCGTGTGTAAGATTAAGGCAGATTACGTTGCCGGGGTATTTGATTTTTTCAATACATTTGTAGCCTGTTACGGGGGTTGTCCCGTTTTTCATTGATGTGAAATAAAACGTATTATGGATTCGCGTGAACGCAAGATTTACCGCGTTACGGTGCTGGGCAGTGTAGTGAATCTGCTGCTTGTGGCCTTGAAGTTTGCCTTCGGTATAATGGGGCGTTCGTCGGCTATGATTGCCGACGCGGTGCATTCGCTTTCCGACCTGGTTACCGACGTGGTTGTAATAGTGTTCGTGAAACTCAGCAACAAGCCTCAGGACCGCGACCACAACTACGGCCATGGCAAGTACGAAACGCTGGCTACGGCGTTCATAGGGTTGGCCTTGTTTGCCGTAGGCATAATGATACTTTACGGCGGGGTGGAGAAGATTGCGGCGGCCATGCGCGGCAAGGCTTTGGAACAGCCGGGCATGATAGCCTTTTTGGCTGCGGTAATAAGCATTGTGTCGAAGGAATGGTGCTACCGCTTCACCGTCAGGGTGGGGCGGCAGGTGGGTTCACAGGCCGTGGTGGCCAATGCGTGGCACCACCGCAGCGACGCATTCTCGTCGATTGGCACGGCCGCGGGCATAGGCGGGGCTATTTTCCTTGGCGACCGCTGGGCGGTGCTCGACCCTATAGCTGCGGTGGTGGTGAGTGTGTTTATAATAAGGACGGCGCTGAAACTTATGAAACAGGCGTCGGACGAACTGCTCGAGAAGAGCCTGCCCGAGGAAACGGAGCGCAGGATATTGGAGATAGCAGGTGCGGAAAAGGGCGTGAGCGGCATTCATAACCTGCGCACACGCCGCATTGGCAACAACATATCCATCGAAATGCACCTGCGTATGCCGGGCGACGTTACGCTGTACGAGGCTCACCGTTGCGCCACCGACATAGAGCGCGAGCTGCGCTGCAACTTCGGCGAGGGCACGTACATCAACCTGCACATAGAGCCGCTCAAGGTGAACGGGCAGTACGTTGCGCCGGGCAGCGGCAAGGATTAGGCACTAAAGCGCGATATATGCAAACGCCGCGTCTCCTTTTCATGGAGACGCGGCGTTTATTTGCCGGGTGGTTTGTTTATTTCCTGTGTTTTTTCTTGCCGGGCGAAGGGTGCGGCTTTCCGTAACCCGCTTTCGCCGTTTCCGGGGCCGGTATGGCGTGATTGTCGTCGCTGACGAGCGTGAAGTCGAGCTGGCGGCGGTCAAGATTTGCGCGCGCCACCTTTATCCTCACCTTGTCGCCAATGGAGTAGCGGCGGTGCAGGCGGCGTCCCACGAGGCAGTAGTTTTTCTCGTCGAACTCGTAGTAGTCGTCCAGTAGGTCGCGCAGCGGAACCATGCCCTCGCATTTGTTGTCGTCCACCTCAACGTATATTCCGAACTCGGTAACGCCGCTTACCGTGCCGTCGAACTCCTGCCCGAGGCGGTCGGCCATGAATTCGACCTGCTTGTATTTTATGCTCGCGCGCTCGGCCGATTCGGCCAGTTGCTCCATTGCGCTCGAGTGCTCGCACAGTTCCTCGTACTTTTCGGCCGAGGCCGAACGGCCGCCCATGGTGTAGCGCGTTAGCAGGCGGTGCACCATAGTGTCGGGATAGCGGCGTATTGGCGAGGTGAAGTGTGTGTAATACTTGAACATCAGTCCGTAGTGGCCAATGTTCTCTATGCTGTAATGCGCTTTCATCATGGCGCGCAGGGCTATTGTCTCGATGAGTTGCTGCTCTTTTTTTCCTTTCACCTCGTCGAGCAGTTTGTTCAGGCTTCGTGCCGTTTCCTCCTTGTTTCCCTCGGTGCGCAGCTTGTAGCCGAATCGCGAGATGAAGGCACGCAGGTTTTCGAGTTTTGCCTGGTCGGGCGCGTCGTGCACACGGTAGGGGAACACCTTGGCTTTCTTTCCCTTTGGTACGCGGCCAATCATTTCGGCTACGCTGCGGTTGGCCAGGAGCATGAACTCTTCGACGAGTTTGTTGGCGTCTTTTGCCACCTTTACGTATGTGGATATTGGGTGTCCCTTGTCGTCGATTTCAAAGCGCACCTCGGCGCGGTCGAAGCCTATCGAGCCGTCTGCAAAACGCTTTGCGCGCAGGATTTTGGCCAGGCGGTTGAGCGTTACAAGCTCTTCGGCGTATTCGCCCACAGGCTTGCCGTCGGGACTTTTTACCGGTTTGGGGTGGTTTCCCGGCAGAGCGAGGTCTTCGGACGAGGCTTCGCCGTTTTGCTCCAATATGTCCTGCACTTCCTCGTATGTAAACCGGCGGTTGCTGCGTATCACGGTGTGCGCAAGGTGCCAGTCGTGAATTTCTCCCTTTTCGTTCATGCGGAAAATGGTACTGTACGCCAGTTTTTCCTCGTCGGGGCGCAAGGAGCAGATAAAGTTGCAGAGCCTTTCGGGCAGCATGGGGATAGTGCGGTCCACAAGGTAAACGCTCGTTGCCCGGCGGCAGGCTTCCTTGTCTATTATGTCGCCCTCGTGTACGTAGTGCGACACGTCGGCTATGTGGACGCCTATTTCCCAAAGGCCGCCTGCTGTGCGGCGAATGGAAAGCGCGTCGTCAAAGTCCTTGGCATCGTGCGGGTCTATGGTAAAGGTTGTAACGTTTCGGAAATCTTCGCGGCGTGCTACCTCTTCGGGCGTTATGTCGGCCGAAAGTTTGTCGGCTGCGGCTTCTACGTTTTTCGGATAGCTGTAAGGCAGGTTGAATTCTGCGAGAATGGCGTGCATTTCCGTGTTGTTCTCGCCCGTGCGTCCGAGTATGTCGATTACTTTCCCCACGGGATTCTTCGCCCCGTCGGGCCATTCGATTATTTTCACCACGGCTTTGTCGCCGGTTACGCCTCCTTTCAGGTTTGCCTTGGGTATGAAAATGTCGTTTGAGTATATGCGGCCGGCTGTTTCGAGGAACGCGTAGTTTTTCTCGACGTGCAGGCGTCCCACGAACGTTTCGCGGGCGCGTTTGAGCACTTCGGTAACCTGTGCCTCGCGTGCGTGTTTCTTTCGCCGGGCCAGTATGGTGGCGCGTACTCGGTCGCCGTTCATTGCTCCTGCGCTGTTGCGTTCGGTTACGAGTATTGATTTGCCGCCGTCGTCGGGAACGACGCTGTTGTGCCCGTTGGGTTTGCGCACGAAGCGTCCTTCGATTACCTGGTTCTTCAGGCAGAGGCTGTAGAGGCCGTCTTTTACGGTTATCACGTCGGCGTCCACCATGTCTTCGAGTATGTCGCAGCATAGTACGCGTTGCGGGTGTGTGGAGCAGCCCAAGGCGGAGAATATGTCGCGTGTTGAGAATTTTTGCTCGCTGTTTTCGGTGAACAGTGTCTCGAGCTGGGCGGTCATTTCTTTTTGCGTCAGTCTTCGTGCTGCCCTTCTGGATGTTTTTTTCATGGTGTTTGCCTTTTAGTTGTTCGTTTACCGCAAAGTAACTAAAAAATCTCGTATTGGCGGGGTTTTGCGGGCATTATTCTGCCTTGCACGCGGCATAAATCCGGCTTTCCGGCCGGGCATTGCCGCTTTTGTGCTGACGTGTGGGGCAAAAAAATTCCGCAGCGCAATGTTGCGCTGCGGAACATGAAAAAAGGTGTTTTGAAATTGGGTTCTTACTTGAGGTTCGGGTTGATTTCGCCCCACTTGTCGATTTCGGGGAGCACGCCCATTGCGATAACTTCGTCGCGCAGTGCGCAAAGGTGGCTGTAGCTCTTTTTGAGTTCTTCCATTTCTTCGGGTGTGCCTACTACTTCCTCGTATGCTGCGCCGTTCTTGGTTATTGTTACTTCCATGGCCATCATGATGTGGTCAATACCTTTGAACGAAACGTAGCGTCCTGCGGGCCATGCGAATTCCTTGCCTCCCATTGCGGCGCGAATCATCTCGACGCTCACGTATGCCGGGCTTTGGAATGACGAGCGGCCGCGCAGTGCGATGATGTTGGCACCGCCCTTGATGACGCGCTGTTTGATTTCAGCCCATTTGTCGGCGGGCAGCTTGTCGGTGCCGATGAGGTCGGTGAGCGGTGTGCCTGCCACTTTGGCTGTCGAAGCGAATACGGCCATTTGTTCGCCGTGGCCGCCGTAGGTGCGGCAACCGGTTACGTCGCTCTGGTTTACGCCGAAGTGTTTTGCCAGCTCGCTCTGCAGGCGGATACTGTCGAGCGCTGCAAGGGTTGTTACCTGCGAGGGTTTCAGGCCGCTCCAGATGAGGGTTATAAGGCCGGTGATGTCGGCGGGGTTGAAGATTATCACAACGTGGCGCACGTCGGGGCAGTAAGCCTTGATGTCTTTGCCAAGTTGCTCTGCAACGCCTGCGTTGCCTTTGAGGAGGTCTTCGCGTGTCATGCCCTGTTTGCGGGGTGCGCCGCCCGAGGAGATGATGTATTTTGCGTCGGTGAATGCTTCCTTTACGTCGGTTGTGAAGGTGAAGTTAACGCCTTCGAAGCCGCAGTGGCGCATTTCTTCAACCACGCCCTCAAGGCCCGGTGCGTAAACGTCGTAGAGGCAGATGTTGGGGGTGAGGTGCATCATGGCTGCCGTTTGTGCCATGTTTGAGCCTATCATGCCGGCTGCGCCGACGATGGTAAGTTTTTCGTTTGTGATGAATTCCATATCGTTTTATGTTTTTATGATGATAATTTCCTTTGTTGTCCGGGCCTTGTGCGGCGTGTGCGCTGTGCGTTGTGTCTTATGTTTTTACGCTGTTTTGCCGTTGTCGGTCTTTTCCAATGCAAAAATAGTAATTTTCTGTGTTTGCAGGCTGTTTGCGGGCGGGGCGTTGGTTAAATATTATAAAATCATCCGCCCTTTTTGAAGGCCGGCGGTGCGGGGCGCGTATGTTTGACGTTTCGGCAATTATGCGCTGCCCGTTTGGACGCATTTTTAACACTCCCGGGAGAGGGAAAACAGACATTTCCGTAGGGCTTGTCTTTGGCACTCGAAACCAGGCAAATGGACTGCCCGAAAATATGTCTGACATATTTTGAAATACATCGGACATATTTTAAAATTCAAGGCACATATTTTTTCTTTGCTCCGAGAGGGGGTTGAAAACGCTTCACGGGGAGTGGCGCATTCCGCACCCTCCCCGTGTTTAACGTTTGTAAAACTGTAGGCCCGCCTTTGCGGCCGCTGGTTACTTTGTTCCGCCCTTGCAGGTGTAGGTTTTCTTGTCCGGCCCGATACCTTTGAGCGTAAGGGATTTCCACTTGGAGGGCAGCACGGACTTCTGCTGCACTATCCCGGCGTCGGTAACCCTCAATCCTCCGAAACCGTAGAGCACGGCCTGGAGCAGCCCGCCTGCGCCGGTGCAGAAGTAGGGGTTGTTGCCGCCGGCCGTTTCGGAAAGCACGCCGAACGGCGGGCGTTTGTGCGGTATGTAGCTGCGGCTGAAGTATTCGTATGCCTTTTCGCTGTCGCCCAGCTGTGCGTACAGTATGGCGAGTATGGCGTTGCCCATTGCGGGGCCGTTTTTGTCGATTTTCTGCGAGTAGTATTCAAGGTCCTGCCTTACGCGCTTGGGGTCGGTAACCACGCCGAGCGGGTAGGCAAGCAGGTTGGCGTCGGCCTGTTTGATTGCCTCGCCGTTGTATGTGGCGTTTTCCTTTATGGTGCCGTCGGGCATGTAGTGGAACTTGATGTTGTCGGACACTTCGCTCCACATCGGGTCGGGCTTCTCGCCCACGGCCCTGGCGGCGGCCACGGCGTCGCGCAGCACTACCTTGGCCGAGCCGTTGGTGAATGTGTTGTCGTTTATGTTGGCGGCATATTCGTTGGCGCCCACCACGTTGTTTATCGAATATGTGCCGTCGGGGTTCTTAACCGCGCGCGAAACCCAGAAGTCGGCTATCATCTTGAGCGTGGGGTAGCCTTCGCGGCGCAGCCATTCCTTGTCGCGCGTAACGCGGTAGTAGTTCCAGAAGGCTATGCCCACGTCGGCGGTGATGTGGTGTTCGAACGTGCCGGTAAGGCACCACGTGGGTGTGGCCTCTTCGCCCGAGTCGTCGCACTCCCACGGGAACATGCAGCCCTTGAAGCCGAACAGTGCGGCGCGCTGTACGGCCTTGGGCAGGCGGTCGCTCCGGTAGTCGACGCACGAGCGCGCCATTTGCTGGTTGAGCAGCAGCAGGGGCGGGTACATCCATATCTCGCAGTCCCAGAACACATGGCCGTTGTATCCCGTTACGGTCGACAGGCCCATGGGCGGAATGCTCAGCCGTGTGTCCTCGCCTGCAAAGGAGTAGAGGTTGTAGAGTGCCAGGCGCACGTCTTTCTGTGCCTCGGGGTCGCCCTCTATTATGATGTCGCTTTGCCAGAGGCGTTCCCATTCGGCCTTGTGCCCGTTTATTATATGGTCAATGCCCGACTGCAGGGCGAACACTGCCATGCGTTCGGCCTCGTCGCGCGGATTGCAGAAGTCGCGTGAGGAGCAGGCCGCACCAACGAGGGCAAAGCGGAAGGCCTTGCCGCCTTCGAGCCGGGCTTCGAAGCCCATGCTTTGGTAGGAACTGACGATGAACGACGACTTAATCTGCGGCTTCTGCCCGTCGAACATGAAAGTCGAGCAGGTGGCGAGGTCCTGCATGAGCGTGCGGCTTTGCGCGCACGATGTGTAGACGGGCATTTCGTGTGCGCCGTCGCGAAACACACGGTACACGGCCGACGTGTTCTTGAGTTCCTCGGGAAACACCGTGCTGTTGGTCACTTCGAGGCGCACGTCCTGTTTCGGCGTCACCACTACCTCCACCATGCCCATGTAGGGAAGGTTGCGCAGCGCGCGGATGTAGTATTTAATCGAGGCCTTGGATGTCTCGACGGAGGTTTCGAGGTAAGCCTCCTTCATGTTCAGCACCTGGCGCCAGGACGACGTGTTGCCGTCCGATATGGTCTCGCCGTCAATGCGCAGGTTCATGTTGGTGAACACGGGGCCGCGCACAATGCGGCTCACGCCCTCGGGGCTTTCCTTGTCGTAAACACCGTTGAGCACGATGTCGGATATTTGGAAAAGTCCGGCCCCGCTCACGAGCCCTATGCGGCCGTTGGCCAGCGTAACGCCGTTGTAGTTGTCTTTCGATTGGGCGCTGATTGTCCAGCCGTCGCCCTGTGCAAGGGCCGCTGTCGCGCCGAGCTGCAGGAAGATAAGCAGCGTAAGGATTATTTTGTTCATGAATGCAATGTTTTGTTGTGTCCCACAAAGTTATGCAAAATGCGCGGCATATCCCGCGTGCGCCGCGTACAATATTGCCTGCGTCGCGATACGGACATCGTGAGACGCAAAAACGGGGTGCGGAAACGGGCATTTTCGGGGCGGAAAAGCGAAAACTGGTTTTCAGTATGTAAACCCCACGTCGGAGCAAATAAAAAATATGTCTGACATAATTCGAAATATGTCAGACATATTTTAAAATACAAGGCACATATTTTTTACACCTTGAAAACTTGTTTTAAACCCGGGCGGAAAATGCAGACAAATATCACGCTTTTTCCGTGCCGCGCGGTTCGGCGGCGACGATGCCTGCCTTGCGCGGGGCGAAGCGGCGGGCTTCGGTGCGCCCTCTTACCTGTTGCACGAGGTTCAGCACGCCTGTTATGGCAAAGCCCGTAAGCAAAGCTGCCACGGCGAGCAACAGGAACGTAACGTTTTGCTCTACGAACAGCAGCAGGCCCGATTGCGCCCCGAGCGAGAACGACTTACATATTTCGGGGTGGGTGAGTATCAGGGCTATGGAAGCCCCGCCCATGAGGATTCCGGCCACGAAAGCTGCGAGCATGGCTAATTTGTAGCGCCTCACCTCGCGGTCGTGCATTAGCTTTATGTATTCCACTGCGGCGAGCCTGCGCTCCAATTTTTCCATGAACAGGCGGCTGCTACCGAGCGTGGGGTTGAAGCCGTCGAATATCTTTTTCAATTCGTCATTCCTTTCCATAGTCTCCGAGTTTGGATTTCAGTTGCATTCTTGCGCGCGACAGCTGTTTCTTCACCGCGTCGTCGCTGCTGTCGGTAATTGAGGCTATCTCTTTTATCGAATAGCCTTTGATGTAATAGAGCAGTATGGCCGTGCGCTCCTTTACGGGCAGCGCGGCAATGGCTTTGTACAGGTCCTGGTACTCGTAGGTGCGGTCGGCGGCAAAGGTGTCGTCCTGCACGAGCGTGGCCTCGTCGAGCGGGTCGGATTGTTTGCTTGCGCGTTTGCGGTCGAGGAACGTGTTGTATGCTATCTTGCATATCCACACGCCGAACTTCCCTTCGTCGTTGTAAGAGGATGATGACAGGTAGGCCTTGACGAGCGCGTCCTGGGCTATGTCGTCGGCCTCGTCGGCGTTGCCGCAGCAGAGCGCGAGCAGGAAGCGCCTCAGGTGCGCCTGCTCACGTTCCACGTAAGATATGAATTCCCCGCGCTCCACGAATCAGTTCTCCTTTTCCGCTGTTGCGGGCTGTTCCGCGCCGTCCTGCCGCGCGTTGTCGCCTTCTTCGGGCGCGCCGGCTCCGGCTTCGCCGCTTTTATCCGCAAGGCCGAGCTCTTCGGCCAGGAACTTGCGGCTTATGAAGTAGGAAATGAGGAATGCCGCGCCAACGAGCAAGCATACAATCCCGACAAAGGTGTAGGCACTTATTTCCTCGGGATTGCTGCCGCCAAGGTAGCCTGTGGTAGCTGCAAAGGTGCAGAACGCCAAGCCTACGCCCATGAGTATGAACGCGGTCAGCAGCTTTTTCATCAGCTTTTCTTTCAGCGCCGTGCGCGTGGTTTTTGTCGGTTTGCCCGTTTTGTCGAACAGGCCGAGCAGTTTTTCGGCGTTTACGTCAGAGCCTTTTTCTATCGCGGCCAACATTACTTCCGTGCGGCGGTTGGTTTCGTTTGTTTTCTTGCGCATTACGAGCCATACTACAAGTACGGGCAGAACTACGCATACACCCAACGGTATCAGGATGCCTTCTAAGAATTGCAGTGAATACATGTTTCTTTTGTTTTTGGAGTTTTACGTTTCGTTTTCTTGAGCTTGCTCACATATAAAACGATGTTGCAGGGCGAAAGGTGACACGCGGACGCGGATTTTTCATGAAAAACGGCTTTGCAGCAAAAAACTTCCCGCGTTGTGCGGCATGGCGCCTGGCAACGCGGGAATGTGCGGTTGTTTCCGCCCCGTGGCGGTCAGAGGTCTTTGAAGTAAGGCGCTTCGCTTGTGCGGGTGGGGTGGTTGTTTTCCATGTACGGCCATCCGTCGCGCCACTGCACCTTGTCGATGAACACCACGCGGCCGAGGCCGTCGTTGTCGCGCAGGTAGCCGTGGTAGGGAATCCACGTGTCGCCGTTGTCGTCCACAACGAATTCGGCATTGTGCCCCGGTCCTGCCACGAAGTCGTCGCCGGTGAGCAGTGTTTCGGCCTGGTTGTCGAGCATACGGCCGCCGCTTTTTGTTACATACGGGCCTTCGAGCTTGTCGGAGCGGCCGTAAATCACTTGGTATGTGCTGTTCGCGCCCTCGCAGCACGAGCCGTTGGAGCCGAACAGGTAGTAATAGCCGTCGCGCTTGAACACATAAGAGCCTTCCATGAACGTGCCTGCTATCTGTACTTTCTGTGCTCCCGGTTTTATGCGCAGGCCGTCGTCGGTGAGCTCAATCATGTATATTCCGGCAAAGCTGCCCCAGATGAGGTAGTTGCGGCCGTTGTCCTCGATGAAGAACTGGTCGATGGAGTTGTTCACGCCCTGTGTGGCGGGGGTGAGGATGACGCCGCGGTCGATGAACGGGCCTTCGGGGCGGTCGGACGTGGCAACGGCCACGCCGCTCTTGATGTTGCCCTGTCCCCACACGCCTATGCCGTAGTAGAGCACGTATTGGCCGTTGATGTAGTTGATGTCGGGCGCCCACATGCCGGCGCTCTGGTTGCCCGACTCGCCCGTGCCGGGGCCAACGCATTTGGGGCGCGAGGCTTCGGTGAACGCCGTGCCCACAAAAATCCAGTCGATGAGGTTGCGGGAGCGGTAAATGGGCATGTTGTGCGTGTCTTCCGTGCCATAGAGGTAGAAGAAGCCGTCTTCCTCGCATTTTATTATCGTGGGGTCGGGCGTGGAGTGCGGCAAGACGGGGTTTTGGTATGTCTTGCGCTTTATGTTGTCGTCGGCAGTGGCGGTGCATACGCCCGCCGCGAGCAGGATGGTGAGCAGGAATGCCGGTTTGAAAATATGTTTCATGATTGTTGATATGTTGTTTGGTTTGTTGCCATTCTTTTGGCGGCCAATGGATTGTGGCTCATTGCAAAGGTAGGGAAATGCGCGGGGAAGGCAAAATACGTCAGGTGTTATTTTGCGTCAGGCCGTTGGTCGCCGATAACGGGGACGCGATGAATTGCGTCTCTACCATGTTGTTTCAATTTGTTCCCCGCCACTGCGGCGGGTTGTCTGTATTTTGTCTGCATTCCGGGGCGGTTTTCAAACGGGTTTCCGAGGGGCGGAAAATATGTGCCTTGTAATTTAAAATATGTCTGACATATTTCGAATTATGTCAGACATATTTTTTGTTTGCTCCAATGTGGGTATAATGCACTGAAATTTAGTTTTCATTTTTCCGCACCCGAAAACGGCAAATTCGACGTTGGTTGTAAACAAAAACCTCGGGGCTTCCGCACGGAAGTCCCGAGGTTTGCATATCGTTGCGGCGGGGCGGCGTTTGCCGTTCATACCCGCCCGTGTGGCGTAATGTTATTGCTGGTCCTTGAAGTAGGGTGCAGCGCTCGTGCGCGAAGCGTGCCCGCCTTCGAAGTAGGGCCATCCGTCTTTCCATTGCACCTTGTCGAGGAACACCATACGTCCTTCGTTGGCGCGGTCGCGGACGTAGCCGTGGTATATCATCCACGTGTCGCCGTTGTCGTCCTCGATGAATTCGGCGTTGTGTCCCGGGCCGGCCACGAAGTCGTCGCCCTCGAGTATCGTCTCGAACTGGTTGTCGAGCGCGCGGCCGCCGCTTTTGTTCACATACGGGCCTTCGAGTTTGGTGGAGCGTGCAACTACCACGCGGTATGTGCTGTTCGCGCCCTCGCAGCAAGAGCCGGCCGAGCCGAACAGGTAGTAGTAGCCGTCGCGCTTGTAGATGTACGTTCCTTCGGTAAGGCTGCCGGCAAGCTGTATCTTTTGTGCTCCCGGTTTAATGCGCAGGGCGTCGTCGGTGAGTTCCATCATGTATATGCCGTTGAAACTGCCCCAAGCGATGTATTTTTTGCCGTTGTCTTCGATGTAGAACTGGTCGATTGAGTTGTTCACGCCCTGAACGGCTGGCATTACCACGGTGCCGCGGTCCACGAACGGGCCTTCGGGGCGGTCTGCGGTTGCTACGCCGAAGCCGCTGATGTCGCCGTGTCCCCATACGCCGATAGAGTAATAGTAGACGTACTGGCCGTTGACGTAGTTGATGTCGGGAGCCCAGAGCATTCCTTTGCCCGTGGGCGTGAGGCTCTTGGGGCGGGTGCTGCTGTTGAACACCGTGCCCACGAAGCTCCAGTCGATGAGGTTTTTGGAGCGGAAGATAGGTCCGTTGCCAATGTCTTCGGTGCCGTAAAGGTAGAAGAAGCCGTCTTCTTCGCACTTGATTACCGTGGGGTCGGGCACTGACCTTTCTATAATGGGGTTTTCGTATGTTTTGCGCTTGACGTTGTCGTCGGCTGCGGCGGACGGCGTGCCTGCTACGAGCAGCGCGCCTAACAGGAAAGCTAATCTCACTGGTTTTTTCATTGCTTTTGTTTTGCTTTGGTTACGTTCTGGTTTTTGCGCCGGCCGGGCAGGGCGTTTCCCCCTCCCGTCGGCGTAGGGTTCTTATTTGCGGCGTATGAGTATCTTCTTGCCGTTGTGTATGTAAATGCCTTCTGAAGGATTCTCCACGCGGATGCCTTCGAGGTTGTAGTAAGCACCGTCCTCTTCCTTGGCTTCGGCCTCAATGCCTTCTATGCCCACGGGGTTTTCGGTGCTGCGGTAGTATTTGGCCACCCTCCAGCCGGGGTTGTCGGCGTTGAAGCGGTAGTTAATCGACGAGCCGGTGGGGACGTACATGGTGTCGACCCTCGAGAACGTGTTGGGCTCGATGTAAATGGGGTCTTCCCACCCGGCGAACACCTTGTTGATTGACGAGCCGTTGAAAGCGTCTTCGCCTATTGAGGTGATGGTCTCCGGCAGGGTGATGTAGCCTATCTTGTCGCAGTCGGCAAAAGCGTAAGCGCCTATCTCGGTCACGCTCCCGGGTATGTCGAAGCCGGTGAGGCCGCCGGTGCAGCCCTGGAACGCGCCTTCGCCTATGGAGGTGACGTTGTCGGGAATGTCAAAGTCCTTTAGCGAAGTGCACCCTGCGAAGGTGTAGTCGCCTATGAAATCGATACTGTCGGAGAGGGTTATGTCGGTGAGCGACGTGTTGTCGCGGAAAGCCTCGTCGCCTACGTATTTTACCGAGTCGCTCATGGTTATCTCCGTGAGTGAGGTGTTGCCCCTAAAAGCGCGGTCGCCTATGTATTGGAGCGAGTCGGGCAGGTCGTACCCGCCCATGTTGCCGCAGTATGCAAAGGCGTCATGGCCTATCTCCCTGATTTTCGGCGAGAGCTGTATGGAGTACATCGAAGTGCAGGCCATGAAAGCACATGCGCCTATTGTGCGGCACTCCTCGGAGTATTCCATGTTCGAGAACCTGTCGCAGCCGAAGAAAGCGGCGTGACCCACGCTGTCGTAGTTCTCGTTAGTCCTTACCACGCTGAGGCTGGTGCACTGGTTGAACATGCCTTCGGGTATGCCGCCCTTGTAGTCGGACATGTTGACCGTGCCGAGGCCGGTGCAGCGCATGAACACGTTGCGGCCTATGCTCGTCACGCTTTCGGGGATGACGAGCGTCTTGAGCGACGTGCAGGAGTGGAACGCGCCGTCGCCAATCGTCTTGAGCGTGGAGGGCAGGGTGATTATGGAAAGGGTCTCGCAGCCGCTGAACGCATAATCGCCTATTTCCTCGTACTGGGGGTTGGTGAACTGCACGGCGTTGAGCTTGGTGCAGCCCATGAACGCGCGGTCGCCTATTCTTGTGACGGAGGTGGGCACCATGACCAGCGTGAGGTTCTGGCAAAAGCTGAATGCGTCGTCACCGATTCCGGTAACGTCGTAGCTCTGGCCTCCGTAGGATACGGACGAGGGAATCCTTACGCTTGCGCGGTATTCGCCTTCATCCTCGGTGGGTTCGGCCACTTCGGCCGTTCCTGTCTCGGGGTAGAGGGTGAAACTGATGTTGTTTACTCTCACGGTGGTCTGGGCAATTGCCGCCACCGGGAATGCAAGCAGCAGCGCGGCAAGCGACATTGCCGCGCGCAATGCTTTTTTCCTGTAAAGTTTTACGGGTAAAAATAGTTTATCCATTATGTATAATATGTTTGATTGTTTTATGCTCGGATGTGTTTTGCCATAATAGCCGATATTATACAAAATCATTGCAAATATACTCTTTTTTTAAGATAATGTGCGGGCAACTCTGAACTTTGATGAATTTTATGTTTTAATTGTGATTTTTTGCGAATGTGAAAATCATTTCCCCATTCGCGGCTGCGGGAGCGCGGCGCGGAAAGGTGCTGCGGCGCACGGCCGGCGTTTCCGTACGAATCAATTTGTGTGGCGGGAACGCGGTAAACTGCGTTTTAGAGGGTGGAAAACTGGTGCCGGAAAACGGGCTGTTTTGGCCGTAAAAAATGAAAACTGATTTTCAGTGCTTTTTACCCACATCAGAGCAAAGAAAAAATATGTCTGACATATTCCGGAATATGTCAGACATATTTTAAAATACAAGGCACATATTTTTTGTCCCCCGGAAACCCGTTTGAAAACCGGGCGGAAAACGCAGACAAATACGGACAGGCGGATTCCGTACCGCCGGGCGGGTATGTGGTGCAGGTTATTTTACGAGCACTTTTTTCGAACCTACTATGTACACTCCTTCGGGAAGCCCCGAGGTGGCCGAGGAGTGGTCGGCATTCCTGCGGACGACAACGCCGTCGGTGGTTACGACGTCAACAGTCTTGTCGTTGCTGTCGGTTTTTACGGTTTCAATGTCGTTTATAACGCCGTCCATCTGGTCGGTGCGGAACGGCAGCACGGGCAGGTCGTTCTCGCCGTAGAGGTTGCCGTTTGGAAAGTCGGCCCAGTTGTAGCGCACGGATATTGGCGTGCCGGTGAATGTGCCCGACACGCTCACGGTGCTGTCGTTCTCGAGGGTGCAGCGCCCTTTGACGAACGAGCCGGTGGATGTCTGCATTATGAAGCCGCGCGGCAGCGCCACTTCCTTTACGGTGAGCGGTGCGGAGAACGTGAGCACGGCCTTGCGGTTGGTGAAACTGTAGGATTTCAGTTCGGGAGCCTTGTCGATGATGTCGGTGAAGCCGTATGTGTTTTTCAGCGCGAGCAAGGAGAGGCGGCGCGCCACCTCCTGTTTGTTCTTGGGGTGGATGTCGTCGGTCTCGCCCACGTCCACGGCTGTTGCCATGCCGGTGTTGTCGAGTTCCAGCGCCTTTTGCTGCGCCCAGCGCAGAGCCGCCCACTGCGAGCCTGGCTGCACCTCGACGGGTTGCTGGTAGCCGGCCAGCTGCACGAAGTAGAATGGGAAGTTGTTGCCCCATATCTCGCGCCAGTTGTTGATGAGGCCTTTGAAGAGGGGCTCGTATTGCACGTTGTTGCCCACGTTGTTCTCGCCCTGGTACCATATCGCACCGGCTATGGGCATGATACGCAGCGGGTAAATCATGGCGTTGTATTCGAGCGTGGGTTTCTGGAAATGTTCCGCGCCGGGGTCGCGCGCCAGTATGGCGTCGCGGTCGAAGTTGCATTCCTCGTACATGTTGAGTGTGCTTTCAAAGCCTCCCACGGCCTTTGCAGTCTCGAAGCTTACCCACGACTCGCAGGGCGTGCCGCCCCAGGCGCTGTACACGAGCCCTATGGGCACGTTGAGCTTCTTGTAGAGCTCGCGGCCGAAGAAGTAGGCCAGCGCCGAGAAGTTGGCCACCGTGGCGGGGGAGCATACCTGCCACCCGCCGTTGTTGACGGCCGCGTCTTCCTGCGGCGAGAACGCCAGTGTGTTCGACACTTGCAGCAGGCGTATGAAAGGGTAGGCGGCATTGGCCACTTCCTGCTCGTAGTTGAGCACGCAGCCCCAGCCTTGCACGGGCATTTCCATGTTCGACTGCCCGCCGCACAGCCATACCTCGCCGGAATAGAGGTCGTTGAGCAGGGTGGTCTCGCCGTCGTTGAAACGTATCCAGAACGGTTGCTTGCTTGCGTTGGGAATTTCGAGGCGGAAGGTGAACTTTCCTTCGTTGTCGGCCTTAAGTTCAATTTTTTCGCTTTGCAGGCTGAGGGTTACGGTTACGTCTGCTCCCGGCGTTGTTTTGCAGGGAATGGATACCACTGTGTTGTGCTGGAGCACCATGCCGCTCGTGAAGAAAGCGGGCAGTGTTACCTTTGCTGATGTGGGAAAAGCGAGCGATACTGCGGCAGTGGCCAGTAGAGTTTTGAATTTGGTCTTCATGGTTTTCTTATAATGTTTATTGTGTTGTTCGTTCGTTGGAGTAGGTGTGGTACGTGGCCGGGCGTCGGCCGGTTATCCTACTGTTCCTTCGAGCGAAACGGAAAGGAGTTTCTGCGCTTCGACGGCGAATTCCATAGGTAGCTTGTCGAGCACGTTTTTTGCGTATCCGTTTACTATCAGTCCCACGGCGGTTTCGGTGTCAATGCCGCGGGCGTTGCAGTAGAAGAGTTGTTCTTCGGAGATTTTCGAGGTAGTTGCCTCATGTTCCACTACTGCCGAATTGTTCTGCACGTCGATGTAGGGGAAAGTGTGTGCCCCGCACCTGTCGCCGAGGAGCAGCGAGTCGCACGAGCTGTAGTTGCGCGCCTTGTCGGCGTTCTTGCCCACGCGCACGAGGCCGCGGTAGGAGTTCTGGCTCTTGCCGGCCGATATGCCTTTGCTTATTATGGTGCTGCGCGTGTTGCGCCCGAGGTGAATCATCTTTGTTCCGGTGTCGGCCTGCTGGTGGTTGTTTGTCACGGCAACGGAGTAGAATTCGGCCTGCGAGTTGTCGCCCTTGAGCACGCACGAGGGATATTTCCATGTTATTGCCGAGCCTGTTTCGACTTGTGTCCACGACAGTTTGCTGTCGTTCCCGCGCAGTGCTCCGCGCTTGGTTACGAGGTTGTAGACACCGCCGCGCCCTTGTGCGTCGCCGGGATACCAGTTTTGGACGGTGGAGTATTTTACTTCGGCCTTTTCGTTTACGATTATCTCTACAATGGCGGCGTGCAGCTGGTTCTCGTCGCGCATGGGGGCTGTGCAGCCTTCGAGGTAGGACACGTAGCCGCCGTCGTCGCACACGATGAGTGTGCGTTCGAACTGTCCCGTACCGCGGGCGTTGATACGGAAATATGTAGAGAGTTCCATGGGGCAGCGCACGCCTTTGGGTATATATACAAAGGAGCCGTCGCTGAACACGGCGCTGTTGAGGGCAGCAAAGAAGTTGTCGCGGTAGGGTACCACCGTGCCGAGGTATTGCCTTACGAGCTCGGGGTGGTTCTTGACGGCTTCGCTTATGGAGCAGAATATTATGCCGAGCTGCGAGAGTTTTTCCTTGAACGTGGTTTTGACGGAAACGGAGTCCATAACGGCGTCGACGGCCACTCCGGCAAGCACCATGCGCTCTTCGAGCGGTATGCCGAGCTTGTCGAACGTCTTGGCGAGTTCGGGGTCTATCTCCTTTTTGCCGTTGCCTTGTGTTTTGGGCGAGGCGTAGTAGGAGATGGCCTGGTAGTCGATTTCGGGCATGTCGATGTGCCCCCATTTGGGTTGTTTCAGGGTCTGCCAGTAGTGCAGCGCCTTGAGCCTGAAGTCGAGCAGCCATTCGGGTTCGCCTTTCTTTGCGGATATGGTGCGTACAACGTCGTCGTCGAGCCCTTGGGGTATTATTTCGGTGGAAATGTCGGTGGTAAAACCATATTCGTACTTCTTTTCGGCTATGCTGCGGACGAACTGGTTTTTATTGTTTCCTTCGTTGTTTTCTTTCATTCTCGTTGTTGTTTTTTCTTTCTGTGGCTGCACTTGCATGCGGCACGTATGAGGTGCGTCCCGGGAGCAGGAAAAAAATATGTCTGACATATTTTAAATTATGTCAGACATATTTTAAAATACCTCAGAGATATTTTAAATTACCTCAGACATATTTTTTCAGTGCAGCTTTATCCTTGTTTTGCAGTCCGTGCCGGGCAGGCTGTTCTTTTATCCTGCCTGCGGCGTGAATAATGCAGTGTCGCCGTTATCCGGGCTGCTGTCTGCGTTGTTGTTCCTGTTATCGTTTATGTATTCGAACATCTTGCCCAAGGCGTCCTTGACGGGGTTGTAAAGCACCGAGTCTTTGGTCTTTTCGGGTCCGGTGATTCCTATTGCGCTCATTACATTGAATATGCAACTCATCAGCACAAGGTATTTCATTGTGCTGAGCGCTGCGCCCAGGATGCTGTTTGGCAGCCCGAGCTTCATTCCCTTGAGGGCCTTGGTAAGGATGTTTGCTACCATGCCGAGCAGTATGGGCACTACTACCCAAATCAGTATGAACGCTATAACGTCGCTCACACCTGGCGAAGCGCCTATTTTCGGGGCGAGGTATTCTCCGAAGTTGGAGTAAAGAGCGGCGGCCAGGAAGAGTCCCACAAAGAAACCTATCATCGAGATGATTTCCTTGAGGAATCCGGCGCGCCAGCCCCGGTAGACTGCCCATATTGCAAGCAGCAGTATTATGAAATCGATGAATGCCATGTTGTTAAAGCTCTGCCTTTACTTCGACCTCCTTGAATGTTTCGATTATGTCGCCTTCCTTGATGTCGTTGCAGTTTTGCAGGCTTATGCCGCACTCGTAGTTGGCTGCCACCTCGCGCACGTCGTCCTTGAACCTCTTGAGGGCTGCGATGTTTGCGGTTTGTATCACTATACCGTCGCGTATGAGGCGTGCCTTGTCGGAGCGCGACACTTTTCCGTCGGTAACGAATGCTCCGGCCACGAAGCCTACCTTGCTGATGTGGAATACCTGGCGCACTTCTACTGTGGCGGTCACTTCTTCCTTGACAACAGGTTCGAGCATTCCCTCCATTGCGGCTTTTACTTCGCCTATCGCGTCGTATATAATTGAGTATAGGCGTATGTCGACGCCTTGCTGGTCGGCCTGCTTCCTTGCGAGCACGCTCGGGCGCACCTGGAAGCCTATTATGATGGCCTGCGAGGCTGCGGCAAGCGATACGTCGTTCTCCGAAATCTGTCCTACGCTCTTGAGTATGACGTTGACCTTGATTTTTTCGGTAGAGAGCTTTTCGAGCGAGTCGCTCAGTGCCTCGACTGAACCGTCCACGTCGCCCTTTACAATAAGGTTGAGCTCTTTTGTGCCTCCTCGTGCAATGCGTCGGCCTATCTCGTCGAGCGAGAGTACGGAATGTGCGCGCAGTGCCTGCTCGCGTTGCAGTTGTTCGCGCTTCAGTGCAATCTCGCGTGCTTCCTGCTCGGTGTCCATTACGTGGAATATGTCGCCGGCCTGCGGTGCCCCGTTAAGACCGAGCAGGGTGGCTGCCTCGGCCGGGCCGACAGTGTCGATACGTTGGTCGCGCTCGTTGAATAGTGCCTTTACGCGCCCGTAGTTCGTGCCTGCCAGCACGATGTCGCCCACGTGCAGCGTGCCGTTGCTTACCAGGATGGTTGCAACGTAGCCGCGCCCGCGGTCGAGCGACGATTCGATTATCGTTCCTACGGCCTTGCGGTTGGGGTTAGCCTTGAGGTCGAGCATGTCGGCTTCGAGCAGCACTTTTTCGAGCAGTTCGCTTACTCCTATGCCTTTCTTTGCCGAAATGTCCTGGCTTTGGTATTTTCCTCCCCATTCTTCGATGAGGAAGTTCATGTTGGCCAATCCTTCTTTTATCTTGTCGGGGTTGGCGTTTTCCTTGTCTATTTTGTTTATTGCGAATACGATTGGCACGTTTGCCGCAACGGCGTGGCTTATGGCCTCCTTGGTTTGCGGCATTATGTCGTCGTCGGCCGCAATGATTATTATGGCTACGTCGGTAACCTGTGCTCCGCGGGCGCGCATAGCGGTGAATGCCTCGTGTCCCGGGGTATCGAGGAATGTGATGTGACGCCCGTTCTCGAGCGTGACGTTGTATGCTCCTATGTGCTGGGTAATACCTCCGGCCTCGCCGGCGATGACGTTGGTTTTGCGTATGTAGTCGAGCAACGATGTCTTTCCGTGGTCAACGTGTCCCATAACGGTCACGATAGGTGCGCGTGGAACCAAATCTTCCTCGTTGTCTTCTTCCTCGGCAATGGCTTCGGACACTTCGGCGCTGACATATTCGGTTTTGTATCCGAACTCTTCGGCAACGATGTCGATTGTCTCGGCGTCCATTCTTTGGTTTATGCTCACCATAATGCCTATGCTCATGCAGGTAGCTATGATTTGGTTCACCGGAACGTTCATCATTGCTGCAAGCTCGTTGGCCGTAACAAATTCCGTAAGCTTGAGTATCTTGCTCTGCGAAGCCATTTCCGAAGCAGCTTCTTCGGCGTTGAGCCTTGCGTTCTCGCGTTTCTCGCGGCGGTATTTTGCGCCTCTCGAGTCTTTCCCTTTGCTTGTAAGGCGTGCCAATGTCTCCTTAACCTGCTTTGCTACGTCCTCATCCGAAACGTCAGGCTTCAGTGGCTGGAGCTTGCGTATTTTTCCTTTCTGGCGCTTGGCGTCGTTGTTGGCGTTGCGCTGCTGGTTGCGGGAGTCTTGCTGGCGTGCTCCGCCGTTGCTGTTTACTTGCTGCCCTACGGCGTTTACGTCCACGCGTTCCTTTCCTATCCGGTTGCGTTTTTTGCGTTGTCCGCCTTGTGTGGCGGCTGCATTCTGCTTGTTCTTTTCTTCGCGTTCCTTGCGCTTTTCTTCTTTTGTTTTTTTCTTCGGGCGCATGGATTGGTTTATCGAAGAAAGGTCTATTGTCCCCAATACTTTCGGGGTGGAAAGTTCTACCTGCGGGTGAAGCTGGAAGATACCGTCCTTTACTGTGCCGATAGCGTCGGCTTTCTTTTCGGCTGTGTCGTTTGCGCTTGCCTGTTGTTCATTGGCTTTTTCTGCTTTCGTCTCAGGTGCGCTGTTTTTCGTGCCTTCTTTTTCTTTTTCGGGACTGCCTGCTTCTTTCCCGGTTTCTGTTGCGGGTTGTTTTTCCTCACCTGCTTTTGCTTCGGGGAGTTTTGTCTCCTCCTGCTGCTGTGCTGGTTCGGCTTTCTTTTCAGTTGCCGGCTGGCTTTCCTTGTTGCTTTTCCCGGCCTTCGGTTTTTCTACGGCGGTGGCGGCTGCTGCCGCTGCTTTTGTTTCTTCAGCAGGTTTTTGTTCTGCCTTTTCCTGTTTTTTTGCAGGCTCCGGTTTTGCTTCGATGTCGATTTTGCCTACCGTTTTAATTTTAGGCATTATGTCGGCAGGGATTTCGGTTTTTATAACTTCCGGTTCTTGCGTTTTTTGCGGCGCAGGTGCTTTCTTTTCTTTGCCCTGGTGTCCAAGGATAAGCTTTTCGGCTTCCTTGCGGAGGTCTTTGTCGGCGCCGAATTCTTTTTTCAGGATTTCGTATTGTTCGTCGGTTATTTTCTCGCTTGGCGAAGCGTTTACTTCGAAGCCTTTCTCACGCAGGAAGTCGACTATCGTGCCGATACCTACGTTAAATTCTCTTATTATTTTATTTAGGCGTATACTCATATAAATTTATTCGTCCTCAAATTCTGCTTTCAAAATGCGTAATACTTCATCAACGGTAGATTCTTCGAGGTCGGCCTTTTCAACGAGCATTTCTCTCGGTGCGTTGAGCACTGCCTTGGCGGTGTCGAGCCCGAGTGCTTTTATTGCGTCGATTACCCACTGGTCGATTTCGTCGGAGAATTCGTCGAGGTAGATGTCTTCTTCATCCTGTGAGTTTTCAACCTCGCGGAATACGTCGATTGTGTAACCGGTAAGCATTGAGGCGAGTTTGATGTTCATTCCTCCGCGTCCTATTGCGAGGGACACTTCTTCGGGTTTCAGATATACTTCGGCCTTTCTTTCTTCGGTGTTGAGTTTCAGGCTGGAGATTTTTGCGGGTGCGAGCGAGCGTTGTATGAACAGCGATTCGTTAGCCGTGTAGTTGATTACGTCGATGTTTTCGCCTCGCAGTTCGCGTACTATGCCGTGTATTCGGTTGCCCCTTACGCCAACGCATGCTCCTACGGGGTCAATGCGGTCGTCGGCGCTTTCTACGGCAATCTTTGCGCGTTCGCCGGGTATGCGTGCCGCGCGTTTTATTGTTATCAGTCCGTCGGCTATTTCGGGCACTTCGGCTTCGAGCAGCCTTATAAGGAAGTCGGGCGACGTGCGGCTCAGGTAGATTTTCGGGTTATTGTTGGCGTTGTCCACGCGCAGCACTACGGCGCGCACTGTTTCGCCTTTCCTGAAGAAGTCTCCGGGTATCTGTTCGCTTTTTGGCAGGAGCAGTTCGTTTCCTTCGTCGTCTACGATGAGCATTTCGTTTTTCCACACCTGGTAAACCTCGCCGCTCACTACCTGTCCCACGCAGTCCTTATATTTGTTGTAAAGGGCGTCGTGTTCCAGTTCGAGCACTTTGCTTGCCAGTGTTTGGCGCAGTGTTAGTATGGCGCGGCGGCCGAATTTTGCGAAATTGATAGGTTCGCTCACTTCCTCGCCTATTTCGTAGTCGGGGTCGATGGCGTGTGCGTCGGTCAGGGCGATTTGTTTGTTGGGGTCTTCAACTTCGTTGTCGGCTACTACTTCGCGGTTGCGGTAGATTTCTAGGTCGCCCTTGTCGGGGTTTACTATTACGTCGAAGTTCTCGTCGCTGCCGAACATTTTGGCAAGCACGTTGCGGAAGCTCTCTTCGAGCACGCCCACGAGCGTGGTGCGGTCGATGTTCTTCGTTTCCTTGAACTCGGCGAAGGTACCAATCATGCTGATTGCGTCTTCTTTCTTTTGTGGCATTTTATGTATTGTTTTTATTTTTCTTCGTCCTTGTCGGTGTGCGGCGTGCCGCCGCGTGTTTATTTGAAGTTTATCACGGCGCGTGTGGAGTTGACGTCGGCAAATGCGAGCGTGCGGTCCTGGTCTATCATTTTTGCCCGCTTTGCTCCTTCGGGCTTGAAGCGCACCTTGGTGCTCATGGTAAAGCCCTCGCCGGATATTTCCTTCAGTATGCCCTTGAGCTTTTCGCCTGCGCGTGTCTGCACTTCCACTTCCTGGCCCACGTGGTTTTCGTATTGGCGAAGCACTTTGAAAGGCTGGCCTATTCCGGCGCTTCCCACCTCGAGTTCGTAGTCTTCGGTGTCGCGGTCAAGGTGTGCTTCGATGTACTGGCTCAGCTGCACGCAGTCGTCTATCCACACGCCGTCTTTATGGTCTATTTCGACAACAATGCGGTCGTCGGGGCTGACTGTCAGGTCGGTAAGGAAGTAATCCTTGCCTTCAAGCCATCCGTTTACGATGGTTTCAACTTTCGATTTTTCTATCATATAGCTCTTGGGTTATTAACAATAAGTGAGGAACTTTTGCAAGCCCCTCACCCTTGTACGCTGCAAAATTATTATTTTATTTTTAATATACAATGTGTTGGAGGGCTTTTTTTGCATACGTGCGGCAAAAATTAGCATAATCGTAACTTTTTTGCCGTTTCCGCCCGTGTGCGGCGGCGTGTGCCGCAAAAATGCCCGCCTTGTCGCGGTTTTCGCGGCATGGTTGCGTGCGGCGCAAGGGGAGTGCCGTTTTTGTCCGCATTTTCGGGGCAGTTTTCAAACGGGTTTTCAGAGGGAGGAAAATATGTCTGAGATATTTTGAAATATGTCTGACATATTTCGAAATATGTGCCTTGTATTTTTTCCTTGCTCCCGGGCGGGGTAAACGCGCTGAAAACCAGTTTTCATTTTTCGGGCGTGGAAAACGCTGTTTTCAAGCCCCGGTTTTGCACTCGGGCGTCGCGTTTTTTCTTGAAGATTTTTTTGCCGCGCGTTGTGCCGTTCCGGCAAAAGGTGTTACCTTTGCAGCCGATAAGCACGAGAGTGGATAGATTTGTACTGCTTGCAACCACTAAAAAACAATGCTAAAACGTCGGCCCCGCCGGGGATTCCTGTTGTACATGGTTTTTGCGGTTTGAGCTTTCAAGCCTTTTTGCTCCCGAATGCTTAAGAAAACATATTATTAACAGCACGCAGATTGTTCTGTGTGCGCAAAAACCTAAAGTAATGGCTTATTTATTCACTTCCGAATCAGTATCCGAGGGTCATCCCGACAAGGTGGCCGACCAGATTTCGGATGCCGTGCTTGACGAGTTGCTCGCATACGACGCCAACTCTAAAGTAGCTTGCGAAACATTGGTTACCACCGGACAGGTGGTGGTTGCCGGTGAAGTAAAGACAAAGGCTTATGCCGATTTGCACGAAATCGTGCGCAAGACGATAGGCAAAATCGGTTACACAAAAGCAGAGTACAAGTTCGAAGCCGAATCGTGCGGCGTGCTCAACGCCATACACGAGCAGAGCCCCGACATCAACCGCGGAGTGGAGCGCAGCGACCCCATGGAGCAGGGCGCAGGCGACCAGGGAATCATGTTCGGCTACGCCACCAACGAAACCTCTAACTACATGCCGCTCACCCTTGCGCTGGCCAACAAGATACTCACCGTGCTGGCCGACATACGCCGCGAGGGAAAGGTGATGACATACCTGCGCCCCGACGCAAAGAGCCAGGTGACCGTGGAGTATGACGACAACAACCGCCCCTGCCGCATAGACACCATCGTAGTATCTACGCAGCACGACGAGTTCATAGCGCCACGCAACGGCAACCAGACCGAGGCCGACAAAGCCATGCTCGCCCAGATACGCAGCGACGTGGAGCACGTACTCATACCCCGCGTAATAAGCGAAATAAACGACGAAAGCATAAAGAAGCTGTTCGACGGCAAAATAAATTATTTCGTCAACCCCACGGGCAAGTTCGTAATAGGCGGCCCTCACGGCGACACCGGCCTCACCGGCCGCAAAATCATAGTCGACACCTACGGCGGGCGCGGCGCGCACGGCGGCGGCGCATTCTCGGGCAAGGACCCCTCGAAGGTGGACCGCTCGGCCTCGTATGCAGCGCGCCACATAGCCAAGAACCTCGTGGCAGCCGGAGTGGCCGACGAAATGCTCATACAGCTGAGCTATGCCATAGGCGTTGCCGAACCGATTAACATATATGTCAACACCTACGGCACATCGCACGTCAGCATGCCCGACGGCGAGATAGCAAAGAAGGTGGGTGAGATGTTCGACCTCCGTCCCAAGGCAATCGAAGACCGCCTCAAGCTGCGCAACCCCATTTACGAGGAAACCGCTGCCTACGGCCATTTCGGCCGCGAACCGCAAACGGTGAAGAAAACCTTTACAAACCGTTATGCAGGCGATAAAACCGTGGAGGTGGAACTCTTTACGTGGGAAAAACTCGATTACGTAGACAAGGTGCGCCAGGCCTTCGGCCTTTGATAAGGCGCACGGGCATTAGTCCCGACCCGGAAATACCCGCCCGCACCGGCAGCAGCGAACGCCGGTGCGGGCTTTTCCGTGCCGTTTGCCGGGGCGGCGGGCAGTGCGCGGTGTATATGTGGCGGTTGTATGGCGGCGTAATGTGGGGCTCCCGAAATGTTAAAACGCGGTCTCCGTTTTTCTGTTAAATAAGGGTACTGTTTTTTCGCCTCTCTGAGCAAAGAAAAAAAGCAAGGCACATATTTTAAAATATGTCCGACCTATTTCAAAATTTCTCAGACCTTTTTTTTGCCCCCTGAAAACCCGCATGAACAAAGGCCGGAACGGGATATGTTAAATGCGGACAAAAACCGATGGCCGCCGGGCTGCGTGCCGCTTGGCCGGTGGAGGGCATGGTATTCGCCGTGCGCATGGTTGCGCACCGGCACTGCCGCGTCACGATTCTTATAAGACGCGGCCCGGGCGTGCAGGTTGGCGATAAATTCGTACTTTTGCACACGTATGCAACGGTACGGTTTTCATAGCAAACGTATATGACAGAGATAAAAAGCATAGCGGTGTATGCCGCGTCGAGTTCGCAGGTGCCGCAGCCTTTCTTAGAGGCCGCCGGAGCGCTGGGCGCGCAGATGGCCGCCAAGGGGATACGCCTTGTCTACGGGGCGGGAAAAGTAGGGCTTATGGGCGCGCTTGCCGACGCCTGCCTCGGCGGCGGGGGAACGGTGACGGGCGTGATTCCGCAGTTCATGGTCGATAACGGCTGGTGCCGCGACGGGCTTACCGAACTGGTGGTTACGCCCGACATGCACGTGCGTAAGGAAACAATCGTATCCATGGGCGACGCCACGATAGCGCTGCCCGGAGGGTGCGGCACGCTCGAGGAATTGCTCGAGATTATAACCTGGAAACAGCTCGGCCTGTACAGCAAACCTATAATAATACTTAACACGTGCGGCTTTTTCAACCCGTTGCTCGAGATGTTCGACCGTGCAATCGACAACCGCTTCATGCGCCCCGTGCACCGCTCGCTGTGGAGCGTGGCCGCCACGCCCGAAGAGGCACTGCAACTGGCCGAGACCACGCCGCCCTGGGACACGGGCATATCCAAGATGGCGCAGATTTGATACCAAGCCCCGAAAAAAAGAGTAAAGAGCAAGATGTTTTCAAGCCAGCAACAGTCGGTGACAGATAGCGCGGCGGTGTATTCGTTCGAAGATACCGCGCAGGCCGTTGTTGTTCGGAAACCCACCACGCCGCGCGAAGTGCTCCGGCTTCTGCCTGCCGACGCAACCCCGGCGCAGCAGGATTCGGCCATACAGGCCATGCTCGACATACCGCCCGCCGTAATATCCTCACGACCCGACACGCTCAACCTTCCGGGCCTCGAAGGTTCGCCCGCAAAGGTGGATTTGTCGCGATACAGCTATAAGGACAACTTCTTTTCCGGCTCCGAGTTCTTTCACCCCGAGCTGCGTGTGACGCAGATAGGCATGGCTGCCGAACCTATGCCCTACCGGCTGAGAGACGATGATTTCGTAACCGGGGCATTGCTCGTGAGTTTCTTTCTCGTGGCTCTCTTTATCGTTCGCTCAAGCCACATACTGCTCGAAAAAATAAAGGACTTCTTTTACGTGCGCGGCAACGACGACAACATGCCGGCGGTAAATACCGACAGCGAACTGCGTAACCAGGCACTGCTCGTAATTCATACGTCGTTCGTAATAGCAATACTATTTTTCGATTACACACAGCAGGCACTGACGCATGTGTTCAACTCCGTGTCGCCTTACATACTGCTCGGCACCGACGCGGGTATCTGCCTTTTGTATTTTGCAGCCAAAATGCTTGCGTATCATTTCGTGAACTGGGTGTTTTTCGAGAAAAGGCAGCGCCGCAAATGGATGGAAAGCTATGTGCTTACCGTTATGATGACGGGGCTGGCCTCGTTCCCGCTCGTTTTGCTGCTGGTGTATTTCGATTTGCCATTCAGAGTGGCCGGAACAGCTTTCATAATTATAGCAGGACTGTCGAAATTGTTGCTTTTTGTAAAGTGCAAACAAATATTTTTCAACTTAACTTACAGCATATTCCACTTATTTTTGTACTTTTGCACCCTGGAATTGATACCCATGCTTTTGCTATGGCGCATTCTGGTTTATTGCAACGAAATATTGGTAGTGAATATTTGAGATAATGATTAAGAAAATATTAGTTTCTCAGCCGCAACCGAGTTCGGCAAAGTCTCCTTATTACAATATTGCAGAAAAACATGGCGTGGAGCTTGTCTTCCGTCCCTTTATAAAGGTGGAAGGCATAGATGCCAAGGAATTCCGGAAACAGAAGGTAAACATTCTTGACCACACCGCCATAGTATTCACTTCGCGCACGGCTGTGGACCATTTCTTCCGCCTTGTTACGGAGCTGCGCATTACCGTGCCCGAAGACATGAAGTATTTCGGAATTTCCGAAACGGTTGCGCTCTACATACAAAAGTATGTGGTTTACAGGAAGCGCAAGGTTTTCTTCGGCACTACGGGAAAACTGCCCGAGCTGATAGCTGTAATGGCCAAGCACAAAAGCGAGAACTACCTTATCCCGCTGAGCGACGTGCACGACGACCATATACAGAAAATGCTCGACGAGAAGAACCTCAAGCATAGCGAATGCGTGATGTACCGCACGGTAAGCAACGATTTCACGCCCGACGAGAAGTTCGACTACGACATGCTGGTGTTCTTCAGCCCCGCCGGAATACAGTCGCTGCGGAAGAACTTCCCCGAGTTCAACCAGGGCGACATACGCATAGCCTGTTTCGGCCCCGCTACGGCCAAGGCGGCGAGCGACGCCGGGCTTCGCCTGGACTTGGAAGCGCCAACGGTGAAAATGCCTTCAATGCCGTCGGCTCTCGACCTTTATCTTTCGGAAAACGAAAAGTAAACAATTCTTCATAAGCTAATAAGCACATAAAGGTGTCGGCATTGTTTGTGCCGGCACCTTTATGTTTTCATGCGCGTGCCGCAGGACGGGACGCATGTGCGGCACAGCGGGGCAGGTTTGCGGCAGGAAATCCCACTTGCCGGATGTGCGGGAAGCGAGGTCGGAAATGTCCGTTTCGGGGCGGGAAAAAGTGAAAACTGATTTTCAATGCGTTTATCCCACATGGGAGCAAATAAAAAATACAAGGCACATATTTCGAAATATGTCAGACATATTTTAAAATATCTCAGACATATTTTCCGCCCCCTGAAAACCCGCCGCGAAACTGCCCCGAAAATGCGGACAAAAAAGGCCGCAACCGGCCGTTGTTCCGCATGTACCCTCATTTACCTGCCGGCGTTCGGGCCTTTCCCGGCAGGGGAGGTCGAGAAAACTTGCGTTTTCGTTTGCCGTTGCGCCAGTCTTTCATTACTTTTGTAATCAATGGAATTGAAGAGGCATACATTCCGCAAGCGCGAGCGCCTGAGGCTGCGCAATGAGATAGACGCGCTTTTTTCGGCGGGGAACAAGTCGTTCTCGGCCTATCCCGTGCGCGCCGTATGCAGGACAACGCCGTTCAAGGGTGTGGAGGTATGCGTGCTGATAAGCGTGCCGAAGCGTCATTTGCATTGTGCCGTCGACCGCAACAGGGTAAAAAGGCAGTTGCGCGAGGCCTACCGCCTGAACAAGTATATCGTGATAGACGCTGTGGCGGGTTACAATTCGGAACGCAGCGCTGACAACCGGCTTTCGCTGAACATAGCGCTCGTGTGGCTGTCGAAGGAGAAGTTTCCCACAAGTGAGGTTGAGAAAAAAGTGAGAAACCTGTTGCACCGTGCGGCCGAGAAATATTTCCTTGCGGATAGCGCAGAAGCCTTGGCCGGCGAAGCGGACGGATAAGTAAGGTGGTGCCGTTTTTCACGGCAGCTTGATTATGTAAAACAGGCTTGTGCCGCAATGTTTCGGCATGGCGGCGGCAGTTTAAAGAAGCATACGAGGAATGAAGGTAGCAAGTGTGATAAGAAACGTATTCACGGCGTTGCTTGTAGCTCCCATACGGTTTTACCAGCGTTTCGTGTCGCCGTACACGCCGCCTTCATGCCGCTTTGTGCCTACCTGCTCGCAATATGCCCTGGAAGCCTTGCGCAAACACGGACCGGTGAAAGGTTTGTACCTTGCCGTGCGCCGCATTCTGCGCTGCCACCCTTGGGGCGGCAGCGGTTACGACCCGGTTCCCTGAGCAAGTGGCGCTGTTTCAGTACATTCCCAGGAATTTTTTTATTTTGTGCAGCGGGATACCGAAGTTGAAAGTGCTGTTGCCGTATGTGTTTGCAAAGTTCACGCAAACAACGTCGCCAAACATGTTAAGCACCGGGCTGCCGCTCGAGACATCCATAACGGGAAGGGAGTATCTTATCCAATGTTCGTCGGGGTCTTGCAGTATGCTCCCTTCGTACACTCCGGCTTTGAGAAGCTCGCCGTCGGTTGCGGCATTTGCATTCTTGCCGTAGCCAATCATGCACAGGTCCGTGCCTCCTTTTAGCCTGCGTGCCTCGTTGTCGGAGCGCAGGTTGAGCATTGCCGTTTCGAACATGGTACGTTTGCCGCGGTTCTTATCGAGAAAATGGAAAATGTACTTTCCTTTCGGGGTTTCTTTCGTTTTCAGCTGTATTACCGCAAGGTCGGTGTCGTCCAGCCCTGAGACCTTGGTGATGTTGCATTCCTTAAGGTAGTCGCTTTCGGTGGTGTCACTCTTGTGGAAAGCCACTTTTACGTTGCTTGCGCAGTTTATTATGATTTTGTCGTAGCGTATGTCGTCGAGCCGACTGATTACCTTTTTGTAGCTCTTGTATGAATTGCCCAGCTCTTCCAGTTTCAGGAAAAGATATTCGTCGCCTTTGGCCGGAGCAGCCCTGTGTGCGCTGGCGTATTCCCTGAAGGCGCGCAGTTTTTCCGACACGTTGTTGTATTGTTCTGCCGTTTGCGCCTCGGCCTGCGTCATGAAGTCCTTTATCTGGGTAACCGACGCCTCAAGGCTAACCCTTGCTGTTTCCTGGTCTATTTCGGGGCGGACTATGTGGCGGTTGGTAAGTATGTCTCCCTTTTTGTTGATGAAGAATCCCGTTCCGTAAACGGTTTGGGCGTTTTTCGTTACCGTGTCGACGTTGTCTGTAAGGTTCAGGAGGTTTCCTTTGCTGTTAATGCCTGTGAAGTAAAGGAATTTTCCTCCTATGTTCATCGAGTAGTAGTATCTGTTGGCTACGAGCACAACTCCCGACGCGCTTTTGCGGTAAATGCTCTTTGCGCTTTTGGGGCGTTCGCGGCAGCCGGCCAGTATTGCGACCGAAAGCAGCAACAGCGTAAAGATGTACACGTTTGTTTTTACCATTGTTTTTGTCAGCATTTACCGAAAGTGAAGTATCGAGACGCAAAAGTAAACTAATTTTTTTATTTTTTCACGTTTTTGCGTGTTTTACAAGGAACATCTGCAAAAATAACGGCGATATTGCAGTAAATGATATGTGTATTTGTCTTTTTCGGGCAAAGAAATTTGTTTTTGCAGGTTTGCACCGTGTGCCCTTCGGGAGCAAGAAAAAAATATGTCTGACATATTTTGAATTATGTCAGACATATTTTAAAATATCTCAGAGATGTTTTCCGGCAGCTCAGTCTTCTATCAGGTTGTTTCCTGTCATTTCTTCGGGCTGCGGCAGACCCATGATGTGCAGAATGCTCGGTGCAACGTCGGCCAGTATTCCGTCCTTTACTTTTGCGTTCTTGTTGTCGGTAATGTAGATGAACGGAACGGGGTTGAGCGAGTGTGCTGTGTTGGGCGTGCCGTCGGGGTTGATGGCGTTGTCGGCGTTGCCGTGGTCGGCTATTATGATGGCCTCGTATCCGGTGGCCTGTGCGGCTTCCACCACGTCGTGCACGCAACTGTCAACGGCGGCCACGGCCTTTGCAATTGCGTCGTACACGCCGGTGTGTCCAACCATGTCGCCGTTGGCAAAGTTAACGACGATGAAGTCGTATTTGTTCTCCTTTATCGAGGCCACGAGTTTGTCTTTCACTTCGTATGCGCTCATTTCGGGCTTGAGGTCATAGGTAGCCACCTTGGGCGAAGCCACGAGCGTGCGTTCCTCGCCGGGGAAGGGCTCTTCGCGTCCGCCGTTGAAGAAGAACGTTACGTGCGCGTATTTCTCTGTCTCTGCGGTGTGCAGCTGTTTCAGCCCTTTAGAGCTGAGGTATTCGCCGAGTGTGTTGTTTACGTTTTCTTTGGGGAAGAGGATGTGCACATTCTTGAAATCGGCGTCGTAAGGCGTCATGCAGTAGAACTGAAGTCCCGGAATGGTGGTCATTCCCTCTTCGGGCATGTCTTTCTGGGTGAGAACGTAGGTTATTTCGCGTGCGCGGTCGTTGCGGTAGTTGAAGAAGATAACCACGTCGCCTTCCTTAATGCGTCCGTCAACGTTGGCGTTTACGAGCGGCTCCATGAATTCATCGGTGTTCTTGTGCTCGGGCGTGTCGCTGTCGTAGCAGTCCTGCATGGCTTCTACAAGGTTGTCCACTTCTTTGCCTTTGCCGTGCACGAGCTGGTCGTAAGCCACCTTGACGCGGTTCCAGCGTTTGTCGCGGTCCATGGCGTAGAAACGGCCTATTACCGTTGCTACTGCGCCTATGGTGTTGTTGCAGTGGTTTATCACTTCCTCAACGAAGCCTTTGCCGCTGCGCGGGTCGGTGTCGCGTCCGTCCATGAAGCAGTGCACGTAGGTGTTGTCAATGCCGTATTCCTTGGCTATGTCGATGAGTTTGAGCAGGTGCTTCAGTTCGGAGTGCACGCCGCCGTTCGAGGTTAGGCCCATGATGTGCAGGTTTTTGCCTGTTCTCTTTGCGTATTCGTAAGCCGATATTATTTCGGGGTTTTTAAGGATACTGCCGTCGGCGCAAGCGCGGTTAATTTTTACGAGATCCTGGTAAACAACCCTGCCGGCGCCTATGTTCAGGTGTCCGACCTCGGAGTTTCCCATCTGTCCGTCGGGCAGTCCTACGCTTTCGCCGCATGCGAGCAGTTGCGAGTGGGGATAGTTTGCCGTCAGGTAGTCCATTGTTGGGGTGGGGGTGTTGTAAATCACGTCGCCTTTGCCGTGTTTTCCTATGCCCCAGCCGTCAAGGATAATCAAAAGTGCTTTCTTTGCCATTTTTCTGTGGGTTTTTATAGTAGATAAAATTTTTCCGACCGTAAAATTACTACTTATTTTGCTTGTAGTAAGCCGCTTGTTGCGAAAGTAGGCTATTTTAACAAAACCGTAGCCGGTTTGTAAAACGCTGTTGTAATTTGTCCGTGTTCCGAGCAGAAAAATTGAAAACTAATTTTCAAAGTGTTATATCCCTCTCGGAGCAAATAAAAAATATGTCTGACATAATTCGAAATATGTCTGACATATTTTAAAATATCTCAGACATATTTTCGCGCTTTTGAAAACCGGGACGGGAATGTTGCGAAAAATGCAGACACTAAACCCAAAACGGTCATTAGGTAATTAAGTAGTAATGTCGAGTGCGGTCTCTTCGCCAACTTACGCACTT
>ERZ826146.750-NODE-750-length-35927-cov-9.774560_pt1 | contig 35927 bp, 30 predicted proteins | sample MGYA00519857_ERZ826146 | MGnify/ENA primary metagenome ERZ826146 (study PRJEB31778, sample SAMEA3449222) | human gut metagenome | biome: human gut; feature: human-associated habitat; material: faeces | place: United Kingdom | collected 2010/2012 ...
CGTTCTCTTGGGGGTCAAAGGGGGCCATTCTCTCACGTGAGAGAATGGCCCCCTTTATTCACCGCAGCCCTTGGGTTGCAATATTCTTCCCTTAAAAGGGAAATTTTCCAAAAATCAAATGAGATTCTTTTCAGAATCAGCATCAAACAAATGCACCAGTTTGGCATCAAAGCCAAACTTCACCGCCGTATGCCGCGCATACGCCATCGGATCAATATTCGCGGTGGGAATGACTGCCACAACATCCTGCCCATTCGCGGCAAGGTGCAGATGCAGCTCGCTGCCCATCAGCTCGCTGACGTCGACCTCGGCAGGGATGCCGCTCTCGCCGAGCGCGATATGCACGGGGCGCACGCCCGCGGTGACGCTGCGGCTCTCGACGCCTGCGGCGGCGAGCTTTGCGCTCTGCTCTGCGGTAAGCGTGACGGTCTCGCCCATGACGGTGAGTGTATAGCTGTCGGCGGTCTTTGTGAGCTGGCAATTTTCAAAGAAATTCATCTGCGGCGAGCCGATGAAGCCCGCGACGAACAGGTTCGCCGGATGGTTGAAGACCTCCTGCGGCGTGCCGATCTGCTGGATGTAGCCGTCGCGCATGATGACGATGCGGTCGCCGAGGGTCATGGCCTCGACCTGATCGTGCGTGACGTAGATGAACGTGGTGTCGATCTTCTCGCGCAGCTTGATGATCTCCGCGCGCATCTGGTTGCGCAGCTTCGCGTCGAGGTTTGAGAGCGGCTCGTCCATCAGCAGCACCTTGGGGCTTCTGACGATGGCGCGGCCGATGGCCACGCGCTGGCGCTGGCCGCCGGAGAGCGCCTTGGGCTTGCGGTCGAGAAATTGGGTGATATCAAGGATCTCTGCCGCCTCGCGCACGCGGCGGTCGATCTCGTCGTTGGGCATTTTCTTGAGATGCGTCTTGCCGTCCGCGTCTGTCTCGGCGATCTTCTTGAGCTTGAGCGGGAAGGCGATGTTTTCATAGACGGTCATGTGCGGATAAAGCGCATAGTTCTGGAAGACCATCGCGATGTCGCGGTCTTTGGGCGCGACATCGTTCATCTGCTTGCCGTCGATGAAGAGCTCGCCGCCGCTGATCTCCTCGAGACCGGCGATCATGCGCAGCGTGGTCGACTTGCCGCAGCCGCTCGGGCCGACGAGCACGATGAACTCCTTGTCGGCCACGTCGATATTGAAGTCCTGCACGGCGACAACGCCTTCGTCAGTGATCTCCAGATTGTTCTTCTTTTCGACGGCCTCGTCTTTCTTCTTTTTCTTCTTGCTTTCGGTGTTGGGGTAGACCTTTCGGACATTTTTCAGAATGACCTCTGCCATAATCGTGAACCGCAGTCCTGCCGCCTCCGCGATACAGGACCTCGCAGCCGCCTGAGCGCGCCGCTTTACGGCAGGTCTCCACACTGCCGCACCGCCGGTTCGGCGGAAAACGTTCCTCCTTTTGTATTTCCCGCGAGCGGTACGTAGAGGTGGAGTAGCACAGGCGGGAGGGAATGGAAGTGAGCAAAACTGCTCGAAACCAGTATACGGCAAAGCGCGGCTTTCCACAATGGAAAACCGCGCTTTCATACTGCATTTTGGTAAGATAGATAACAAAAAGAACCGAAATTTATGCCTTTTTACTACGGCGGCGGCGATAGACGACCGCCAGCCGGTCGATGAGCAGATCGTAGACAAAAAAGAGCAGAAGCCCCATCGCTGCCGTTGCCCACAGCAGCCACGCTGCGCTCTCGGAAAACTCCTGCACGACGGCGGGGAGCTTGAAGACAAAGATGATGAGCGCGTACATGACGCCCATACTCACGGTGCAGAGGCCGAGCTTCGCAAAGAGCCGCAGCGCTTTGGACGAGATCGCGTCAAGATTCGGCTTCACGAGGGGATAATAGCCGAGAAAGCAGAACACAAGCGCTGCTTCCTTGTCCGCGCAGAGAAGAAGTCCCAAGACTGCCGCCGCGGCAAAGCAGCTCCATGCGTAGCTTTTGCGGCATTCCTCGCGCGCGGGCAAAAGCGTAGCCGATGCGAGGATCGGCCAGGCGTAGGTCGAGAGCGGAATGACGCCGCTGAGCCAGAGGAAGGCGACCGCGAGCGCGCACAGTACGCCGCACAGCGCCAGTTCATGTGTTTTCTTTGCCAAAATTTACTTCACATCGCTTTTACAGATATTCCGGCTCCATCGCGTCGTGGAGCACGGTGGTGATCGCGTCGGAAAAGACGCTGTCGGAGTGCGCGTGCAGGGCGTTGAGCGTCTCCGCCACGGCGGCGACCTTCACTTTGCCGGTGGAGTACACATCCTGATCGAAGATGAAGCGCACTTCCTTTTCTTGCACCTGCTGGACCTGGTTGCCGCTGCGGATGTTGCGCTGGACAAAGCCGGGGCCTGCGTGCAGCTTGAGCGCCGCGAGCGTGTCGAGCTTGCGCTCGACGTCGACCGAGCACTTGGCGACGCTCGCTTCGTCCACGCCGTCCTCGTCGAGAATGCCGAGGTATGGCGGCTGGAGCAGATCGTTCCAGCGGCGGCCCGTGAGGCCGAGCTGCTCGCGCGAAATGGCGTTCACAAAGCGAAGGCCCACGCGGTCAAAGCAGTTGGGACGGTAAATCTTGATAAACTGGCCGAGCGGCTCGTCGAGACGGGCGGCAAAGTCCTCCCAATGCGTGTAGCGCATGGTAGAAAGGGCGATGAAGTCCTTCGTGAGGCTCAGCTTGTAGCCGCCGTCTTCGGAAATGAACGTGTGGTTGTTGACCGTCCGCGCGGGCGCGCCGTTCACGCCGGGCAGCTTTTCCACCTGGCACTGGTAGCGCGGGAACGCCGCGCGCACGGTCTCCTGAAAGTCGGCGGGCTCGCGCGTGTCGATCGAGAGGATCGTGGGGAAGCGCAGCTGGCAGATGACTTCGATGAGCTGAGATTTGCCGTAGGCGTAGCGGCGGTTATCGGAAGAGATCATAACGTAAATACCTCCGTCATGTTGCATTTGATTATAAATTATAGAGGAAAGAAAAACGATTGTCAAATCAGCGTTCGTGCGCGAAGAAGCGCTGATAAAACTTACCAGCAGAAAAACTGCATATCCGATTTTTTATGAGTCAAACTACCCTTGCGATACCCAAACCGCAAAACTCTTTCAAACAGGTGAAACCAAAAACAATTGTAGGAAAAGGAGAAAATCATTATGTCCAGCAAGAACAGCAACAAGCTCAACATCCCCGAGGCCAAGGCCGCTATGAACAAGTTCAAGATGGAAGCCGCCAGCGAGGTCGGCGTCAACCTCAAGCAGGGCTACAACGGCGATCTGACCTCCCGCGAGGCCGGCTCTGTCGGCGGCCAGATGGTTAAGAAGATGATCGAGAGCTACGAGAAGAACCTGTAAAAAAGGCTCTTTCGCAAATCGCAGACAAAGGGCGCGGCCAACAGGCCGTGCCCTTTTTGCTGCGATGGACGAAATGACAGAAGATATTCTGCAAAGCCTTCCGGCACGCTCGCTCCGCGCGGGAATATTTTCCATTCCCGCGCGGAGGAGACAAAAGGGCAGGGGACTTGCCGCCCTTGGTGCTCATTTTGCGCAATTTATTTGCAAAAATACCTTATTGCATTTTCTGCTGATTTGATATAAAATTTCGATAACTGTGCATGTATTACTTCAAACGGAAACATACGCGCGCGGGAAAGCGGCGAACCGCGGCGGGCGGCCTGCCGGAATACGCAGGGAGGTGTCCGTATGCGCGCCATCGAGCACTTTAAAACCATCACGCATCATCGCCATCTGGTGCGGCAATACTGTTTTCGCCTCGGCCTGTACTATCAGGGGTTAGCGCATGACCTGAGCAAATACAGCCCCTCGGAATTCTGGCGCGGCGTCAAGTATTATCAGGGCTACCGCAGCCCGAACGACGCTGAGCGGCGCGAAAACGGCGTGAGCCTTGCGTGGCTCCACCACAAGGGACGCAACCGCCACCACTTTGAATACTGGATCGACTACTGTATTGCCGACGACGGTAAGGTCTACATGGGCGGGTGCAAAATGCCGCTCAAATATGTAGCCGAAATGTTCTGCGACCGCATTGCCGCCTGCAAGGTCTATCAGGGCGACAAATATACCGACGCCTCGGCCTACGACTACTACGAAAAGTCGCGCGGCCATATCCTCATCCATCCCGAGACCGGCGAGCTCATCGGCAAGATGCTGCTCGTACTCAAGGAGCAGGGTGAGGACGCGGCGTTCGACTATGTGCGCGCTCTTCTGCGCGAGGAAAAGCAATGTCCGACAAAATGAGAAAACTGTCAGAAGATCGCTTGCAATCCTGCATATTTCAGAGTAAACTATTTTCATTATAGAATTTTAACAGAGGACGGACAAGAACCAATGACTCATCCCTACAAGACGCGCGAGGGCGGCGCGACGGTAACGATCTTTGTACCCTACGATTGCCGGAACCACTGCCCGTTTTGCGTGAACAAGCAGGAATACGCCCATGCTGAGGGCTTCAGCGTGGAGGCGATCCTCAAGAGCATCGCCGTGATGGACGAGATCACGCCGCGCTGCGACTTTGTTTTCACCGGCGGCGAGCCGTTTGCCAACTTAAAAGCGCTCCAGCGCATGCTCGACGCCATCCCCACGACCCACAAGGTCTATATCAACACGACCTTCCCCGTGCAGCCTGGATGCAGCGCGGAGGAGATGATCGCTTTCACCGAGCGCAATCGCGACAAGATCACCTGCATCAACATCTCGCGCCACCTGACGAAGTATGTCGAGGAGTCGCCCGACGAGGTCGTCGCCCGTATCGCAACGCCCAAGCGTGTGAACTGCGTGCTGTACATGGACTATCCCGCCGACGAGCTTGTGGACTACGCAGAGCGCTGGCGCAAGTACAACATCCCCGTGCAGTTCCGCTACGACTACACCGAGACGACGCCCGAGAACCTCTATCAGGAGGAGGGCGACAAGATTTTGGCAGACCTTAAAAAGCGCTTCACCTACAAGGGTCTCGACGGCTGCCGCATGCGCAACGGCTACCACTTCGATTACAAGGGCCTGCACATGACCTACCATAAGACGCTGCCCTATTCCACCATCGTGGAGACGGGTGACGACGGCGTGACCTACGATATCCTCTATGATATCCTCATCAAGCAGACCGGCGAGATCCATTCCGACTGGACGGGTGTGAAGCTCGACGTGGACGCGTACCGCAAGGTGGTCTACGAGCCCTATGATCTGCGCGTGCGCGAGGGCACGATCGACTTTTGAGAAAGGCGGCAATGCTATGAGCTATCAGGCGGCAGTCATCACCGTGAGCGACCGCGCGTCCGCGGGCGTGTACGAGGACAAGAGCGGCCCCGCTGTGGCCGCGATGCTGAAGGAGGCTGGCTACGAGGTCGTGTACACGTCCATCGTGCCGGACGAACAGGAGAAGATCAGCGAAGAGCTCATCTCCTGCGTGGATGAAAAGCACTGCGACCTTGTCATCACGAGCGGCGGCACGGGCTTATCTCCCCGTGACGTGACGCCCGAGGCGACGCGCGCCGTGCTCGAGCGCGAAATTCCCGCGATCCCGCAGGCGATGATCTATTACAGCTTGCAGATCACGCCGCGCGCGATGCTTTCCCGCGCCGTGGCCGGCACGAGAAGAAACAGCCTCATCCTGAACCTCCCCGGCTCGGAAAAGGCTGCGCGCGAAAACCTGAGCGCCGTGCTCGGCGCGCTTGACCACGCCCTCAAGATGATCGCCGGCGGCGGGCATTGAGTAAAAAGTATAAAAAAAGTTCCCACGTATGAACGCGGGAACTTTTTTATACCTTTTGCAGGGGGATCATGATTTCAGTGACGAACTTTTCCGTGTCGGTCGTGAAGCCGTAGTCGATGACTGTAATCTCGCGCGAAAATCCGGCGGCGGTGTAGCCTTCCTCGCGGATGAATTGCATCAAGCGACGGTACTGCGCGGGCGACTCGGCGTGGTGTCCGCGGAAGCGCACGCATGCGCAGAGCGAAGCGGGCAGATCAATGACGTCGCCCGCAAAGCGGTCGGCCTCGTCAAGCACGAGGAATTCGCCGTCGTACTGCCCGAAGCTGCCCTCGTTCAAGTGCTCCTGCGATACGCTGAAGCCGACCTTGCCGAGGAAGACCAGCGCTTCGGCCTGCGCGGCGGCAAGACGGCTCGTGGAGAGCTCGAGCGCGGAGTAGTCCGGCGCGGTCAGCGCCGTGTCGATCCAGAAAAGGCGAAGCGCGGGCGAATGGATGAGCGTGATCTCGCCGAGCGGCTCGGCGATAAACTGGATGAGGATGACGACCGCGATGCCGAACGAGCAGGCAATCATCGCGGCGTAGCGCAGCGTGAGACGCGCGCGCTCGGGCTTGCCCGCGCCGATATTCTGCGCGCCGAGCGCCGAGACGGTCGAGAGCATCGACGACGGGATGAGGAAGAGGAAGCCGATGATCTTTTCGACGATGCCGACGGCGGCCGCATCCGTCAGACCGCGGCGGTTGGCGATGATCGTGATGATGACGAACGAGACCTGAATAAAGCCGTCCTGCAGAGCCACGGGCACGCCGATCTGAAGGAGCTTACCCATGACGGCGCGCTGCGGGCGAAAGTCCGCGCGGCGGACGGAGATGAGCCTGCGCTTCAAGATGATCGCGAGCGAGACGAGGACGCTCACCGCCTGCGAGAGCGTGGTGCCGAGCGCCGCGCCCGCGGGGCCGAGGTGCAGCGTGCCCATGAAGTAGTAGTCGAGCGCGATGTTGACGACGCAGGCCACGGCGATGAAGTACATGGGACTCTTGCTGTCGCCAAGGCCGCGAAAGATCGAGGCGATGATGTTGTACGCCGTGATGAACGGAATACCGATAAAGCAGACCGTGAGATAGGCGAGCGTGCCCTGCACGGCCTCCTCCGGTGTGGACATGATGGAGACGATACCCCCGCGCAGCGCGAGCAGCAGTGCCGTCAGCGCAAGAGACAGCAGCATGAAGAGCGTGACCGTGTTGCCGATGGCAGAGGCGGTGCGCTTTTTGTCGCCGCCGCCGGCGGCCTGCGCGATGCTGACCGTCGCGCCCATCGCAAGGCCGACGAGCATGACTGTGAGCATGTGCATCACCTGCGAGCCGATGGAGACGGCGGTCGTGCTGGCGACGCCCTCAAACTGGCCGATGATGAAGAGGTCGGCCATGCCGTAGAGCGTCTGCAAAAAGTAAGAGAGCAGATACGGCAGCGAAAAGGACACAACGTTGCGAAAGACGCTGCCGGTGGTGAGATCGTTTTGCATCGGAAAGGACTCCTTATCAGTATAGCATGGAGTCATCATAAACTCTATAACAATTGTAGAGTCAAGCGTAGATTTTTCCGCGCGGAAAAAAGTCTCACTTTCCCGGATAGCCCAGTGCGGCGGAAAGCATCTGCCCCGCGGCGACGACCGCGCGCTCGGCGTGCGCGAACTCATCCGAGTGCACGGAGCGGAACATCCCCAGTACGCTGACGACATATTTGAGCGCGCCGCCGCCGGTGAACACCGGCGCGGAGATGGAGCGAAGACCGATCTTATACTCACCGTTTTCCACGGCGAAGCCCGCCTCGCGGCAGGCGGGGAGCGATGCGAGCAAAGCACCCGCATCCGTTTCTGTGTGCGGGGTGTAGGGCGTGAGCGGCACACGGGCAAGGAGAGCCGCCGCCTCGCTCTCACTCATGCAGGCAAGGACGATCTTGCCCTGCGAGGTGCAGTGCAGCGGCAGCCGCGCCCCCGGCGCGGAGACGATGCGAAGGCTGTCGCGCCCCTCGGCCTGATCGAGGGCGACGATGTGCCCGTTTTCATAGGTGGAGAGCATGGCGGAGGCGCCGGTCGCTTCTGCCAGATGCTCGAGGTAAGGCCGCGCGAGGGACGAGATGTTCCAGAACGCGCTGGCGCGGCAGCCGTATTCAAAAAGACGCAGGCCGAGGGCGTATTTGCCGTCTGCGTGCTGTGTGATGACGTCATAGTCGCGCATGGTGGTCAAAAGGCCGAACACTGTGCTCTTGGGCAGCCCTGCGCGCTCGCTGATGACCGTGAGCGTCATCGCCTCGCCCACGTCGCTGAGGAGCTGCAAAAGCTCCATCGCCTTCGCCACGGAGCGGATGGTGTTGCCGTCAGTCATAAATCGGCCCTCCCGGTCAAAAATCGTTGCTTGTATTCTAAAAAATACTGCGGAAAAAGTCAAGATTACGATAATATAAAAATATATTTCGACATTATCGGACGACTGTGTTGCGTAAGAGCGTGATATTTGCTAAAATATCATGCTGTACCATGGAAGAAAGAGGCGTTTCGGATGCTGGACGGCTTTGCAAGATCAATTACATACCTGCGCATCAGCATCACGGACCGCTGCAATTACCGCTGCCGCTACTGCATGCCGGACGGCGGCATTGAAAAGTGCACGCACGAGGACATCTGTTCTTTGGAAGGGCTGCGCGACATGGCCGCCGCGGCGGTCAGGTGCGGCGTCAAAAAGATCCGCGTCACCGGTGGCGAGCCGCTCGTGCGCCGCGGTGCGGTGGACTTCTGCCGCATGTTATCAGAAATTCCCGGCGTTGAAGAGCTCTGCGTCACGACAAACGGCAGCCTGCTCAAGGAGTTTGCCCGGCCGCTGCGCGACGCGGGCGTCACGCACCTCAACATCAGCCTCGACACGCTGAACGAGGAGCGCTTTCGCGCCATCACGCGCCTTGGCACGCTGCAGGATACCTTGGACGGTATCGAGGCGGCGGAGCGCGCGGGCTTTGCAAAGATCAAGCTCAACTGCGTGCTGCTCGGCGGCGTCAACGATGACGAGATCGCCGATTTTGTGGACTTAACGCGCGAACATCCGTGGCAGGTGCGCTTCATTGAGCGCATGCCGATGGGCTGCGGAAAGGATTTTGGTACATACCTCCCCTCGCAGGCGGTTTTGGACCGTTGTCCGGAGTTGGAGGCCGTTTCGCACGACGGCGTGGCCGCGTGCTACCGTCTGCCGGATGCAAAGGGGACCGTCGGCCTCATCGCGCCGATGAGTCATGCGTTCTGCGCAGAGTGCAGCCGCATCCGCATCACGGCGGACGGGAAATTAAAGCCGTGCCTGCATTCGGACGCAGAGATCACGCTGCGGGGCTTGTCCGGTGAGGAATTGGAGCAGGCCATCCGCCGCGGCATTCTGATGAAGCCGGAGCGCCACCACATGGACGAGACTGGCGTCACGGAGACGCACCGCGGCATGTTTGCGATCGGAGGCTGAGGATGGAACTGACGCATTTTAACGAACAGGGCCGCGCCCGCATGGTGGACGTGAGCGAAAAGGTGCAGACCTATCGCGTGGCGCGCGCCGCCGCGACGGTCCGCATGGCAAAAGCGACGATGGACAAGATCAAAGAGGGCTCCATCGGCAAGGGCGATGTGTTGGCGGTCGCGCAGGTCGCGGGCATCATGGCCGCGAAGAAAAACAGTGAGCTGATCCCGATGTGCCACCCGCTGCTGCTCACGAAGGTGGACATCTCATTTGAAATCGAAGAAACCGCCCTGCACATCCGCAGCGAGGTCCGCTGCCACGGCGAAACGGGCGTTGAAATGGAAGCGCTGACAGCTGTCAGCGTCGCCGCGCTCACGGTGTACGATATGTGCAAGGCCGTGCAGCGCGATATGCGCATCGACGGCATCCACCTTCTCTATAAAGAGGGCGGCAAGAGCGGCGTTTATGAAGCGGAGGAATGAAGAAATGGCACAGGTGACCGCTGTGAACATCAGCGAAAAAAAGGGCGTGCGGAAGCACGAGGTACCCTATATCGACGTAAAATGCCGCCACGGCATTGTGGGCGACGCCCACGCGGGTGACTGGCACCGCCAGATCAGCCTGCTGGCCGACGAGAGCGTGGACACGATGCGCGCTATCTGCCCGCTTGAGCTGGATGCGGGTATCTTTGCCGAAAACATCAACACCCGAGGCATCGAGCTCAAGACGCTCCCCGTCGGCACGCGCCTGCGCGTGGGCGAGACGGAGCTTGAGGTCACGCAGATCGGCAAGCAGTGCCACAACGACTGCGAGATCAAGCGCACGACGGGCAAATGCGTGATGCCGACCGAAGGCATCTTTGCCATTGTGATCAAAGAGGGCCGCATTCAGGCCGGAGACGAGATCGAGGTGCTGAAGAAATGAGACTTATCAAAACCGAGGACGCGGTGGGCCATGTGCTCTGCCACGACATGACGCAGATCATCAAGGACCAGTATAAGGACGCGCGCTTCCGCAAGGGCCACGTCGTGACGGAAGAGGACATCCCCGTGCTGCTCAGCATGGGTAAGGAGCACCTCTATGTCTGGGAAATGACGTCCGGCATGGTGCACGAAAACGACGCGGCGGAGCGGCTTCTGGCCCTCTGCGGGCAGGAAAACATGATCCGCAGCGGCGTGAAAGAGGGCAAGATCGAGCTCAAGGCCGCCTGTGACGGCGTGTTTCTGGTCGATTCCGCGCGCCTTGTCGCCGTGAATAGCCAGGACGAGGTGATGATCGCCACGCGCAAGGGCGGCATGGCTGTACGCGAGGGCGACAAGCTCGCGGGCATGCGCGTCATTCCGCTGATCATCGAGGAAGAAAAGCTCCGAAAGGCCGAGCAGGCCGCGGGCGATAAGCCGCTGCTGTCTCTCAAGCCCTATGTGCGCAAGACTGCCTGCATCGTCGCCACCGGAGGTGAGGTCAAAAAGGGCCTCATCAAGGATACGTTCACGCCGGTCGTCATCGACAAGCTCAAGACCTACGGCATCGAAACGCTCGAGGTCGTCTACTCCGGCGACGGGGTGGAGAATGTGCGCGACGCGGTGCTCACGATGCGCGAAAAGAAGCCCGACATGATCCTCTGTACCGGCGGCATGAGCGTCGACCCCGACGACAACACGCCGGGCGGCATCAAGGCCGCGGGCGCGGATATCATCGCCTACGGCGCGCCGGTCCTGCCGGGGGCTATGTTCCTGCTCGGCTATTTTGACGACGGTATGCCCGTCATGGGCCTGCCCGGCTGCGTGATGTATGCGGGCGCGACGGTCTTTGATCTGGTGCTGCCGAAGATCGCGGCGGATGTGCCCGTCACACGCGCGGATCTCGCGGCGCTCGGCGAAGGCGGGCTATGCCTTGGGTGCAAGCCGTGCCACTATCCGATCTGCCCGTTTGGAAAATAAAACTTCAAAACGATGGCGGAGCCATCGTTTTGAGGGGGGGGACAGCCTGCTGCGCGCACTCGCTTGCGCTCGCACACTTGCAGGCTGAGAGGTGTTTTTTGCCACGCGCATGGAAATTGGCGAAGCGCCGCCAGCGGCGGATGAAGCGAGCCAGTTTCGAGGAAGCGGCACGATTGGCACGCCCAACGGGCGCGGGAATCGTAATGCCGCGACGGTGACCGCGGCAAAAAAACGGATCAAGATTATTTGCCGCCGTGCGCGGCGGCTTGGGCAGCCGTTAGCGGCTTTGCCGCTTTACGGATGCCGCATCCCCCTTGCGGGGAAAAGTCTGCGACGCTGTTTCGCGCCCCGAGGGCGCGGGGTTAGGGGGGCAGGACTGGTGGATTTTTGCACCGAATGAGTCGGTGCTGTTTGACAACTTTAACGCTTCGCGCCTGCGGGCGCGAAATGTTGGGGGTGCGTTATCTATTTTGAGGATAGCGAAATGATTTTGTCCAAGTTTTCCGATGGGAATTGGAAATAAATTGCGTTCGGCGTGTTCTTGCGCGTTCCTGTATCGCCGCGCTTTTCAATGAATGCGCGAAAAAGAAAAAATTTGAAAGGAAGTGCCCAAACATGAAAAAGCTTTTGTCTCTGCTCCTTGCGCTTGCGCTCGTGTTCTCTCTGGCCGCCTGCGGCAGCAAGAACGACGGCGCGAACACTGACGGCGATGCCCAGAACGGTGAAAACACCGAGAGCGTTGATCTCATTGTCTTCGCCGCCGCCTCCATGACCGAGACTCTGACGGAGATCGCCGAGATGTACAAGGAGGTCGCGCCCAACGTCAACATCACCTACAACTTCGACTCCTCGGGCAAGCTCCTCACCCAGATCAGCGAGGGTGCTGACTGTGACCTGTTCATCTCCGCCGCCCCCCAGCAGATGAACGCCATGGACGGCAGCCTCATTGACGACAAGGACAAGAACCCCGACGGTCTTGACCTCATCGTGACCGACAGCCGCATCGACCTGCTTGAGAACAAGGTCACGCTCGCCGTTCCCGAGGGCAACCCCAAGGGCATCGAGAGCTTCGACCAGCTCGCTGAACTCCTCAAGAGCGGCGACATCATGCTCGCCATCGGCAACAGCGACGTGCCCGTCGGCCAGTACACCGAGAAGATCTTTGCCTACTATGGCCTTGATGAGGCGGCGCTCACCGACTGCCTGACCTACGGCAACAACGTCAAGGAAGTTACCACTCAGGTGAGCGAGGCCAGCACCGACTGCGGCATCATCTACGCCACCGACGCTTACTCCGCCGGCCTCACAGTCGTCGACAGCGCCACCGCCGAGATGTGCGGCCAGGTCATCTATCCCGCCGCCGTCCTGAAGGGCGAGAAGGAAGAAGCCGCCCAGGCATTCCTCGACTACCTCCAGACCGCTGACGCCATGTCCGTGTTCGAGAGCGTCGGCTTCTGCCCTGCTAACTAAAATAAAAGCCTAAAAGGCTTTCATTTTAAAGAGCTGCACTACGCTCTGCGCCTTGGCCGCTCACTTCGGTGAGCGGCCTTCAACGCTCGCTGCGTGAGAGGTATTTTTTGCCACGCACATGTCGCGGCAAAAAATTTCAAGATTATTTGCGCCGTGCGCGGCGCAAAGTCTGCGACGCTTTTTGATATCTCTTTCGGAAGAGATATCCCCTTTTGTCCCGTTCCCTGCCGCAGGATGCGGCACAAACTTCCCGCCGCCACTGGCGGAAAACCCGCTTGTCTTGTGGCAAACTTTTTTCACCGCATTTGCGGTAGCTGGAGATCGCCTGAATCTCCCAAACTCCAGAAAATCGGAGGTCACTTATGGATTGGTACCCCTTATGGAACTCGCTGCGCATTGCGGCGATCTCCACGATCGTTATTTTCTTTGCCGGCATTGTTGCCGCCTATTATATCGCAAAGCTTCCGCGCCTGGTCAAAGGTGTGCTCGATGTGCTTCTGACGCTGCCGCTCGTGCTGCCGCCGACGGTCGTGGGCTATCTGCTGCTGCGCGTGTTCGGCCCCAAGCGCGTCATCGGCGCGTGGGTGCTCGAAACGTTCGGCGTCAAGATGGTCATGACCTGGTGGTCGGCCATCTTTGCCACGGTGGTCGTCATCTTCCCGCTGATGTACCGCACGGTGCGCGGCGCGTTCGAGTCTTTTGACGAGACGCTGGCCTATTCTGGACAGACGCTGGGCCTGTCGAATACCTACATTTTCTGGCGTATCCGCATGCTGTACTGCCGTCAGGGCGTGCTGGCCGGCACAGTGCTGGCCTTTGCCAGAGCACTTGGCGAATACGGCGCGACGAGCATGATCGCGGGCTATACGCCCGGCAAGACCGCGACGATCTCCACCACAGTCTATCAGCTCTGGCAGACGAACAACGATGTGCTGGCGACGAAGTGGGTCTTGGTCAATATTGCGATCTCCGCCGTCGTGCTGCTGGCGGTCAACATGCTCGAGCGGCGTGACTTCCTCACGGATGCGAGCAAGGCGAGGAGGGCGAGAAGATGAGTTTGTCTGTCGATATTGAAAAAAAGCTTGGCGCGTTTCATCTGCGCTCACAGTTTGAAGCGCCGGACGAGACGATGGCGCTGCTCGGCGCCTCGGGCTGCGGCAAGAGCATGACATTAAAGTGCATCGCAGGCATCGTGACGCCCGACCGCGGGCGCATCGTGCTCGGCGGCCGCGTGCTGTTTGACAGCGAGAAGAAGATCAATCTGCCGCCTCAGCAGCGCAGGGTCGGATATCTTTTCCAGCAGTACGCGCTGTTCCCGAACATGAGCGTGGAGCAGAATATCCTCTGCGGCATCCGCAGCGGAGATAAGGCGGAAAAGCGCCGTATTCTGGCGGAAAAAATTCGCATGTTCCGCCTTGAGGGCCTTGAGAAAAAGCACCCCGCGCAGCTCTCCGGCGGCCAGCAGCAGCGCGTGGCGCTCGCGCGCATTTTGTGTTCCGAGCCGGAGGCGATTTTGCTCGACGAGCCGTTCTCCGCGCTGGACAGCTACTTAAAGTGGAATCTTGAGATCGAGCTTGCCGACCTGCTCGCGACGTTCAACGGCCCCATCCTCTGGGTCAGCCACGACCGCGATGAGTGTTACCGCAACTGCCGCAGCGTCTGTGTGATGGAAGACGGTCGGACCGGCGAGGTCATGCCGATGGACGAGATGATCCGCCATCCGGGCAGCGTCAGCGCGGCGCGCCTCGCGGGCTGCAAGAACTTCTTCGCCGCCGAGGCGAGAGACGGCAAAGTCTACCTGCCCGAGTGGAACGTGGCGCTGCCGCTTGCTGGCATGGAAAATACCTTTACGACGATTGGCATTCCAGACAATGCCGTCACCATGAGCGAGAACGGCGCCATGAGCTGCACCGTCTGCCGCATGATCCTCGGCGTGGAGGAGAACATTCTCCTGCTGCGTCCGGAGGGCAGCGCCGAAGGCGCGCCGATGCTGCGTATCACTGTTGGACATGAAAGTGATCTACAAGCGGGGGCAGCCGTCCGCGTTGCACTGGACTACAGCAAACTGTTACTCCTGTGAATTGAAAAGTGAGAGCAGGGCAATACCCAGCTCTCTTTTTCCGTCAAAATATAAATACAATTCGTAATATTTTGCCAAAATATAACGAAACACGGCGGTTTTGGGCGTATGCCCAAAACCGCCGTGTCATATTTTCCTTACAGGCGCCCGTAGATGCGGGTCGTCTCGTGGATGGACTTTGCGAGCTTTTTGCTCGCCTCGCCGCTCAGCATGCGCCACTGCCAGTTGCCGCTGCTCGTGCCGGGGGTGTTCATGCGGCAGCCCTTGCCAAGGCCCAGATAGTCCTGCATCTGTGCGACAAACAACCTGCTCTGGCAGCTCATGCCGCCGCGGATGATGCCGGCGTTGAAGCCCTCCTCGTCATTGAGACCGAGGTACTTCTTCGCGAACGCGATGTCCGCCTTATCCGCCTCCGTGCGCCAGAGGGCGAGGGGCGCGTTGTCGTGCGTGCCGGTGTAGCAAATGCTGTTGAAGTTGCAGCTATGCGGCAGGTAGTCGCTCGGGTCGCGCGAGTCGAACGCAAACTCGAGGACCTTCATGCCGGGAAGACCGGAATCGGAGAGCAGCTGCACGACCTCGGGCGAGGGATAGCCGAGGTCCTCGGCGATGAAATCGAGGTCGCGGAACCAGCCGGTCAGCACGCCGACGAGCGACATGCCGGGGCCCTTGACCCAGCGGCCGTTTTTGGCGGTCGTCTCACCGTAGGGAATGGCCCAGTAGCTCTCGAAGCCGCGGAAATGGTCGATGCGGATGACATCGTAGAGCTTCTGCGCGCCGCCGATGCGGCGGATCCACCAGCCGAAGCCGTCCTTCGCCATGGCCTCGTAGTTGTAGAGCGGGTTGCCCCAGAGCTGCCCGTCCTCGCTGAAGCAGTCAGGCGGGACGCCGGAGACCTCGGTGGGCACGTTGTGCTCGTCGAGTTGGAACATTTCGGGTTCTGCCCACACGTCGGCGGAGTCCATCGCCACATAGATGGGCAGGTCGCCGATGATGCGGATGCCGAGCGAGTGGATGTACGCCTTGAGCGCTTCCCACTGGCGGAAGAAGAGAAACTGAATGTAAGTGAAAAGCTCCACATCCTCGCGCAGCTCGGCGCGGTAGCGCTCGACAACCTCGCTGCTTGTGCGGCAGCGGATGTCCTCGTCGTCCCATTCCGTCCAGGACTTCATGCCGAAGTGGCGCTTGAGCGCCATGAAGAGGGCGTAGTTCGGCAGCCAGCGCTCATTTTCCCGCTCAAATGCCGCGACGGCCTCGCGGTCGCGCGTAAAGCCGCGCGTCTTGGCCTTTTCGAGCAGCGTGAAGCGGCTCGCGTAGATTTTGCTGTAGTCGACATAGCGGGGATCGTCGCCCCAGTCGCAGGCGTTGACCTCCGCGCGCGTCAGGAGCTTATCTTTGACGAGCAAGTCCAAGTCGATGAAATACGGGTTACCCGCAAAGGACGAAAAGCTCTGATACGGCGAGTCGCCGTAGCTCGTCGGGCCGAGCGGCAAGAGCTGCCAGTATTTCTGCCCCGCGGCGGCGAGAAAGTCGGCAAAGTCATAGGCGGCCTTGCCCATCGTGCCGATGCCGTGGGGCGAGGGGAGGGATGAGATCGGCATCAGAATGCCGGAGGAACGTTCGATCAATGGAACCACTTCTTTCTGGAAAATGAAGGATGAAAGGCGTTAACCCTTTACCGCGCCTGCGGCCACGCCCTTGATGATGTACTTCTGGCACAGCAGGTAGAACACGATGACAGGGATGATGCTCAGCAGGATCAGCGCCATCGTCGCGCCGAGGTCGACGGTGCCGTAGCTGCCCTTGAGGTACTGGATGTGGATGGGGATGGTCATGTACTTCGTGCGGTCGAGCACGAGATAGGGCAGCAGATAGTCGTTCCACACCCACATGATCTCGAGAATGCCGACAGAGATCATCGTGGGCCGCAGCATCGGCAGCACGACGGAGAAGTACGTGCGCAGAGGGCCGCAGCCGTCGATGGCGGCCGCCTCCTCAATTTCAAGCGGGATGGATTTGATAAAGCCGACAAACATGAAAATCGCAAGCCCCGCGCCAAAGCCGAGGTAGATGATGGGGATGGTCCAGGGGGTATTGAGCTTGAGGGTATCGGCCGTCTTCGACAGTGTGAACATCACCATCTGGAACGGCACGACCATCGAAAAGACGCAGAGATAATAGACCATGCGGCAGAATTTGCTGTCCACACGCGCGATGTACCACGCGGCCATCGACGTGCAGAGCAAAATCAGCGCGGTCGAGACGATGGTGATAAATAAGCTGTAGCCGGCGGATTTTAAGAACGGGTAGTTGCCGAACGTCAGGCCCTTGATGAAGTTCGCCCAGCCGGCAAAGCTCTCCGCGTTCGGGAGGGCGAACGTGTCGGTCTTGACATAGGTGTTGAGCTTGAAGGAGTTGATGACCACCGTGAGGACCGGCAGCACATAGATGACGCAGATGACGCCGAGCACGATGGAGAGGATCGTCTTGCGGCGGGCTTCTGCGGAAAGAGAGTGCTTGTTCATTACTGCTGCACCTCCTTTTTGCGGTTGGCACTGAGCTGGAGAAGACCGATGGTCGCGACGAGGATGAAGAACAGCACGGCCTTGGCCTGCGCGGTGCCGCGCGAGTTGGCATTCTGCCCGTAGAACGTGTTGAGGATGTTCAGCGCGAGCATTTCGGTCTCTTTGATCGAGCTGCCGTCGGACAGGATGGTATAGGGCTGGCCGCCCGTGAGGGCGAGGTTCTGGTCGAAGAGCTTGAAGCCGTTCGTAAGAGAGAGGAACGTGCAGATGGTGATGGAGGGCATCACATTCGGGATCGTGACTTTCCAAAGCGTCTGCCAGCGGCTCGCGCCGTCGATCTTCGCGGCCTCGAGCATGTCCTCGGGCACGGCTTGCAGGCCCGCGATGTAAATGATCATCATGTAGCCGATCTGCTGCCAGCACATCAGGATGATGAGACCCCAGAAGCCGAGCTTCGTGTTGAGCAGGATCGACGTGCCGTAGCGCGAGAGGATGCCGTCGAAGATCATCGACCAGATGTAGCCGAGCACGATGCCGCCGATGAGGTTCGGCATGAAGAACACCGTGCGGTACAGGTTGCTGCCCTTGATGCCCTGCGTGAGCGCGTAGGCCACCGCAAAGGCCAGCACATTGATGAGCACGAGCGATATGACGGCAAACAGCGCCGTGAACCAGAACGAATGCACAAAGCTCGCGTCCTGGAACGCGCGGCGATAGTTTTCAAAGCCGACAAAATGCGCGTCGCTCGTGACCTTGAATTTGCAGAAGGAGAGATAGATGCCCTTGCAGAACGGATAGACAAAGCCGATGATGAACGCGCAGACCATCGGCCCCATAAAGAGCGGGAACCAGCGGCGGATCGGGCGGCGGATCATCGAGCTGTTGACCGCAGCGTTGCTGTGCTTATGTTTCAATTCGATCAACTCCCAGCCAAAGATAGAATATTGCTTTTGTTTCTGCACGGCGGGCGCTTCATGCGGCGCTCGCCGTGATATGCAGGGAGGGACGGGCGAAATCGCCCGCCCCTCTCATTTGTGCTTTTCAGATGCGCTTGCTTTTTTAAAAGCGGCTTAGCCGTTGGCGGCAGCGTACTGCGTGGCCCAGCCGTCGACAAACGCGGTCTTGACGAGCTCCCAGTTGGCATCGCTCTGGTCGGCGTCGTACTGGTTCATCGCGGAGACGAGCGCAGCGCGGTAAGCATCAACGTTCGGCTGGAAGTTGGTGACCCAGGGCATGATGTAGTTGCCGTTGGTGGTGTAGTCGTTGGCGTCGGCGAGGAAGCCGTTGGTGGATTCGGCAGCCTGCTTATAGGGCATGGCGGCGAATTCATCGACCAGCATACGGGAGGCCTCGGGATCGGTGACCATCCAGTTCATGAATTCGAGCGTAGCCTGAATGTCTTCCTCGGAAGCCTTGGCGTTGACAGCCCAGCAGTTCTCGGTGCCGCAGTTGAGACCCGCGTTCTCTTCGCCCGCAACACCGCAGTAGAACGGGATCATGGACAGGTTGTCAAGACCGTACTGACCGTCGCCGGTACCGGTGAGCTTGGCCCACTCCCAGGAGCCGTTCTGATAGAACACGGCCTGCTCCTTGCCGAACTCGTCCGCCGCGTCAAAGCCACCGGCAGCGAGATCAGCAGGATTCACGGCGCTGTTGTTGATGTACAGATCCCACAGGTTCTTGTAGTTCTGCATGTAGGTACCCTTGATGGAAGACGGGCATTCCTTCCAGGCGTCGGGATCGTCCACGGACTCGTAGTAATACTCGAGGTTCGCGAGGTGGCCGGTGAAGCGCCAGCTGGAATCGTCGCTCATGGAAGAGGAGGTGAAGGCGTCGAAGCCGAGCTCGGAAGCACGAGCGTGGATGTCCTCAGCGACGGCCTTGAGAGTCTCAAAGTTCGTGATGTCGCCAAGCGTGTAGCCGGCCTTTTCGAGCAGGTCTTCATTGACGATGATGCCGTAGCACTCATAGCAGTAGCCGATGGAGCAGAGCTTGCCGTCGGCGTCATAGAGGTTGTAGGCGTCGGTGTTGAGCTCGTTGGCAACGGCGGTGCCGCTCAGGTCATAGCAGTAGTCGCCCCAGGTGTCGACAGCGGCCTGGTTGCCCACGACGAACAGCGTCGGGGGAGCGGACTTGTCCATCTCGGCGGTCAGGGTCTCGTTGTAGGTGCCGGAAGCGGCGGTCACGACGGTGACGGGCACGCCGGTCTTCTCGGTGTACATGGCGGCGACCTTCTGCAGGGTCCCGTCGGCTTCGGGCTTGAAGTTCAGCCAGTAGACGCGGCCGGAGGCGGTATCGCCGTCGCTGTTGTCAGCGGAGTCATCCTTCTTATCGCCGCAGGCGACGAGAGAAAGCGCCATGACAAGAGCAAGGATCATTGCAAGATACTTTTTCATTTCATCAATACTCCTTTTCAAATTTATTTTCACGCGGTTCCCGCGGGAAAATCAGTGCTTGAGCTGCCGCACGGACGCACCCTCGCGCAGCGCGGTCGGCAGAGTGACATGGCGATGAACGCCGCGTCCCTCGATGATGTCGAGCAGGATCTCGACGCTCGCCTCTCCCATGGCGGTCATGGGCTGGCAGAGGGTGGTGAGCATGGGATGAATGTATTCCGAGACGCTGATGCCGTCGATGGCGATGACGGAGCAGTCCTCGGGGATGGAGCGGCCGCTTTCGCGCAGGGCGCGCATCGCGCCGATGGCCATGTCGTCCGCAATGGCGAAGACAGCCGTAAAATCGGCGGGGGAGCGCAGACGCTTTTGCATGGCGGCATAGGCGTTGGCAATGGTGAAGTCTTCGGCGCAGATCAGGTCTTCCGGATGCTCTGTTAAGCCGAAGTCGCGCAACGCGCGCTGATAGCCAAGGTAACGGAGCTGGGAGATCGAACTGTCGTCGGGGGCGGCGGTCAGCACGGCGATGCGGCGGTGACCGTTTTGGTAAAGCTCGCTGACCGCGCGGTAGGCCTCCTGCTCGTCGGCGATGGAGACGGAGGAGTACGACTCCGACGGAAGCGTACCGTAGGAGTTGGTGTAGGAGCAGCAGACATAGGGCACGCCGAGAAGCGAAACCTCTTCGGGCGAATAATCGCTGCGCCCGCCGAGGAAGATAATGCCGCGCAGGCGCTTTTCCTTTTCCATCACCGCACCGCACTGAATCTCGTCGTCGCCCGATGGGATCTGGCGCATGACCATCGTGTAGCCCGAGGCGTCGAGCTTCTGCTCGATGGCGTGAATGATGTCGGTGTAGAAGGGGTTCTGCACGCCGCGCACCACGAGGCCGACCGCGTCAGAACGAATTTTGACGAGGTCGCGCGCGCTGTTGTTCGGCACATACCGGTGCGCCTCGATGACGGCGCGGACCCGCCTGCGGGAATCCTCACTCACGTCCGGACGGTCGTTGAGCACGCGGGAGACGGTGCTGACGCTCACGTCTGCGAGCTTTGCAATATCCTTGATGGTCATGCCGACGCGCCCCCTGCGATGATTCCGGAAACCTTACCGGTAACGTTTCCAATCCTTGCTTACAGCATAGCCCCCACAGCGGGCAAAGTCAAATGAAACTTGCCGTTTGTGGTAAAAATGGGGGAAACACACAAGAAATGTGCACCGATTTTTGACAAAACAGCCAAAGGATCAGAGAATAGCTCTCTTAACGTTCAGCTTATGACGTGCTTGTACCGCTTTATGAGCGGCTTATAGCAAAATGCGGGCCAAAATCGGCGTTTCTGTGCAGAAACGAAAAAATTCCCCGTTTTCCGCCGCTATGCGGCAGAAAACGGGGAACGATCTGTGGTTAAAAAAGCCTTACTTGAGCAGCAGCTCCGCAATCTGGATGGTGTTGGTGGCAGCGCCCTTGCGGACCTGGTCGCCGCAGCACCAGAGGTTCAGACCGCGCTCGTCGGTCAGATCCTCACGAATGCGGCCGACATAGACGATGTCCTGATCGGACGTGTCGAGCGGCATGGGGTAGACCTTGTTCTTGAGGTCGTCGACGAGCTTGCAGCCCGGGGCGTTTGCGATAAGCTCCTTGGCACGCTCGACGCTGATCTTCTCCTTCGTGCGCAGCACGACGGATACGCTGTGGCTGCGGATGACGGGCACGCGCGCGCAGGTGCAGCTGACCTTCATCTCGGGCAGGTGGAGGATCTTGCGGCCCTCGTTCTGCATCTTCATCTCCTCGCTGGTGTAGCCCTCGAAGGCCTCGCCGCCGATCTGGGGGATGATGTTGTACGCGATCTGATACTGGAAGACCTTTGGCTCAAGGTGTTTGCCCTCGGAAAGGGCCTTGACCTCATTGTTGAGTTCGTCGATGCCGCCCTTGCCCGCGCCGCTGACGGCCTGGTAGGAAGAGGCGATGATCGTCTCGATGGGGCTCTCCTTGGCGAGGGCGTTAATGGCCACGAGGGTCACGATGGTGGTGCAGTTGGGGTTCGAGATGATGCCCTTGTGCCACTTCACGTCCTCGGGGTTGATCTCGGGGATGACAAGGGGGACGTTGGGGTCGAGGCGGAACGCGCTCGAATTGTCGACGAACACCGCGCCCGCCTTGACGATCGAGGGGGCAAAACGCTCGGCAATGTCGTTCTCGGCCGCGCCGAGGACGATATCAAGGCCCTCAAACGCGTCGTCAGACGCCTCGACGATGGTGCACTCCTGACCGCGGAACATGATTTTGCTGCCCGCGCTTCTGGCGCTTGCGATGGGACGAAGGGACGCAACGGGGAAGTTGCGCTCTTCGAGAATTTTGATCATTTCCTGACCGACGGCGCCGGTGGCGCCGAGAATACCGACATTGACCTGTTTCATACTACATTCTCCTTCACAAAACTATTGTACAGGACACGGATGGCCTGTTCGAAATCTTTTTCTTCCACGCCCACGATGATGTTGAGCTCTTCGGGGCCCTGCGTGATCATGCGGATGTTCACGCCGTTTTCGCCGAGCTTGGCAAAAATTTTACCGGAAACGCCGGGACGGTACGCCATCTTGCGGCCGACGGCGGCGACGATGGCGATATGCTCCGTTACGGTTATCTTATTCGGCTGCACCTCTTTTTGCAGCTCGCCCAGCATTTCGTAGAGCGAGCGGGACACCTTGTCGGACGAGACGACGAGCGAGACGTTGTCGATGCCGGACGGGAGGTACTCGACGTTGACCTCGTGCTTGGCGAGCACGTTGAGAATTTTCAGGAGAGAGCCCGGTTCGCTCGACATGCCGGTCTTGGCGATGGTGATGATGGAAAAGCCCTTCTTGCCGGCGATGCCAGTGATGAAGCCGCCCTCTTCCATCTCGTCGCCGATGGACTCCAAGATCATCGTGCCGGGATGGTCGGGCGCGTTGGTATTGCGGATGTTGAGCGGGATGTTCTTCTCGCGCACGGGGAAGATCGTGCCCTCGTGCAGGACCTGCGCGCCGATGTAGCTCAGCTCGCGCAGCTCGCTGTAGGTCACGCGGCGGATGGGCTCGGGATCGTCGACGATGCGCGGGTCGGCCATCAGGATGCCGGAGACGTCCGTCCAGTTCTCATACACGTCCGCGCCGAGCGCCGCTGCTGCGAGCGCGCCGGTGATGTCGCTGCCGCCGCGGGAGAACGTGCGGATGTGCCCGTCGGGCATCACGCCATAGAAACCGGGGATGACGACCTTGCGGTCCTCGGCGAGGGAGCGCAGCGCCGCGTAGGATGCGTCCTGATCGACGGTGCCGTCGAACTTGAACTTGATCCAGCGGGCCGCGTCGACGAACTCATAGCCGAGGTATTCGGCCATCAGCCGTGCGGAGAAGTATTCGCCGCGCGAGGCGAGCTCATCCTGGCTGATGCCATTTTTCATCTTGTCCCACAGCGCGTCGAACTCTTTGTCGAGGCTGATGTGCAGGCCGCATTCGGCGATGATCTCGTTGTAGCGGTCGCGGATCATGGCGAAGATGTCCTCGCACGAAACGCCGTATTTGATGTGCGCGGCGCAGAGATAGAGAAGATCGGTGATCTTATGGTCGCCGGAGAAGCGCTTGCCCGGCGCGGAGACGATGACCACGCGGCGGGCGGGGTCGGCTTCCACGATGGACTTGACCTTGGCGAACTGGCGGGCGTCGGCGAGCGACGAACCGCCGAATTTCAAAACTTTGAGCATGGAGTTTATTCCTCTTCGGCCGCGTAGCGCGCAAGCAGCGCGTGCGGGTCGTCCTTTCGGTAAGATTCATAGGCGTCGAACGCCTCGCGGGCGCTGCACTCGCGGGTAAAGTATTCGCCCATGCAGCGGAACAGCCACTTGCACTGCGTGCCGGAGAGGTTCACCGAGCAAGGGGTGAAAGAGTCAGCATAGAAGCTGCGGCAGCCGTCGGCGACGTCGAGACAGTCGCGCAGCACGTTCGAGCCGGTCGGGTAGCCGCCTGCGCCCGCGCCGGAAAAGCTCTGCTTGCCAAAACGCGATGCGAACAGCGTGACGAGGTTGCCGGTGCCGTCGGTGTGCGCCTCGGGCGCGGAGGAGGGGAAAAGCGTCGGGCAGACGAACGCGGCCACGGCACGGCCGTTTTTCTCCGCTCGGGCAATGAGCTTGTAGGTCAGGCCCTCGTCCTTCGCTTTGGCGATGTCGTCCGCGGTGATGGACGAGATACCGACACAGGGGATGTCCTCTTCCCTGATGTTCACGCCGAAGGCAAGGTCGGCGGAGAGAACGATCTTGCGGCGCGCGTCCAGACCCTCGACATCTGCGGTGGGGTCGGCCTCGGCGTAGCCGAGCTCCTGCGCCTTGCGGAGCGCGGGCGCGTAATCCGCGCCGGAATTCGTCATGGCGGAAAGCATGTAATTCGTTGTGCCGTTCAGAATGCCCTCGACAGCCTTGATCTCATCAAGCTCAGACGCGCGGGAGAGAGAGGTGAGCCAGGGAATGCCGCCGCCCGCGGCGGCAGTGCAGCGCAGCGCCACGCCTTTTTCTTTTGCAAGGGAGGTGAGCTCTTCAAAGTGGGCGCACATGAGCTGCTTGTTCGCGGTGACGACGTGCTTGCCCGCACGCATGGCCGCGCAGAGGTAGCTGTACGCCGGCTCGATGCCGCCCATGACTTCCACCACAATATCAATCGAGGGATCGCGCACGATCTCGTCGTAATCGGCGGTCACGGTGCATGTGAGCTCCGGGCGGGGACGGCGGGAGAGAACAGCTGCAACATGCAGATCGGTTCGCCCCTCGCACAGCTTATAAAAATGGGAACCGACGGTGCCGAAGCCCAGCAGCGCAATATTCACGGGGAATGACCTTCTTTCTTTTTTGGATACTCCGTCAAGTGCGGACGAATTTGTGACTTACGCCGAAACTGTCCGCGGAAGAAAAACACTTGACTTTTTGATGGAAACAATATAACATAGCGTTTGTGAAAATACAATAGGGAAAACAAAAAACTTTTTCCGTGAGATACAGGAGGAAACATCCATGCAGTATCAGAGCACCCGTGACAAAAATTTAAAGGCCAGCAGCGCGCAGGCCATCTTAAACGGCCTTGCCCCCGACGGCGGCCTTTACACGATGCCGTCGTTTGACGAGGTCAAGTTCGACTATACTACTGTATTAAATATGGACACGATGTCCATGTCGACGAAGATCTTATCCAAGCTCCTGCCCGACTTTTCAGAAGCGGAGATGGCAAAACTCGTCCACGACGGCTATACCGGCAAGTTTGAGACCGACCACCTGACCCCGACCGTCCCCGTCGGTGAGGACTTCATCCTCGAGCTTTTCCGCGGGCCGACGAGCGCTTTTAAGGATGTGGCGCTCTCAATGCTGCCGCGCCTGATGACCGCGTCGAAAGAAAAGCTCGGTGTGGACGACGAGATCATGATCCTGACCGCCACGTCCGGCGACACCGGCAAGGCGGCGATGGAGGGCTTCTGCGATGTGCCGGGCACGAAGATCATCGTCTTCTACCCCCACGGCGGCGTGAGCGCCGTGCAGCAGGCGCAGATGGCGACGCAGGCGGGCGAAAACGTCTGCGTGTGCGCGGTACGCGGCAACTTCGACGATGCGCAGACCGGCGTGAAGAAAATCTTCTCCGCCGTCAGCAAGGATCAGCTGCTCGAGGGTAAGGGCGTTCGCCTATCCTCGGCCAACTCCATCAACATCGGCCGCCTCGCCCCGCAGGTCGTCTATTATTATAGAGCGTACGCCGACCTCGTGCAGGCGGGCCGCATCCAGCCGGGCGACAAGGTCGACTACGTCGTGCCGACCGGCAACTTCGGCGATATCCTCGCGGGCTACTTTGCCAAGGAGATGGGCCTTCCCGTCGGCAAGCTCGTGTGCGCGTCCAACGCCAACAATGTGCTGACCGACTTCCTGCGCACGGGCCGCTATGACCGCCGCCGCCCCTTCTACAAGACAGTGTCCCCCTCGATGGACATTCTCGTCTCCAGTAACTTGGAGCGCCTGCTCTATCTCCTCTCCGGCGACGACAAGCTCATCGCGGATTTAATGAAGCAGCTCAGCGAAAACGGTGAGTACGAGGTGCCCGCGGACATGCTCGAAAAGCTGCACGAGCTCTTCTGGGCAGGCTTCTGCGACGACGAGGGTGCGAAAACCGCCATCGGTAAGGTCTGGAAGGACGACCATTACCTCTGCGACACGCACACGGCGGTCGCCTGGGACGTGGCGCAGCAGTACAAGCAGGCGAACCCCGAGCACAACGCCGTCGTCGTGCTCTCCACTGCCTCTCCTTATAAATTCCCCGCCGCCGTGCTCGAGGGTATCGGCGAAAAGGCCGAGGGCGACGAGTTCGACGTGATGGAGCAGCTCCACAAGGTCACGGGCGTGCCCGTGCCGAAGAATCTTGCCGACCTACGCTCCCGCGCGGTGCGTCACCGCGACGTGATCGACCGCGGCGAGATGCTCGACTACGTGCTCGGCAAGGCCGCGGCGGAAAAGTGATAAAGGAGAATAAACATGTATATTACCTGCCTTGATATGGAGGGCGTGCTCGTCCCCGAAATTTGGATCGAATTTGCCCGCGAGAGCGGCATTCCCGAGCTGACGCGTACCACGCGCGACGAGCCGGACTACGACAAGCTGATGAAATGGCGCCTGGGCGTGCTCCGCGAGCACGGCCTGGGACTCAAGGAAATTCAGGAGACTATCGCGCGCATCGACCCGCTGCCGGGGGCGAAAGAATTCCTCGACAAGCTGAGATCTGAGACGCAGGCCATCATTTTGAGCGACACCTTTGAGGAATTTGCACAACCGCTGATGAAAAAACTCGGCTGGCCGACCATTTTCTGCAACTCTCTCGAGGTGGACGCCGACGGATTCATCAGCGGCATCAAGATGAGATGCGAGCATTCCAAGCTTACGACCGTGCGCGGCCTTCAGTCCATCGGCTTTGAGACCATCGCCAGCGGCGACAGCTACAACGACCTCGAAATGATCGAAGCGTCCAAGGCGGGCTTCCTGTTCCGCACGACGGAAAAGATCAAGCACGACTACCCGCATCTGCCCGCTTTTGAGGGCTACGACGAGCTTTTAGCGGCCATCGAGCAGGTCATCCGCGCATAAGGGAAAAACAAATATCCAGCTTGAATGAAATAATATTCATTTAAAATTTGTTCATTTTGACGATTGACTTTTTTCTCCAAAAAATTATTATAATCAGGCGAAACGCAGGGGAAATTCTCCTGCAAGGCAAACATTTGTAATAAAATAGGAGGAGAAAAATGTTTAGCTTTCTGATCTGCCTCGCATTGCTGATCGGCGGCTACTTCGTTTACGGTGGCATCGTCGAAAAGACCTTCGGCCCTGACGACCGTGAAACGCCGGCTGTCAAGATCAACGATGGCGTGGACTATGTGGTTCTGCCGCAGTGGAAGCTGTTTATGATCCAGCTTCTGAACATCGCGGGCCTCGGCCCCATCTTCGGTGCCCTGCAGGGTGCTCTGTGGGGTCCCATCGTGTTCCTGTGGATCACCTTTGGTACGATTTTTGCCGGTGCGGTTCACGACTATTTCTCCGGTATGATGAGCGAGCGTAACGAAGGCGCTTCCATCTCCGAGATCGCCGGTATCTATCTGGGCGGCGCAATGAAGAACGTCATGCGCGTGTTCAGCGTGGTGCTGCTCGTTATGGTCGGTACGGTCTTTGCGGTTGGCCCTGCCGGTCTGATTGTCACCCTGTTCAAGAACGGCGGCCACGAGGGCATCGTCGCCACGACCCTGTTCTGGCTCATCATTGTTCTTGTCTACTACTTCATCGCGACCTTCATTTCCATCGACAAGATCATCGGTAAGATTTACCCCCTGTTCGGTATCTGCCTGATCATCATGGCCATCGGTGTTGCCGTCGGCATCTTCACCAAGCCTGAGTACACCATCCCCGAGATCTGGAACAACTTCGGCTCCATGCATCCCTCGGGCACCCCGGTGTGGAGCTTCATGTTCATCACCGTTGCCTGCGGCGCGATCTCCGGCTTCCATGCCACGCAGAGCCCCCTGATGGCTCGCTGCATGAAGAGCGAGAAGCAGGGCCACTTCGTCTTCTACGGCGCGATGGTCTGCGAGGGTGTTATCGCTCTGATCTGGGCTGCTGCCGGCTGCTCCCTGTATGAGGTCACCGGCGGTCTGAACACCGGCCTTGCCGCGGCTCTCGCCAATGGCCAGTCTGCTGCCATCTACGACGTCTGCTCCAAGACCATGGGCGGCGTGGGCATCGCACTCGCCATGCTCGGCGTTATCGCCTGCCCCATCACCTCCGGCGATACGGCCTTCCGTTCTGCCCGTCTTGTTCTGGCTGACTGGTTCAAGATCGACCAGAAGAAGTGGCAGAACCGCCTGATGCTCTGCGTGCCCGTCCTCGGCGTCGGCGCGATCCTCGGCATCGGCAATGCCCTCGGCAAGATCGACTACACTGTCATTTGGCGTTACTTCAGCTGGACGAACCAGACCCTCGCCATGATCGTTCTGTGGGCCGCTTCCATGTACCTCTTCTATGATAAGAAGAACTACTGGATCACCGCTGTCCCCGCTACCTTCATGAGCGCTGTGTCCGTGACGTACTTCCTGCTGGGCAACGAGTGCCTCGGCCAGTTCCTGAATACCAAGACTGCTGATGGCGCTACCGTTTACAACACTGCTGTTGCTTACCCCGTTGGTGTCATTGTTGCCGTCCTGTTCCTCGGTATCTTCCTGTACACCATCAAGAAGCGCAATCCCCAGCCTCACTACGAGACGCTGCACAAGTAAACCATTCGTAGAGCGGTGGGAGAATCCTCTCCCACCGCTTTTTTCAGATTTTGGAGGAGCTTTATGATTTTTGCACCTGTGCGCCTTGGCGAAACGAGTCTCAACGCCGAAGCTGTCGCCGCGGACAAGAAGTCCTGCAAGCGTTTCGGCCCCTGCGGCGTGGGGAAAGAGGCGCTGTTTTTGAATAGCTATTTTATCGACCGGCGCTACTATGTCGCCTTTTCGTCGGTGCGCCGCGTCTTCAAGCGCGTGGCGATGAGCCAGGGCGGCTTTTCGGGCCAGGGCGTGTTCGGCGCGATCCCCTATCTCGTGGTGCAGTATGACGGCGGGAAGGAAAAGCAGTGTACCTTCAAGCGCGAGGAAGACGTGGACGCGATGCTCGCCTATATCGGGGAAGTGCATCCCGAGATCCCGACGCTGAGCGTCGGCGGCGAGCAGCGCTTGGAGCAGAAGGCAAAGGAAGAGGCTGCGCGCTATCTTTCCGAGCTGACGAGCGACGCGCAGAGCGCGAAAGAAGAGCTGGAAAAGGCGCAGAAGTTCCTCTCCGGTTACCCTGAGCTGACAGGGCAGCTTTCCAAGGCGGCCAGAGCCAAGCGTGTGAACCAGCATACGAACCCCGCCTACCGCTGGGTCGCGCTGGCCATCGTGCTGGCGGGCGCGGCGGCGCTGGTGTACGGCATCATCTCGTGGCGCAACGGCGGAGATTTCGGCATGTATTTCGCCCTCTTCGGCTTTGCGGCGATCTTCTTCTTTTCCGGCGCGCACGTGCTGCCCACGGCGAAGAACAACAAAAAGGCCGTCGCCCGCGCCTGGGAAGAGGCACAGGCCAACCTTGCCCACGTCCTGCCGGACGATTTTCCGCTGCCGGCGCGCTATGCGCACCCTGTCGTGCTCACGCGCATGATCCGCATCCTGCGCGAGGGCCGCGCCCAGAGCGCAGATGAGGCGCTCGAGGTGCTGAAATCTGACCTCAAGGCGCTCAACGCCGACGTGCAGGTCTCGCAGGAGGAATACGACGAGGTCGTCGCGATCAAGTCGATGTTCCTGCTGAGCGATTATCAGTGAGCGGATATTGATTCATTTCGTCAAAAAGCCCGTGGATTTTGCAAACCCATGGGCTTTTTTCTGTCGCCTGGCAAGTGAATATAAGAGCGGTAAAAGAAAAATGCTTGCAAAGCGATCGCTTTGCAAGCATTTTTTATCTCTTTTTGCTCTTTGCCGTGGGCTTTGGCTTGGCCCAGCCGGATTTGCGCTTAAAGTTTTTCGGCTTGTCAGCGCCGCTGTTCTTCGGGCTCTGCCCACCGCGGGGCGCGTCGTTTCTGCGGCCGCCGGTCTGAGCGGCGGAGGGCTTTTTGCCGCCGCCGGATTTGCCGTGCGGCATCGCGCGGTCATCGCCGTACGGGCGGACAAGGCACTTCGGCCCGTAGCCGATGAGATCCTCGCGTCCGGCCTTTTTGAGCGCCTCGATGACGAGCGTTTTCTTGTCGGGGCGGAACCACTGGAGCAGCGCGCGCTGCAATTCCTTGCCGTGCGGCGTCGTCTCGGCGAAGACAGGTGTCATATCGCGCGGGTCGATGCCGGTGTAGTACATGCAGGTCGAGAGCGTACCGGGCGTGGGGTAGAAGTCCTGCACCTGCTCGGGCTTGTGACCCGTGGAGTGCAGAAATTCCGCGAGCTGCACGGCGTCCTCGAGTGTGCAGCCGGGGTGGGACGACATGAGGTAGGGAACGAGATACTGCTCGCGCCCGTTCTTCTCGTTCACGGAGCGGTATTTGTCCCAGAATTTTTCAAACACGTCGAAGTGCGGCTTTCCCATGTAGTCGAGCACGCCTGCCACGCAGTGCTCGGGCGCGACCTTGAGCTGGCCGGAGATGTGGTATTTGACGAGCTCGGACAAAAAGGGACTTCCCTTGTCCTCGAGCAGATAGTCATACCGGATGCCCGAGCGGACGAAGACCTTCTTCACGCCGGGGATCGCGCGAAGACGACGCAGTAGCTCGACATATTCCGAGTGGTCGGGATCGAGATTTTTGCAGGGGTAGGGAGCGAGGCAGTTTTTATTGCGGCACATGCCGCGCTTCAACTGATCCTTGCACGACGGATGGCGGAAGTTGGCGCTCGGACCACCGACGTCGTGGACGTAGCCCTTGAACTTCGGGTCGTGGGTGAAGCCCTCGACCTCGCGCACGCAGGATTCGATCGAACGCGAGGTGATCATGCGCCCCTGATGGAACGCCAGCGAGCAGAAGTTGCATCCGCCGAAGCACCCGCGGTTGTGCGCGACGGAAAAGCGCACCTCCTCGATGGCGGCGACGCCGCCGAGAGCGTCGTACATCGGGTGCACCTCGCGCATGTAGGGGAGCTCGGCGACCTCGTCGAGCTCCTCACGCGAAAGCGGCATTGCGGGCGGATTGACGACGAGCGTGTCGCGCCCGTGCGCCTGCCAGAGCGCTTTGCCGCGAATGGGGTCGTGCTCCTCGTATTCGAGCTTTGTCGCGAGCGCGTAGGCGTGCTTGTCCCCGCACACCTCTTCATATGACGGGCACTTGACATGGTCGAAGGCGCAGACTTCGGGCGTGCGCGTCACAAACGCCGTGCCGCGAATATCTGTCAAGGCATCTGCCTTTTCACCATTGGAGAGCCGGCGCGCGATCTCGCGCGTGGCATATTCGCCCATGCCGTAAACGAGCAGGTCGGCCTGTGCGTCAAAGATCAGCGCGTGGCGGACCTTATCGTCCCAGTAGTCGTAGTGCGCAAAGCGGCGCAGGCTTGCCTCCAGTCCGCCGACGACGATGGGGATATTGCCGAAGGCCTCGCGGCAGCGGTTGGCGTATACGATGGTCGGGCGGTCGGGGCGAAGACCCATGCGGCTGCCGGGGGAGTAGAGGTCCTGCGTGCGGCGCTTTTTTGCCGCCGTGTAGTGCGCGACCATCGAGTCAATGTTGCCGCCGCCGATCATCACGCCGTAGCGCGGGCGGCCCATCGCGCGGAAGGCGTCCGCGCTGTGCCAGTCCGGCTGGGCGAGCACGGCCACGCGGTAGCCCTCGTGCTCCAGCACGCGTGCGATGATCGCCGTGCCGAAGCTCGGGTGGTCGATATACGCGTCCGCCGTGACGACGAGGAAGTCATAGTAGTACCAGCCGCGCTCGACCATCTCGTCCTTCGAGACCGGCAGAAAGGCCTTTTCGATCTTCTTTTTCTTCATTGTTCGATAACTTCCTGCAATCTCTTCCAGCAGGATTCCTCATCGTATTCGAAATTCTTCTCAAATGTGACGCTTTCCGCATCCTCGCAGACGGGGTGGAAGCCCCACTTTTCCGCGCAGTGGAGGCCGACTGCATTGCTCTTCGGGATGCGGCCGGTCGAGAGAATGGAGCAGCCGCGCGAGCGCGCGTAAGAGAGAGCCTGACCGACGAGCTTTTCGCCGAGGTTGCGCTTCTGCACGTCCTCCTCGAGCCAGAATTCGCCGATCGTGCCCACACCGCCGCGGCAGGAGACAACGCTGACCGCACCGATGACATCGCCGCCGTGCATGACGTCGAAATGCCCCGCTTCGCCCGAAGCGCGGTAGTAGATGCCGCCCTCGAAGCCTTTTGGGTCGTTGACCCAAGGCTGCTTGCGCACGGTGGCAATGTTGTCGCCGAGGTGGGAGGCGTCGTCGCGGAAGATGACATTGAACGTGCCATTTTCGTACTCGAGCTTTGCAACGGCGGTGTTTTCCGCGTGGCCGGTCTTGTCGATTTCGTGCAGTGTCATGCCCTGAAGCGTGCCGACGATGATGCGCATGGCCATGCCGTGGGAAAAGACGGCGACCGTGCCGTTCGGGTGCGCCTCGGCGATCTCTGTGAGCGCCTTGCGCATCCGCTCGCGCACTTCGGCAAAGCTTTCACAGCCGGGGACGTGCCAGTTCTGCGAGTCGTTGCTGAAATTCGCGAGCTGTTCAGGGTCGATGCGCTCAAGCTCCGCCCACGGGGTATCCTCCCAATAGCCCACGTCGATCTCGCGCAGGGCGCGGACAGTGCGCAGCGGCAGACCGTGCGTTTTATAGATGGAAAGCGCCGTGATCATCGTGCGGAAACGGTCGCTTGAATAAACGGCGTCGAATTTTGTATCAGCAAAGCGCTTTGCGAGCGCGGCGATCTGATGGTAGCCGCGGTCGGTGATGGTGCTGTTGTACCAGCCGTGCGCGCGGCGATAGAGGTTGCCCTCGGCCTCGGCGTGGCGGATGAGATAAATCGTGGTCATATGGTTCTCCTTCATGCTTACTTTTTCTCATTTTCATTATAGGCCGAAAAGAGGCATTCAGCAAGGGCGATTTGCGGCAAAAATTGCCGCGTATGACGCGATCTTGTGTGGACAGACTAAGCGCGTGAGCAAAGGAGTGATCGATATGTGTGATACCGCATTCTGGCGCGGTATGGCTGCCGGCATGGCCGCCGGCGCGATCATCGGCATGACCGTCGCAGAAAAGCGCAAAGCCATGAAGACCTGCGTGGGCCGCACCATGCAGCAGATGGGTACCGCCGTGGACGGCGCGCTGAGCGATTTAATGCACCGGTGAAATAGGCGCGAGAGCGCAAGAAAGGGCGGGAGCATAGCTCCCGCCCTTTCTTTGTTGACTTATATGCAACGACGGATATAATGAAAATAACAGGAATCCCCTGATTAAATTATTTGTATAACGAGAGAGGAGAGAAACGATGAAAAAGCTATTTGCATTGATGCTTGGCCTGCTGTCCTGCACACTACTGCTCTGCCTGTCTGTCAACGCAGTCGAGCTGTATGTCGACACAGAGTTGGTGCAGACCGATGTGCCGCCGCAGTTGGTGAGCGGCCGCACGCTTGTGCCCATGCGGGCGATTTTTGAGTATCTGGGCGCGGAGGTCACGTGGGACAATGACACTCGAACGGCGACTGGTACGCTGAACGACACGGTTGTGACTATCCAAATCGACAATACGACCGCCTACGTCAACGGTGTGCCGTACACACTGGATGTGCCTGCGCAGATCATCGGAAACCGGACAATGGTTCCGGCGCGCTTCGTTTCGGAATCGCTGGGCTGCGTCGTCACATGGTACAATGAGACGCAGACGGCGGCGGTTGCCAACAAGACGAAGGGCGAGCACATTTACGTGACGAAGACAGGCAAGCGGTATCACTATTCTGGCACCTGCAACGGCGGTACTTATTACGAAGCAACGCTCGCTGAGGCGATGGGCAGAGGCCTCACTCCCTGCGACAAATGCGTGCTGACAAAGAACTGAATCTTTTCGGAATAGGGTAAGGGCGGGAGCACAGCTCCCGCCCTTACTCATTATTTTCCTGCTATCCTGCTTGCTTTTATCCTTAGATGATGCCATACTCCTTGAGGAGCTTTTCGATGTCGGTGCCTTCGATTTTGCCGAGAGCTTTCTTGACGGCCATCTTTTCCATGAAGCCCATGTCCATGTCGGTGGCCTTCTTGCCGTCGCGCAGCTTGACAGTTGCGTTGAGCAGGTCACGCACATCATACACGCTGCCCCAGACCTCGGGCACGCCGCGGTCGACGTTCAGCAGCGTATAGACGGCCTCCATGCCGGTGCGCATGGAATACTCGGTGGTGAAGATCGTGTCGCGCGGGGTCTCGGCAAACTGGCCGAGGAAAGCGAAGTTGACGCTGCCCTCGGGCACGACGTTCGGGCGGTCGCCATAGGCGCGCGGCATGAAGAACGCGTCGATATACGGCATCATGACGGGCACGGTGTTGGCGCTGTTCGTCGCGAGCTCTTCGATCTGGTCCTCGGGCACGCCGATGTGGTAGAGCCACTCCATGCAGATCTCCTTGCCGGTGCACTCGCGCATGGGCTTTTTGATATAATCGCCCGGCTTGTCGGTGAAGAGGGAGTAGACCCAGACGAGGCAGTGGTCCTTGGGCTGCGTGCGGAACTGCGGCTGGCGGTTGATGGTCCAGCTCATCAGCCAGGAGGAATCCTTCACGGTGACGATGCCGCCGGTGACGACATGGCCGGTGAACGGGTCGCGCTTGCAGATATTTTTGATATAGGGGATGATCTTCTGGTCGAGGGTCTCGACGGTGGCGCTCATCCAGTTGGTCTGCTCGGGGTCGTGGCAGAACTTGTCGGGATGACCGAAGGACGGATCCTGCGCGGCGATCTTGCGCCACATATCCCAGCCGCCGCCCTCTTTGAGCTCGGTGTTGTACGCGGCGGGCTCGTTCTGGCTGCCCATGGAGGAGTTTTCGACGCAGCCGCCGTTCGTGATGAAGACGAGGTCGTTCTCGGTGAGGTCGATGGCCTCCTTCTTGCCGTCGCGGATGACGTCGATGCGCTTAGCCAGCTTGTGCTTGGGGTCAGAGCAGTCGAACTCGACGTTTGCGACCTGCACGCCGTAGTGGAACTGGACGTTGTGGCTCTCAAGGTACTTGACCATCGGGAGGATCATGGACTCGTACTGGTTATACTTCGTGAAGCGCAGCGCCGTGAAATCGGGCAGGCCGCCGATGTGGTGGATATAGCGCTGGATATAGAGCTTCATCTCGAGTGCGCTGTGCCAGTTTTCAAAGGCGAACATCGTGCGCCAGTAGAGCCAGAAGGTCGAATCAAAAACTTCCTCGTCGAACACATCCTCGATCGTCTTGTCGTAGAGCTTTTCGTCCGGCGTCATGAAAAGCTTCACGATCTCCAGCGCGCCCTTCTGGCTGAGATTGAATCTACCGTCGGTGTGCGCATCCTCACCGCGATTTTCCGTGGCGCGGCAGAGGGAATAGTTTGGATCCTCACGATTGAGCCAGTAGAATTCATCGAGTACCGACGCATTGTCGATTTCCAGCGACGGAATGCTGCGGAAAAGATCCCAGAGACATTCAAAATGATCCTCCATCTCGCGCCCGCCGCGCATGATGTAGCCGCGGCTCGCGTCGAAGATCCCATCGCAGGCGCCGCCAGCCACATCCATCGCTTCGAGAATATGGATGTTTTCGCCTGGCATCTGTCCGTCGCGCACAAGGAAGCAGGCCGCTGCCAGCGCCGCCAGCCCACTGCCGACAATATACGCGTGCTTGTTTTCCACGCCCTCCGGTTTTTTCGGACGCGCAAAGGCTTCGTAGTTGCCGTTCGTGTAGCGGATGCCCTTGCTGTTTGTCACGTGGCGGCCCAGCTCTGTGTTGCGATATTCCGCCACCGCCGGTGGAAACTTTTCACCAACGGCGCGCTTTTTCGCCAACGCCACCGCTGCGCCAGTCCCGGCAGCGCCCAGTGCCGCCACAGTGATCTTGGAATGTTTGTTCATAATCCATCGTCCTTTCCTTAGTGTGTATCAGTCAGACTATTAACGATGGACCCATCTTAATCCGCTCGGGCATTTTTCGCCATAAACAGAACAGCGCGGATGATAAGAATTTTATCATCCGCGCTGTTTTGTAAAGTTTTATCGGACGGAACGCGCCAGTTTTCTATGATAGAGC
>ERZ826146.751-NODE-751-length-35898-cov-7.771280_pt1 | contig 35898 bp, 32 predicted proteins | sample MGYA00519857_ERZ826146 | MGnify/ENA primary metagenome ERZ826146 (study PRJEB31778, sample SAMEA3449222) | human gut metagenome | biome: human gut; feature: human-associated habitat; material: faeces | place: United Kingdom | collected 2010/2012 ...
TTTTGATTTGATTATAATTTTATTTGATTATTTAGCTTTTTCGGTTTTCTGTTTTATTTAAAAGGTATTCGTATCTCTTATAAGCCAGCCACCTCCCTGCCGAGTGACTCACACTCATCTATTGCATCTGCTCCCGGTGTTCCGTGGCAGATAAGTCCTTCTCCGCCGACGATCTGTGCGCCAGCCTGTTCCATTCTTTCAGCCCATGTACGCATCCATTCGCCGGCTCCCCAGTCATAGGATCCAAACAGGGCAACCTTTTTTCCTGATGCAAATCCTTCCAGTTCAGATACAAACGGTTCTACCGTTCCGTCTTCCAGTTCTTCAGCTCCCATTGCAGGGCATCCAAGTACCCAGACAGCCTGATCTTTTAAATCAGCAGGCGAAATAGTTTCCATCGGTACTACATCAGCACTTTTCCCTGCTGCTGTAATTCCTGCTCCAATTGCCTGTGCCATTGCTTCTGTATTTCCTGTTCCGCTCCAGTATGCTACACAAATATCACTCATTTTTAAATTCTTCCTTTCTTTTTTCTTTCTATCATCTACCAGGTTTTATTCCTTTATGCAGGCTGTATGTCAAATGGCTGTCTCACGCTTCTTGCTGCATGCCACAGATCCTTCCCTGCCTGCATTTCCCTGATAAATTCCTCTTTTACAACGTTGTAGATAGAAAACATTTTTTTGCGTTCTTCTACGTTCTCATACACTTTCCAGTATCCCTGATAAAGGAAATCTTTTCCGTTGTGCTCAATAAACCCTTTCACATCTGCAAGTGGATATCCGAGGAAAATTCCAAGTTCATGTGGAAATTCTGCACTTCCATGCTGATATCCTTCAAATCTCAGATTCATGATCTGAAGCATCTGTGGAAACTCAAATCCCCGATAGCCAAGTGTATCAAGAAATTCGCTGTATTCTTTTTTTTCAAGGATTTCAAGAATCTCTTCTTCTCTGTAGATCAGCCATACTTTTCGGACTCCGCTGTCGCAAAGCATGCTGTATGAAATTCCCATCTCTTTCAGACTTTCCGCAACTTCCTTTTCACTTACATTTTTCAAGGTCAGAATATTGGATGGCTTTACACCGGTCAATACCGGAGCACACTGCCATGCAATTTCCATCTGAGCAGATGTCTGTACATCTTTCTGCATCCAGTTCATGTTGTTTTCCTCTTGTATGAGTTTGTTTAAATTTATTTTAGTTAGCTTTTTCTAACTATTTATAGTCTACTATATTAGTGGGATTTTGTCTATAGGAATTTTTGAAAAGTTTTCTCATTAACCCGTAATTTATGTTTTTACAACATACATTCTATCTGCCCTGGAAATATATCTTACTGTAATTTTGTAATCATTTCTGCAAAAAAAAAGTGTATCAAAGTTTTTCAACCTTGATACACTGTATTTTTATAATTAACAGTCTTCCGCAATCTTATCAATCAGTCTCACTGTATCTTCCCATCCAATACACGGATCCGTAATCGATTTACCGTATACCATATTTCCGCCGATATCCTGTCTTCCTTCTACCAAGTAGCTTTCTACCATTACACCTTTGATCAGTTTTTTCAGCTTTGAATCATAATTTCTTGTGTGCAGTACCTCGCTTACGATTCTGAGCTGTTCTTTGTACTGCTTGTTAGAATTGGAATGATTGGCATCAATGATCGCTGCAGGATTCTTCAAATTCTTCTGCTCATACATATCCAGAAGTCTCTTGCAATCCTCATAATGGTAGTTTGGAATCGTTGTACCATATTTATCCACGCCGCCCCGCAGGATCACATGTGCCAGATCATTCCCACCTGTCGTCACATCTTGCCCACGATAAATGAAACGGTGCGGTCCCTGTGCTGCAACAACAGAATTGAGCATTACCGATAAATCTCCACTTGTCGGATTCTTCATCCCAATCGGGATATCCATTCCGCTCGCAGTCAAACGGTGCTGCTGGTTCTCAACCGAACGCGCACCAATCGCTTCATAAGAAAGAATATCATCCAGATATCTCCAGGTTTCCGGATAAAGCATTTCATCGGCTGCTGTCAGACCCGATTCCTCGATGGCACGCATATGCATCTTACGGATAGCGATCAGACCATGCAGCAGATCCGGTTTCTTCTCCGGATCCGGCTGATGAAGGATCCCTTTGTAACCCTCTCCGGTTGTTCTCGGTTTGTTTGTATAGATTCTCGGAATCAGGATCAGCTTATCTGCCACTTCTTCCTGTACCCTGGACAGACGGTTGATATATTCACAAACTGCCTCTTCGTTATCTGCGGAACAAGGTCCGATGATGACCAGAAACTTATCGGACTCCCCGGTAAATACTTTTCGGATCATCTCATCTCTCTCCGCTTTGATCTGTGCCACTTTCTGTGTCACCGGATAATCAGCTTTGATCTCCGTCGGTGTTGGCAGTTTTTTCAACAGTTGAATACTCATAATAATTTCTCTCCTCTTATTTCCTCGGGTGTGCTTTGGTATAAACATCCCTGATTTTATACACATTCATATTCAGATACATCTGCGTTGTCGATATATCCGAATGTCCCAGCATCTCCTGCACACTTTTTAAGTCTGCTCCGTTCTGGATCAGATGTGCAGCAAACGAATGCCGCAGAGTATGCGGCGTAATATCTTTCTCGATCCCGGCAGTCTGTGCATAGTGTTTCAGTACTTTCCAGAATCCCTGTCTGCTCATCGGTTTTCCCGAACAATTTGTAAAAAGCACTTCGCTTTCCTGCTCCTTCAGGAACCCGTTCCGCACTGTATGCATATATTGCTGTAATGCCTTTTTTGCCTGGCTTCCAAAAGGGATCACCCGCTCACTGTCCGTATCCCGACAATTAATATATCCCATCGCCAGATTCACATCCGACATTTCCAGATGAATCAGTTCACTGACCCGGATTCCGGTGGCATACAACAGTTCCAGCATTGCCCGATCCCGCAATCCTTTCGGCGTCCTGTCCGACGGCTGACGAAGAAGCAGATCCACTTCCTCCACAGACAAAATCTGTGGCATCTTTTTTTCTACCTTGGGCGGATGCAGATGATCTGCCGGATTATTTTCTATGAGATGCTCCTGATACAGATACTGGAAAAACGCACGCATGGAAGCTACGCTTCTCGATACCGTAGACGCTGCAAAATGATTCTTTTCCAGATACAACATATAAGAATTCAGACTGGTTTCCGTGATATCCTGTACCCGGGTAATCTGATGTGCTTCCTGAAAATACTGCATCATTTTCCTCAGATCTCTCTCATAGGACACCACCGTATTGCCGGACATTCTTTTTGTATTATGTAAATAAGATATAAATATTTTTATCTCTGTTTCCATATTTTCCCGTGTCCTCATTGTATAATGATAGAGCAAAAACCTCACCTGTTTTTGCATGTAAATTTATTATAACTGTGTTTTTTCAGAAAAGCAAACCCTTATTTTTCAGATTTATCTCTACATTTCCCAATTTTCATCCAAAACTACAACATATCGAACGCTTAAATCTTATGTCTACCATATCTTGTAAAATATTTTCTCAGCATAATCGTCCCAGAATCCATCTCATCCATACCGGATTAATATATGCTTCAAAAACAACACCTGAAAGACACAGAATCATTGCGATCAAACCGGTCAAAAAATAGATTCTTATTACTTTTACCGGTTTCTTCCAGATATTTCCCCCTTCTTTGTAAATTTTTGTCATCAACAGTGCAACTGCAGGAAAATATACAAAAGCCTGTGGAAATAAAGAACCTGCAAAAATCAGGAATCCCTCCAGTCCAAGTTCCAGAATCAAAAGGCTTCCCACCGCACCTGCAAGAAATCCCATCCAGGCTGCCGCTGCCACCACAATAAAGTGCGCGGCACCTGTAAGTCCCGTCAGTATAAAAAACAAAACTGCAAATATTCTGTTTTCCAGAAGATAACAGAAATATTCTGTTGATTTTCCTTCTTTCTTTTTAATCTGCGTCAGTGCATACAATTCTAATATCTGATTTTGTCCGTTTCGGCACGGATATGCAAGATTGGCAAACAGGATCCCGCCTGCCATTCCAAGAGCAAAACATCCGGCAAGGAATCCCAGCACTATCCACATCTCCCGCTCCCAGATTCTTTTCATTTTTACCCCTCCTATGTATCCTATGATAGAAAAGACCCGTTTAGTATGATAAGATAGACGTATCGCAACTGTTCGGTTTTTAGTGGAATACTATCTTCCGGATAATTACCAAATAATTTTATCAGCAGGAGGAACTTTATATGAATCAGACATCTCAGCAACCGTCTCTGAAAGAAAAGCAGTCCCACGGTACACGCCTGTTTCCCTGTGCTTATTATCATTTTTGCAATCCCAGTCACCGCCTTCGTGTCCGCCATCACTGGCATGAGGAGGTTGAAATCGTTTATCTTCATCACGGTTCTTTCAAACTGGATATCAATATGGAACCTTACGGAACTGACCGAGAATGTTTTTTATTTATTAACAGCGGAGAACTTCATTCTCTGCGTTCCCTGAGTATGGAATTTGATGAACAGGCAGTTGTTTTCTCACCATCTATGCTCCTTTTCCAGGATTATGACTCGATCGATGAATCCATTTTACTTCCACTGACGCAGAATAAGCTGACATTTCCCCGTTTTCTCGATCAGACCAGCCCCTTTTTTTCTGTCTTCCGTAGCTGTTATCAACAGATCAGTCATATTTTTTCGCAAAGCAAAGAAACTCTGCTCACCGGCGAACAGATTCTTACGGATGATGTCATCTCTCAGCTGCAGATCAAGGCAGGGATACTTCAACTCATCGGGATTCTCATGGAAGCCGGTTTGATGTGCCAGTCGCCCAGAACAGAAAGTCAGAAGATCACAGCCATCAAAACCGTGCTTTCTTATATCACGGATCATTACCATGAAAAACTGTATGTGCAGGATCTGGCTTCCCAGGTAAATATGAACGAGCAGTATTTCTGCCGCTTTTTCAAACGTTCTATCGGGAAAACTCCCATCGATTATATTAACGATTACCGTTTGAATAAGGTCATCCGGCTGTTAGAGACAGGTGATGCACAGATAACAGAAATCTGTCTGGAATGTGGATTCAATAATATGGGGAATTTTCAGCGACTTTTCAAGCGCAAAACCGGAATCACTCCTCTGCAATACCGAAAATTATATCTTTCCAAAAAGTCAGAATAATATACTTTTTAATCAGTTTTTCGATGGTTTTTCTCCTCAGCATTGTCTATAATGTCACTAAATAATTCACAGGCCATACACAAGGAGGATTCTACAATGTTAGAGAAAAAATGGTGGCACGAAAAAGCCGCATATCAGATTTATCCAAAAAGTTTTTACGATACCAATGGCGACGGTATCGGTGATCTGAAAGGTGTGATCAGCAAACTGGATTATCTTAAAGATCTGGGAATCGATATTATCTGGCTCTCCCCGATCTATTGTTCTCCACTGGCAGATCAGGGATATGATATCTCCGATTATTATGATATCGATCCAAGATTTGGAACCATGGAGGATATGGACGAACTGTTAAAAGAAGCAAAATCCCGTAATATGTATATCGTTATGGATCTGGTTGTCAACCACTGTTCCGACGAACACGAATGGTTTAAAAAAGCCTGCGAAGATCCGGACGGCGAATACGGTAAATATTTTTATATTGCAGATGCCAAGGATTACAAATTACCAAACAACTGGCGTTCTTATTTCGGCGGTCCTGTATGGGATCTTCTGCCGGGACACACCGACAAATATTACATGCATGTCTTTCACAAAAAACAGCCGGATCTGAACTGGGAGAATCCCAAACTCCGGGAAGAAATATACAAAATGATCAACTGGTGGCTGGATCGCGGTGTAGCCGGCTTCCGTATCGATGCAATCATGAACATTAAAAAGCCGAATATTTATACCAGCTATCCTGCAGACCGTGATGACGGGCTGGCAAGCATCGATAACATGCTTCATGATGCGGAAGGTATCGATGACTTTCTGCATGAGATGAAAACAGAAACATTCGAAAAACATCAAGCATTTACTGTAGGTGAAGTATTTACCGATCGCCCGGATGCTCTGGAAGCATTTATCGGAAACAATGGTCACTTCTCTTCCATGTTTGATTTTGCCGAAACCATCGCCGGCAAATCCGATGACGGATGGTACAAATGCAAACCGGTTGTATGGGGTGAGGAATACAAAAAAGCTGCTTTCGGTACCCAGAAACGCCTGGGGGATATCGGATTCATCTCCAATATCATCGAAAATCATGATGAGCCTCGCGGTGTCAGCCACTATATCCCGGAAGCAGACGTCAGCGACACCAGTAAGAAAATGCTTGCCGCTGTCAACGTTATGCTCCGCGGACTGCCTTTCATCTATCAGGGACAGGAACTTGGTATGACAAATGTTGTTTTCCACTCCATAGATGAAATTGATGACTGCAGCACCCTCGACGCACTGGACGCCGGACTGACTCCGGAATCCGCTTTCAAAGCTGTTGTTCCTTATAGCCGTGACAATGCCCGTACTCCATTCCAGTGGGATGCAACTGCTAACGCAGGATTTACCACAGGAACCCCATGGCTGAAAGTGAATCCGAATTATACCGATATCAATGCCGCTGAACAGGCGAATCGCCCGGATTCCATGTATCACTGGTACAAAGAGCTGATCGCCCTCCGCAAGAATCCGGAATACAAAGATGTGGTTGTATACGGCGAATTTGTCCCATACAAAGAAGAACAGACCAATCTGATGGCTTATTACAGAAAAGGCACAGACAGAACTCTGCTGGTAGTTGCCAATTATCAGCACGATGCTCAGGACGTTGTTCTTCCTGGAACTTACAAAAAAGTGCTGATGAACAATCTGGACACACTGGATCTTAACGGAGATATCCTTCATATGCCAGGTTATCAGGCAGTAATTTTCGAGATGTGATGATTCCGATACGTTCTGCGCAGATCGTAATGTAAACCAGGAACCGATACTGTTACATTTTCAAAACTGACGGGAAAACAGTTTTCTGTTTCATTCCCGTCAGTTTTTGTATCAAACAGTTACCTGTCTGCCGAATAATCATCGCCCTTTATCATTCTCTTTCTGATATGCTTGATATAATCCCACAGACCTGCCTTTTTTACAGATTTTGCAGCCACTATATCCGTTTTGCCAATCACCTTTCCATCCAGCAAATACTGTGCTTCGCCAACGATATCTCCTTTTTTTACCGGTGCTTGCAGATTCTTCATATACACAATCTTCTTTTCTATCTGCGAAAGATTTTTCCCTTCTGTATCCAGATACCGGAATTCTCCTGTATACCGGCATGACACCTCCGCTTTCACGCCTCCTTTTATAGGTACCGGATCCGGATTTTTCCTGTTTTCATCCAGATAAAGATTACACTTTCCAAATCCATAATCAAGCAAGGCTGCCGCATCTTTAAATCGCACCTTGGCATCCGGCGCACCCATGACTACCGCAAGCAACGTCATCTCTCCCCTCTGTGCAACTGCTGATACACAATATTTTGCCACACTGGTACTTCCGGTTTTCAGACCAACGCACCCTTCATAACTGCGAATCAGCTTATTGGTATTGGTCAGGCAGAATTCTTTCTCTCCCTGTGCCGTTCTGTGGATAATATTTTCCATCCAGATAGAGGAATACTCAAGGATACGGGGAAAGCGGGTAATCAGTTCTCTCGAGACAATTGCGACATCAGAAGCCGTGGTATAATGTTCCTCGGAATCTGTAAGTCCGCAACAGTCCTCAAACTGTGTATGTATCATGCCAAGTTCTCCGGCTTTTTCATTCATTCTTTTGACAAATTCTTCCTCGCTTCCCGCAAGATGTTCTGCCATTACCACGGATGCATCATTTCCCGATGCAACTACGATACATTTGATCAGGGTCTCCACTGTCTGTTTTTCTCCCTCTTCCAGAAAAACCTGAGATCCCCCCATGCTTTTTGCATAGGCACTGGTTACCGCCTCTTCCTCCAGCGTGATCTGTCCGTCTTCCAGTGCTTCAAAAATCAGAAGCAGAGTCATGATTTTGGTAATGCTTGCCGGACTTCGCTGTTCTTCTCCGTTTTTTTCGTATAAAACAGTTCCTGTAGATGGTTCCATAAGTACCGCTCCCGGTGCGCTGATCTCCGGCGCCGGCTGTACAGCACCCTGGATTTTCACCGGACAGATTTCAGCCGTTATCAGCATCAGAAGTAATACCCATGTGACAATTCTTTTCTTCATCATCTTTGCCCGTTTCGGATCTTTGTTTCACTATATGCCGGAACATCTGCTTTTTGCACGGGAATATGAACAGTAACCTGTTCTTTACTTTTTTTATACAATTTGCTTGAGATTTTCTTGCCACTTTCTTTCTTTTTGTGTATAATAATTATATTTATATGTCAGCTAAAGAAAATCAACAACTGTTCAGTACCCTAGAGCGTGTTTGAAAAAGGCTTTCTGCAAGATGTGCGTCACAATTTGTGGGAGATTTTGTCCGGATGAGGGCGCCGTAGCGGGCTACGGCAACTGAATTCGGGTAAAATATACCGCAAAGTGGGGCGTGCAGATTACGGGAATGATTTTTCAAACACGCTCTAACCTTCAGTTCCTGCAATATCTGCCCCATATAAAATTATCCGTAATCGGTAAATAAAACATCCTCTACATTCGAAAAAGCTTCCAGTTCTCTCCCATCTGCACAGCCAGATATACGATCTCAAAGATCACAGCTACAGATCCAAGCTTAAAAAGCAGGGAATCCACAAAGCCTCCTGCCTTACAGAAATCCAGCGCAATGCCTCCCGGCAGCGGATACAGGATCCGTACCCGTTTCCGGTTAAAGCAGTCCAGCACCAGATGTGATGCGAATCCAACCACAAAATAAAGGACCAGCTTCACGGACACCATGGATATGGCTGCACTTAAAATGGCCATAGCCATGATCGAATGCATAAATGACCGGTGCGGCTGATTTTTTCCAAAGGCGCAGACTGCAATAAAAATAATAACTCCCATGGCAACCGGCGCCATAGACTGGTTATTGCGGATCTTTTCCCAGATAGAAAAATCATAAAAATAATTCAATGCGATCTCTGCTGCTACAAGCAGTACCGCGATCAGTGTGATCCGGTCCGCATCCTTATGGGATTTGGAGGTTCCTACATCAATGTCGCTGATCAATGCTCCAAGCATTCCTGTTCCTGCCGCAAGTACCAGACCGGAAACCGTAGAGGGCTGTGTAACTGCCAGCACTGTTCCGAGTCCGACTGCCGCGTGTGTTTTTCCTGTCATAATTCTCCCCTTATTGTAAAAAATCTTCCGTTATTCAGGATTATCCACTGCTACAGATCAGACACTCTCTTCTGATCTTCTGCATATATAAATGTATCACTTTATCATTTACCGCAGATCTGAAAATACAATAAGGCAGCTGTCAGCCTTACCTTTTACTGACAGCTGCCTCCACGAAACAGCATTATATCACATAAAAAATCACGATTCTATCTAAAATCTTTCTACTTTCTTTCACGTCCCGTTTAAATGGAATATGTCTCTTGGATCTCTCTTTTAATCAGACCAGTTCATACGTCCGTAGCGAAGTGCAATACCTTGGATCTCTTTCTGAAGCTTCACAGTCAGCTCCCTTTTGCGGATCCTCCACTTCCAGTTCTTTCCTACTGTGGAAGGCTGGTTCATTCTGCAGCTGTTATCCAGGCCCATATAATCCTGCATAGGGATCACACAGAGCTTTGCACTGCTTCTCATAACCAGGCTGATAAAGCATTTATGCAGCTCTTTATCCGGTGTATAGTTATCACAGAGATAATCCCTGGCAAGCTTACGCTCTTTTGCCATAATGCTCTTCCACCATCCGGCGATGGTCTCATTATCATGGGTTCCTGTGTATGCCACACTGTTCTCCGGATAGTTGTGTGGAAGATAATCGTTGGCACAACCGGAATCTCTGGAATCAAACGCAAACTCCAGGACCTTCATTCCCGGGAATCCACTGTCATGGACAAGCTGACGCACAGAATCTGTCACATAGCCAAGATCCTCCGCAATAACTTGCTTCCAGCCAAGGGCCTGCTCCACTTTACGGAACAGATCGATCCCGGGACCTTTTTCCCAGTGACCGCCAATGGCATTTTCTGCACCGTATGGAATGGAAAAATACTCGTCAAAGCCACGGAAATGATCGATCCTTACCACGTCATAAAGGCGGAATACGGAGCTCAGTCTGGAAATCCACCACTGATATCCTGTATTTCTGTGATAATCCCAGCGATACAGCGGATTTCCCCATAACTGACCGGTTGCAGAAAATCCATCCGGAGGGCATCCTGCTACTGCCAGCGGTACATTGTCCTGATCCAGCTGGAACAACTCCGGATGTGCCCATGCATCAGCACTGTCCATTGCAACATAAATCGGAATATCTCCAATGATCTGGATTCCTTTTGAATTTGCATAGGATTTCAGTTTCATCCACTGCTCATAAAACTTAAACTGCATATACTGCTGGAATTCAATATCAAAATAGAGTTCTTCACGATAATAATCCATGGCATTGTTCCAGCGGAGTCTGATATCCTCAGCCCATTTGGTCCATTCTACACCTTCGAAACGGTCTTTTACTGCCATAAACAGAGCATAATCTGACAGCCACCAGCTGTTCTCTGCTACGAATTTCTGATAGTCAGGATTCTTGCTGATATCACTGTTCTCGTATGCTTTTCTCAGAAGAGGATAACGGCCTTTGTAGATTTTTTCATAATCTACCTCATCAGGCTTCTTTCCCCAGTTAACTTTCTCGCAGTCTTTCTTATCAAGAACTCCTTCTTCCACAAGTGTATCCAGATCAATAAAATATGGATTACCTGCAAATGTAGAGAAAGACTGATATGGAGAATCTCCATAGCTGGTCGGTCCCAATGGCAGAATCTGCCAGTAAGTCTGTCCGGCTTCCTTTAACCAGTCTACAAATTCATATGCACTTTTGGAAAAACATCCGATGCCATAGTCTGATGGAAGACTGCTGATCGGCATTAATATTCCTGCTGCTCTTTTTCCCATGATTCTTGTCTCCTTCGTGATTTTTCACTCTTACCGCTTATATTTCTCCAATTGATCCACAATCTGGTATCAACGTTGCTATAAGCAGCATTTTATATACCTTATGCGCAATTGTTTTTTTTATTATACTTATTTTTTGTGCAAATTGCAATATAGTTTTCGTAACAACTTTTTTTTCGTGAAAATCACCAGTTATTGTTCTCTCCATGGCCATCCGCATGATTCGTAATGTACTGAATTTGTGCTAATTCGACTGGTAGTTTCTTTTTCTCCAGTTTTGTTGTATTCATTTCAAAAACCTCCCTCTTGATAAATCATTTCTATGATTTACAGCAATTCCATCATAACATGGCGCCACATAAAACACTATCTGTGTTTTCCGGTGTCTTTCATTCCAGATTGCCTGCGGCAATGGAATTTTGGCTTGTATGTCTCGGGATTTTGGCATATTCATGCCAAAACACCTCGCGGAATAGTGGTGTGTGAACAGTAACTCCGTACTTGTTAAGGAAGTAATAATCTCATTTTCTTCATTGCGTTTTTTTGCACAATACAATATAATAATTTCAGAGTTTATTTATGCAAAAAGACGAAAGGATGTACATATGAAACACAAAAAAGACTGGTATAAAGATCTGGTGATCTACCAGATTTACCCAAGAAGTTTTAAAGATGGCAACAATGATGGAATCGGTGATCTGAAGGGAATGATTGAGAAGCTAGATTATCTGAAGGAGCTTGGCATCAATGCAGTATGGATGTCTCCTGTCTATGCTTCTCCGAATGTGGATAACGGTTACGATATTTCTGATTACTTCGCGATCATGGAAGAATTCGGAACTATGGAAGACTGGGATGCTTTCCGCGACGGTGCGCATGAACGAGGTATCGCCATTATCATGGATCTGGTTCTGAACCATTCTTCAGATAAACATAAATGGTTCCGGGAATCAAAGAAATCCCGCAATAATCCTTACAGTGATTACTATATCTGGCGTGATCCTGCACCGGACGGAGGCGCACCCAACTGCTGGATGTCCGTATTTGGCGGAAGCGCCTGGGAATATGTTCCGGAACGTGGACAATACTATCTCCATTTCTTTGCCAAAGAACAGCCGGATCTGAACTGGGATAATCCGGAAACTAAAGAGAAAATTTTTGATATTATCCGTTTCTGGAATGAGAAAGGTGTTGACGGATATCGCATTGATGCCATCAGTTATCTTGACAAAGGACTGGACGGACGTGCAGATATGAATGAACCCATTGGTACTGTAGCGTGTGTAAATCTGGAGGGAACCCACCGCTACATCCGTGAAATGGTTGCAGAAACAATGACTCCCGACAATCTGATGAGTGTAGGAGAAGTTAATATCAACAATGAGCAGGATGCCATCAACTATTCCAGCGCAGCAAGCAAAGAATTTAACATGGCCATTCCATTTGTCCCTCCGATTGTTGAAATCCAGACATGGTCACCAGAGAAAATGAAACGTGATCTTAAGAAAGATTATGAAATCCTGGAAAAAGACGGATGGTGGGCAAGATTTTTAAGTAATCACGACAAACCGCGTCAGGTTTCCCTTTACGGAAATGACAGAGAATTCTGGTCAGAATCTGCAAAAATGCTGGCATGTTATCTGCACACACTTCCCGGTACCCCCTTTGTTTTCCAGGGCGAAGAATTGGGAATGACCAATGTTGCCTTCCCATCTATCGATGATTACAATGACATTGATACCCGCAATTATTATAAAACCATGATCGAACAGGGAGCTTCTCCTGAAGAAGCACTGGCAGAATCCAGAAGTATCAGCCGTGATAATGCAAGAACGCCTATGCAGTGGAACGACAGTCCAAACGGCGGATTTTCTGAGCATACTCCGTGGCTGGGTGTCAATCCAAACTACAAACTCATTAACGCAGAAAGCCAGATGAATGATGACTCTTCCGTTTTCAGATTCTACCAGAATCTTATCGCACTACGCAAAAAACACCCGATAATGGCTCATGGAGATTTCAAACTCTGCTGCCCGGAAGAGGGACCGGTTATCGCCTACACCAGAAGCTGGCAGAACGAGACATGGCTGGCAGTGCATAATTTCTCTGCATCCATGCAGAAATTCCATTATGGCGCTGAAGATATTGAATTATCGTGCAACACTCCCGTAATCATTTCCAATTACGGAGAAAATGAAGTTGAATACGGAATTGGAACACTTGTACTCAAACCTTACGAAACTGTTGTGTTCCAGTTACATTAAGCAACTTCATCAATACAGACAGTAAAAAGCAGAACCATTGAATCACTATCCCTCAATGGTTCTGCTGCTTTTTTGTATTTGTTTTTCATTTATTTGACTGCCATTACTTTGCATTTCTTTTTGTAAAATGCAATACCGTACTTCAAGTGCTTCTCCATTCTCAGAAACAGTTTTCTTAAAATATTCCATAATCTGTGTCAGAAAAATATTACGTATTTCCATATTAGGAATGGTAAACATGAACGTATTTGTATCTTTTCTTCCAGTCTGTGTGAGATATCCCGTAGTAAAAAGAACACTCCACAGGTTTTCAATCGAAGCATACATATCCTGATATGTCAGTTCCTGATAAATCTCCTTTACAATTGTTTCTCCTGCTATCAGTTTCTCAATTTCCTTTCTGACCGTTCCTTATCAGTCTCCTGAATAAAGCGTTTCACTGCTTCATTACTGCTAGTATTAGACCAGTAATTCTGTGGCTGCGCCATATTGTTTATACGCAATTCATCACAATAATTTATCACATCCCAGGGACAGTAAACCTCTACATTTCCAAACCGATATCCGTCATACCACATTTTTATTTCATCATAATGCTCAGAAAGTTCATAATATTCCAATATATTCTTTTTGGAAGTTTCTTTTTAATTTGTTTCAATAGACACACTTCCCTTTATATTTGATATATTAAACTCTAACTTTCATAAAGTGTAACATATTGTTATTGAATTCGTCTATCAAAATTTCTTTACATTCCATAATGTTTCTATTAATACTGGAGCAAAAATAGAGATTGCCAGCTATTTAATAACCACTGACAATCTCTATTTTTTATTTTATCAATCAGATCACTCTGAAATCTCAACAATTATTCATATAACAGAATGCCACTCTTTAGCAGTTTAACAAGAGAAATCTTTCATCCAATCGGCTCGAAGTCTACAGCTCCATGTTTACACAGTGGGCAGATATAATCTTCCGGAAGTTCATCACCTTCGTAGATATATCCGCAGACTTTACATACAAATCCTTTCTTACCTTCTGTTTCAGGTTTCGGTTTTACATTTTTCTGATAATAGGTGTAGCTCATTGTCTCCTGGTCACTTACCACGCGGGCTTCTGTCACACTGCAGATGAACATTCCGTGAGTTCCCAGATCTACATACTGCTCTACTTTCAGGGACATAAATGCGTTGATATATTTGTCCAGGAATATCAGTCCGTTATCAGAACGATTCACCTTCTGTCCCGCAAATTTATCCACGCTTCTTCCACTCTGGAAACCAAACTGTTCAAACACAGAGAACGGAGCTTCTACAGAGAGACAGTTTACATTCATCACCCCTGTCTGCTTGATAACATGGTGAGAATAATTTGTCTTATTGATATTAACTGCAACGCGGAACGGAGAGTCTGTCAGCTGGGTAACTGTATTAACGATCAGTCCGTTATCCTTTTTACCGTCATTTGATGTCACTACATAGAGACCATAACCAATGCGGAATAATGCTGTCATATCATTTTTATTTGCCAGTTCATCATTCTTTGCAATATATTCCTTACAAAGCTCGGAAGCCATCGCTTCCATCTGATCTCTGTTTTCCTGATTTACTGCGGACATAATCTTCACTGTGGTGTCCAGCCAGTTGATCTTCTTACATTCAGAAAGCATATTTTTCATTACTTTTGCTGCCAGAGGTGCCCAGGAACCGTTTTCAATAAGGCCCACTGTGCGGTTCTGGAAATTATGTTCTGCCAGACGGGTAATAAAGTCATTCATAAACGGATAGATTCCTGCATTATAAGTAGTTGTTGCCAGTACCAGCTTACTGTAGCGGAATGCATCGCTGAGTGCCTGAGACATATCATCTCTTGCCAGATCATAAACAACTACTTTCGGACATCCCTTGCTCTTTAATTTCTCCACAAACTGATTGACTGCTTCTTTGGTATGTCCATATACAGAAGTATATGCAACTACGATTCCTTCTTCCTCCGGTGTGTAAGAGGACCAGGTATCATAGAGGCTGATATAATGTCCCAGATTTTCTGTAAGTACCGGACCATGTAACGGACAGATGATCTGAATATCCAGAGTAGCTGCTACTTTCAGAAGTCTCTGTACCTGTGCGCCATATTTACCAACAATACCGATAAAGTATCTTCTTGCTTCATCATCCCAGTTTTCTTCCACATCCAGAGCACCGAACTTACCAAATCCATCTGCTGAAAAAAGAACTTTATCTGTGCTGTCATAAGTCACCATAACCTCCGGCCAATGTACCATTGGCGCAAATACAAAAGTAAGATTGTGATTTCCCAGACTCAGTGTAGAACCATTCTCTACTTCCAGTTTCTGCCCTTCCAGATCCAGTCCGAAGAAATTCTTGATCATTACAAATGTCTTCGCATTGGCTACTACTGTAGTGCCGGGATATACTTCCAGAAAGTTCGCTACATTTGCTGCATGGTCAGGCTCCATATGCTGAACGATCAGATAGTCCGGCTTACGTCCGCCCAGTGCCTGTTCAAGATTATCCAGCCATTCATGTTTGAAATTGGCATCTACAGTATCCATAACTGCAACCTTGTCATCCAGAATCACATAGGAATTATATGCCATTCCGTTTGGCACTGCATACTGTCCCTCAAACAAATCTACCTGATGGTCATTAACTCCGACATATTTAATGGTATCTGTAATCTTCATATTTCTGCCCTCAATTCTTTCTTTATAGTATATCGTCTGTCCGTTATTATTCAGCAATCTGCTGTCACTCAACGTTAATAAGTTATAGTTGCTATGCATTCTTAATTTGTTTATGTTTTTATATTATACTATTTTAATCTAGTTTTCAAGTCCTTTTGGTAATTTTTTTCATAATGTAGTTATAATCTTATACAATGTCTCCACGCTGTACGGCAGTATTCTCTCATCCAATTGAAATTTCGGATGATGCAGAGGATGATTCTCTCCTGGTATTCCCGCAAGAAATACTGTGAAAAGTCCTCTGGTTTCTCTAAAATATCTGTATGCGTTGTCACCGGAAAGAAACAACTCATCTTCTCCTTCCAGAACAAATTTATCTCCGAATACTTCTGCACCCACTGCCTTTGCTGTCTCTGTAAGTTCCTCATCATTGGCAAACGCATATACCGGATCTTTTGGAAATTCCATACGGATCTGTGTGCCAGTCTGCTTTTCAATTTCCTGCAGATTTCTCTCCAGCTCGTGCTCAAGTGCCATGTAAGTTTCTTCATGAACTGCGCGTATATTTCCGTTTAATACCACATGGTCTGCAATAATATTCGTATATTCACCGCCATGGATCGTACCCGTACCCACAATATATTTTCCTGCATCCGGATGCTGTTTTCCAAAACTTTCATTCAGATCATGAATGGCACTTATCACTTGAGCAGCTGCATAAATTGCATCAATCCCCTTATCCGCTTCACACCAGTGACTGGATTTTCCATGAACATGAATCTGCATACTGTTGATCATGGAAGATGCCTGTCCCTGATGCACTGCCATTCCAAATGTCATGTCCGCTGCGTAATGAAACATCAGAAATGCATCTGCTTTCGGATTCTCTAATGCTCCGGCCTGAAGCATTCTTTTTGCACCTTCACCAATCTCCTCTGCAGGTTCAAAAAGAAACCGGAGTCTGACCGGAAAACTTTCCTGCATTCTTTGCTCTTCTGCCACAATTTTTGCAAGGATCAGTGCTGCTGCCAGGATCATATCGTGACCACAGGCATGCATACATCCCTGATTTACTGATGCATATGGTAGATTTGTCTGCTCCTGTATGGGCAATGCATCCATCTCCGCCCTGAGTACAACCAGTTTCTCCCTGTTTCTCAGAGATGGAAGTTCCGCGATCAATCCTGTAGGTTCTATCGGCACAATCTCATATCCCAGTTTCTCCAGATATTTCCGGATATATGCAGACGTCTCCACTTCCTGAAGTGCCAGCTCCGGATGTTGATGAAAGTAATGTCTCAATGTGATTAATTCTTCCGTATATTTTTCTATATTCATCTGTTTTCCAACCTTTGTTCTCAGGGATTACCATTTTCATCTTCCGACATACTCAAAACCGCATTCGGACGTTCCAGGCAGAACTTCTGTATCTCTTCCAGAAATCTCTGACCGTATTTCTTTAGCTTATTCTCGCCCACACCGGAAACCTCCAGCATTTCTTCTTCATTTGATGGACATTTGATGCACATATCTATCAGCGTCTTATCACTGAACACGATATATGGAGGCATGGCTTCCTCTTTTGCAATTTCCAGACGAAGTTTCCGCAGGGCTTCGAATAAATCGTAACCTGCTGCCGTAAGCGCATCTGTACTGCGTTTTCTGACAGATTTCTGGGGCTTTTTCTTTTTATCCGGTTCTTTTTCCTCGTAAGTACGCATGATCACGTGAGTATTTTCATCTCTTAGCGGAGAAATATCGCCCAGTTTCAGCACACTGTAACGTTCCTGTGTCTGATAGAGATATCCCATCTCAGTCATCTGGCTGATCAGTGCCCTGAGTTCTGCCTCACTGTGATCATTCAATGCTCCATAAGATTTATACTTATCTGCTCCAAGCTCCCTCAACCGGGCTCTCTTAGCCCCCAGCAGAGTACCAAGCACAATTGTCAGTCCATACCTTCCTCTCGTCTCAGCCACACAGTTCACTACCCACTTCGCCTCTCTGGTCATATCTGTCTCATGGTATTCTCTGTGACAATTTCCACAATTATCACAGGGACCGAAGGTCTTTTCACCGAAATACTCCAGAATATAATTTCGCAGACATCCTGTTGTTTTACAATATCCTTCCATGATCTGAAGCCTTCGTATATCCCGCTGACGAATGAGAAATTCATCCTCTTCATCCACATCAGAAAAATCTTTGTTATCCAGAAGCATTCGGTCGATTATAACATCCTGTGCAGAAAACAATAGAACGCACTGGGAATTCTCTCCGTCACGCCCTGCACGTCCTGCCTCCTGATAATAATTCTCCATACTCTGCGGCATATTGTAATGGATCACATATCTCACATTGGATTTATCAATCCCCATTCCAAATGCATTTGTTGCAATAATAACAGGGGTTCTGTCGTAAATGAAATCATCCTGATTCTTTTTTCTGGTTTCATTATTCAGTCCTGCATGATATCTGGTAACAGCAACTCCTTTTTGGAAAAGCAGTTCAAAAAGATTGTCCACATTTTTTCTTGTAGAGCAGTAAATAATCCCGCTCTCTGTTGGATGTCTGTCTATGTAATCCATCACAAAATCGTCTTTTCGCCGGATATTTTCCACGCTGTAATATAAATTCTTTCTATCAAACCCGGTGATCACTACTTTCGGATCTTCCAGATTTAAAGTACAGAGAATGTCGTTCTTTACTTCCTCTGTTGCAGTTGCGGTAAAAGCACTGACGATCGGACGACCGGGAAGATTTTTTACAAAGTCTACGATTTTGACATAGCTTGGTCTGAAATCCTGGCCCCACTGTGAAATACAATGTGCCTCATCCACTGTCACCATGGAAATCTCCACCTGTCTGGCAAATTCCAGAAACTCATAATTTTCCAGACGTTCCGGTGCAACATAAATAATTTTGTATCTTCCTCCTGCTGCCAGGTACAACGCCTTGCTAATCTGACTTTCCGACAGTGAAGAATTGATAAATGCGGCATGTATTCCCGCTTCATTCAAAGCCTTTACCTGATCCTGCATCAGTGAGATCAGAGGAGAAATTACAATCGTAATTCCTGACAGCATCAGTGCCGGTACCTGATAACAGATGGATTTTCCGGCTCCTGTCGGCATGATTGCAAGCACATCCCGGTGTTCCAGAATGGACTCCACAACACTCTCCTGCCCTTCTCTGAAGGTATCATATCCAAAATAAGTCTTTAAGGTTTGTACTGCCTGTCTGTTCACCTGAAGCCTCCCTCTGCATTTTAATCTATTTTAATCTCTTTTTCAGCTCCTGAATCAGTTCGGAATAGTCTCTGTGCTGCATCTTCGGAAATGCCTTGATGATACGCCCCTGACCGACAACGGTATGATTGGTAATAGAACTGGACAGTTCCTCAAACTGAGCCTGAAGCTCCGCTCTTTTTATACGAAGCATTTCGATAGATTTTTCTCGCTGTGCGGCAGTTGCATCACGCAATTCTGCTGCTGCAAGAGTTGCCTGAACCTTTCCTTCTCCCACTTTCTGTGCTGTGCCAATCGTAGTCGTAGCCAGAGTATCACTCAGTTTATCACTTACAATTCTCAAATCTGAACGAACTTTATCCAGTCTGGTAAGCTTTTTATTCAGTCCCTGGATTACTGCTACGGTCACAATAAAATCTGTCAGATACACAGCATACAAAACTGCTATCACAATCCATTCCCAGGTTGCAGGTGTATGTGATGCATGTGACTCTACATACTTCTGGAAAACTTTTACCACCATAACGATAGCCAGTCCCCAGATCAGAGAAAACTCCAGACAAATGTAGCCATGAAAATTGAAGGGTTTATCTGAATAATCCCACCATCTTGCATGGAAACACACATCCAGCAGCCAGCCTGCAACCAGTTCCACCGCAGTTGCCAGAACAATTCCAAACACAAAAATCATTCCATCACTCATCTGACGCCCGCTGCCCTGAATTGTATTGAGCAAAGCAAAAACAGAAAGCACCCCAAATCCATATACCGGGCAGACCGGTCCATTCAGGAAACCTCTGTTTATAACTTTTCCCAACGCTACTGCATGAAAAATAACTTCAACAACCCAGCCGCCAAAAGAATAAATAAGAAAATACAGACATATCTGAAAATACGTCATTCCACAAATCATTCGTTGCTCCTCCTTGCTTTCATCAAACCACTTTTCATATCCCATTATCACAGTTCAAACAGAAAACTTACCCCAGACTGTTTTGTAATGTACTGATCAGTTCCTCTATAACAATTGGTTTGGATAGAAATCCATCCATGCCACATGCCAGTGCTTTCTTTCTGTCTTCGTCAAAAGCATTGGCAGTCATGGCAAGGATCGTAATTCCCGCCAGTGCTGGATCATCCAGTGAACGGATCTGCTCAGTAGCCTCATATCCGTTCATTACAGGCATCTGCACATCCATAAGCACCAGATCATAATCACCTGGTCTTGAATTCTTAACCTTCTCCACAGCCTCTGCTCCATCTTCCGCTGTATCAACCCGAAAACCATATTCACTAAGGAGTGCTACTGCAATTTCACTGTTCAGTTCATTATCTTCCACAAGCAGTATGCGCCTGTCTCTGAAATCTGAATCTGCTGCCGGAAGGATATTATCCTCTGCCTCAGCCTGCTTCTGGCCGATTGCAGCCATCAGAGTCTCTCTGATATCTGACATAAACATAGGCTTGGCACAGAATGCAGTCACCCCTGCTGCCCTGGCTTCCACTTCAATATCTGACCAGTCGTAAGCAGTCAGGATAATGATCGGCGTATCATCACCAAGACTGCGGATCTGACGGGTAACTTCAATGCCGTTCATATCAGGCAGACGCCAGTCAATAATATAAGCGTGGAATGCATCTCCCATTTCCACAGACTGCCGTGCGCGGAGAACAGCCTCCTTACCGGAAAGTGTCCATTCCGAACGCATTCCAACCTTCACAAGCATCTTAGTCACACTGTCACAGGTATTGAAATCATCGTCTACTACCAATGCTTTCAGACCTTCCAGCTCTGCGATTTTCTCTATACGGTGGTTCTCAGGCTGAATCCGCAATGGCAGACGTATAATAAATTCAGTACCTTTGCCCTGTTCTGTCTGAACCTCAATGGTTCCGCCCATCATATCCACGATGTTCTTGGTGATAGCCATGCCCAGTCCTGTACCCTGAGTCCTGCTTACAGTGGAAGTCCGCTCTCTCTCAAAAGGAGAAAAGATCTTCTGTACAAATTTCTGACTCATGCCGATTCCGTTATCCTTTACCCGGACTTCGTACAGTTCACAGCCTCTCTGTGTACCCGGATACTCTCTCAGCCGGACAGAAACGGTTCCGCCTGCAGGAGTAAACTTGATCGCATTGGACAAAAGATTCAGCAGCACCTGATTCAGCCTGGTCTTGTCGCAATAAACATCCTCATTGGTAACATCCATGACATCCATGTAAAGCTCTAACTGTTTCGCATGGATTTGTCCGCTGATAATGGTTTTCAGATCATGAAGAACCTCTGACAGACTGACTTCCGTCTCTTCCAGATGGATTTTCCCGCTCTCAATACGGCTCATATCCAGGATATCATTGATCAGTGAGAGCAGATGATTACTGGAGGAAAGAATCTTACCCAGATAATCCCGAACCCTTTCTTTATCATCAATGTTGCTTACAGCCAGTGTAGTAAAACCAATGATCGCATTCATTGGTGTACGGATATCGTGAGACATATTGGAAAGGAAGGTGCTCTTTGCCTTGTTTGCAGTCTCCGCAGCGCGGACCGCCTCAGAAAGGGCCTGATTCATTTTTCTATCAGAGGTACGATCTGACAGAACCAGGATATATTTCTTTTTTCCGTTTACCTCGCTGCCCATTGCAACGTTATGAAACCAGCGGTGTTCTCCTGTTTTCTGATGAACATATTCAAGATCCCATTCCTGCTGCTCATGAACCTGGATTTCTTCCAGATACTTCTTCTCCGGATCTTCAACGTCCCCGGGATGCAGTTTCCCAAGGACACAAATATCTTTACGAATCTGTTCTACTGTAATTCCCAGCAGTTTTTCCACATTGGGACTGACGTAATCTGCCTGATATGTTTTTGCATCCAGCATCAGGAAAACGTCATCTACATTCATTGACAGCTTTTGAAACAGTTCGTCCCTGTACAGGATCTCCGTATCCTTTCTCTTCAGGTTTACCCTGTTTTTCCGGAGAATAATTTCAATAAAAAGACCGGCAATACACACCGCTACTGCACTTACAAGCAGCATAGTACTACGCTGCAGAGCATTCATACTGGCATTGACGATATCAGCCTGGATAAGTCCCAGAAAGATCCAGTCCTGAGGTTTGGATTTCTCATAGACCAGATAGTAATCCTCTCCTTCCAGATTTATCAGCATTGCATCTGTATGTCCTTCCTTAAACTCTTCTGAAAGTTTAAGGATCTCTTTTTCAGACATATTGGAATGTTCTCTCAGAATCCCAAAGAAATTATACACCTCTCCCCATGCCTCAGAAGAATGATCCACAACAACACGGCCATCCGGATGAACCACATAACTCTGGGCATTTCCATTGAAAGCAGAAATATTCAGCACATTTACGATATCAGAGTTTTCATAGGCAATGGCAATGGCATCATATTCAAAGCCCTGATAACTTCCATGAGGCCTGGGAGTAGCAAAAACAAGGAGCTGGGATTTTCCGGGAACCGTTGCATTGGTTATCACATCATTTCCCTGCCGGATCTCATCTTCAATATTTTCCTGCAATCCCAGATACCCGGTTTCACCTGTTGCCATCTTATAGTTCCCGTTCGCTGACAGGAAATAAAAATCTAAAAAGCCTGCATCTTCCTGTGCTTTCTCTATATACTCACGAATTTCACTTTCATCGGAAGTGTTCTGCAGATATTCCCCCCATATATGGAGATAAGTCAGATTCTTATTTGTCAGCTCACTTAGCATATTATCAGACTGATGAAAAATTTCTGTCAGGTGAGAAACACTTTCCTCATAAACAGTCTTCGATACAAACCCCAAATATTGGAAAACAGTCAAAAGGATTCCAACAAATAGGGCAATAAGAACTGCTGCATTCCATCGTTTTCTCACAACCCGTTTCTTTCTGTTTGTATTATGATTCTTAACATCCATTCTTCTCACCTCAGAGTAATGTAGTCTTCAGGCTCTGCAAGAATGGCATTACCATCTGAAACATATGTTGTCCAGGTATCTTCCACAGAGGTATCCCCTCCATCAAATACAATATTTTCCTCTGCCGGATAAGCTTCCATATATTGTGGTGCTGCAAGGCAGGTCACAGTAAAAGTATCCTTGTCCTGAATCTGTTTTCCATTCTTTGAAACTTTACTCAATGTATAACCATTATCCGTTTCCCTGATTTCTACAGAAATACCACTGAACACAGGCAGAGAGCCACGGTTAAAGGGGATAAAGCCTCCCTGGTAGCCTTCTACGAAGTTTCTGACCGTTTCCTTCAGTTCTGCCCCGCTCATCTCACTGCTGTAAGCGGAAAGCTCGTTTGGCATAATCATGTTGCCTGCCATTTTTTCTGTATAACCGGCCTTCAGTACATTTCCTGTAAAGCTGTTTCCTGTTGCAATCAGCACATCCGTCCCATAAATACCACGCAAAGTGTTTGCCATAACAGAATAGGCTTCATTGCCTCCGCTGGTATGGAAACGATTGGAATAAGTTTTCTTTGAATCCAACACAATATCCTCAGAAGTGGATTTTTCTTCAAGAAGCTGGGAATTAAATGACTGATAAGCCTGCTCTGCATTATATTCTCCTGAGATCATCTTAGACACCACATCCCTGGAAATGGAAAAAAAGTCATTTGACGCAATACGGATATACATATGGTTTTCTTCGATCACAGGTTTCACATCCTTCAGATATTCCGTAAGCCGGAAATCCACATCCTGGCTATAGCTTAACAGATCCTGCCCATCATAAATGATCCGGTTCTGCGCATCCTCTGAAAGCATTGTGTTCAGTACCTTCATTGCTTTCTGCCGACGTGTTTCATCCTTTGTCAGGTCACGGTTTAAAGCTATCTGGAAATATGGTGTAGTCATCAGCCACTTTTCGCCGTTCTGCTGAAAGAATGGCAGGAATGTTGTGTTAATGCCCTGATCCTGGAACATTTTTACACCGGCAGAACTGCCGAAATACATGGCAAGCTTACCACTTTTGTACATCTCAACCACATCATCATAATTCATATCCAGATCATCCTGGCTCAGCCCTGTATCCTGAATAAACTGCTCCATACGTTCAAAAGCCTCCGGCCAGACGGTACTGTCCAGACCTTCTCTCTTTGTATTGTCCGGGTCACTGTAGATGGTACGCCACTTACGTCCATCCCCAGAAGACAGCTCTGATGCAGACAGACCCTGCAGTGTTTCCATACAGGTATAATCATAGTAATAGTCTGCAGTAAACCCACGGATACCCACCTCATCAAATGCCTGGCAGGCAGAAACGAAGCTTTCATAATCCGTTGGAAGAGGAATATCATACTTTTCAAAAAGATCTTTGTTCACTACAAAGCCATGGGCATCTGCACACACAGGAAGCCAGTTTACACTGCCATCCTGATTTTTGAAATTGTTAAGGTAGGTATCATAGACAGCACCTGCAGCATTGGTTGTGGAAAGATCCATCAGACTGTCCTTCAGGGGGCTTGCATCATGGAGGGAAAACCTGCAGCAGGTTATAATATCCGGCAATCCGCCGTTTTCATTCAGAAAACGATAGAAATCCAGATCATTATTGCCTACTACAAATTCAACGTTGATATCCGGAAGCTGTTCCTGGATGTATGGCGCATATTTTTCATACAGCTTTGTGCTCCATAAATACACTGTGATGGTTTCTGCATCTTCTTTTTCCGCACTTTTCCCGCCGCAGCCAGACAGAAGTGATACGGCTGTCACCATCGCCAAAAGCACAGCAAGTATCTTATTCCATTTTTTCTTTTTCATTATAACTTCTCCTGATTATGTTTTACTAACTCATTGATCGCTTTTACTAATAACTTTCCATCAACAGGCTTGGCAATATGTTCATCCATTCCTGCTTCCTTTGCTCTCATTTTGTCCTCAGTGAACGCGTTTGCTGTCATGGCAATGATCGGTATCACTTTTGCATCCTCTCTGTCCAGAGAGCGGATCATCTTTGCTGCTTCATATCCATTCATGACAGGCATCATAATATCCATAAGAATAACATCAAATTCTCCAGGTCTGTTTTTTCTGAATATGTCAACAGCCTTCTGTCCATTCCATGCTTTTGTCACCACAGCGCCTTCATTCTGAAGCACAAATTCTGCAATCTCCATATTCAGCTCATTATCCTCTGTCAGAAGAACATGGAGCCCCTGGATAGAAGTTTCTGTTTTTTCTTCCGTTTCAGTCCTGTCCTTCATATCTGCATCAATCTGGAATGGAATCCGGATCACAAATGTAGTCCCTGTGCCTTCTTTACTTTCAAAGGAAATGGTTCCGCCCATTTTCTCCACCAGTTTTTTTGTAATTGGCATTCCCAGTCCTGTTCCGGCAAATTTTGTGCGACTTCCTGCATGTTCCTGTGCAAATGGTTCAAAAATGCGTTTCTGGAATGCCTCTGTCATTCCAATTCCGGTGTCTCTGCAGACAAATTCCAATGTGGTCATTGCTGTCTGTTTCGATGGGATTTCCCGACAGCTGATATAGACATATCCGTTTTCTTTGTTATATTTCACCGCATTAGACAAAATATTCATCAGAATCCGTTTCACATGCACCGGACTTCCAATAAGATTCCAGTGTGTAACTTCTTTCTCTTCCCAAATGATCCGGATATTCTGCTCCGCAGCCATATGTTCGATCACACCCAGTATTTCCTCAAAAATACTGTTCAGATTAAATGGGATTTCTTCCAGAACCACTTCATCTGACTCCAGCTTGCTCATGTCCAGAACCTCGTTTATCAGTTCCAGCAGCAGATGGGATGTCTTTTTGATCTTTGCCCTGCATTCCGTCTGTTTCTCCATATTGTCTGCATAATGGTCTGCCACATTGATCATGCCGCAGATTCCATTGATCGGTGTCCGGATATCATGGCTCATTCTCTGCAGAAACTCGGTTTTTGCCTCATTGGCTGCTTCTGCTTTTTTTGCTGCTCTCAGAAGTTCTGCTTTATATTTTTCATCTTTTTCCTGTTCCTGTTTCCGGTGTGCCAGATCCGCTCTGTAACCCCAGAAGCAGAATATACCGAATATGAGTAAATAAAGAAAAACGACAGCTGTTACACTTAGTGGCAGGTTACGGAATACTTCCGTATCCGGAAGATAGGCATAAATATAATAATCCCGCTGCTTCAGCATGATTCCGTAACCTCCGGTTCCTTCATTTTTTAAATGAAAAATATGCTGACTGTCTGTATGCTCTTTCATTGCCTGGACAACCTGGTTGCCGGCAGTATCCTGTCCCAGCAGGCTTTCATCGTTGCTGGCAACGATGGTTCCCTTGTCTGCAACAATAATCGTTCCATCCTTCTGAGTGCTATAGCCATTTAAAAGGTTCTGTATTGTCAGGGTATAATTTCTGACAAATTCCGAAGATGTGTAATAATAGATTGCAACCATACCTGGTGCATCTTTTCTGGCACAGGCTGCAATGTCGATACGTGATCCGTCTTCTCGGTCAATCCGTTCCGAATAAGATCTTTCTTCATATCCGGTAAAATCCATGATAATGTCTTTTTGCAGATAATCTGTGATCTCATTGGTCAGAGCCTCATCCATGCTGTATTTGCAGACTGTCTTTCCCTCTGCATCCAACACAAGGATACCATCCACCCAGAGGGTCTGCAGATTTTCTTTCAGAAACTCCTGGCTTAGCCGGCCGCCGTTTTCTGTTTCCATGTCGATATTCGTACTCATCTGTCTGGCGCTTTCAATGGCACGGAGGAGACTTTTAGATTCCGAAGCTTCATTATAATGGGTGTAGGTGGAACACTGCACTTTGACATAGTTTACAGTTTTCACCATCCTGTTCTCTGCTTCCTTTTTCTCTGCCTGAAAAAAGTAATACAGGGAAGCTGCAGTCACACAGATTCCAAGCAGAATGCCGAATATCCAGAATCGTTTTACTTTTATTCTTCTCCTAATATCCAAGATCATCCACCTCCAGATACTTCTGGGGATCATCCAGATATTTTTTAATGATTTTCAGGGATGTGCCATCCTGACGCATTTCTTCCAGCGTCTGATCCATCTGCTCACAGATTCCTCTGTCATCCTCTTTTGCAAAAGCAACACCTATCCCGACCACCATCAGCGGATCTTCCAGGATACGGAAGCTTGCATCATAATCCTTCATGTACTGGACAATGGATTCCTCATGTGCAGCAACTGCATCTACATATCCTTTTCCCAGAAAGGTATAGATCAGTTCCCTGTGCCCAAGACTGATCAGATTGCCCAGTTTGGGGATCCTTTCATCCGTCCGGTTCAGAAAGATGCCTTCCGGTTTGGTTGTGGACTGGACGGCAAGGTTCTTTCCCTCCAGATCACTTAGTTTATAGATATCACTGCTCTCATTTACAGCAACTACCTGACGGCTTGCTATGTATGGTCCTGCCCAGCGGTAATCGTCAAGGCGTCCTTCCATGGAAAAACAGCCCATAATACAGTCGATTTCTCCGCTTTCTACCAGTTCTTTTTTCTTCTCCCAGTTGATCTGGACAACATCCACCTGATACCCCATTCTTCTGAAAGCTTCTGTAGCCAATTCCACATCAATTCCTGTGGGGATTCCATCTTCATTCAGATAATTGTATGGCGGATAACTGTCACTGCCCAGGGTGATAACGGGCTTTTCTCTTTCTTTTTTGGTGATATTTGTGTTTTTGCACCCTGCCAGGGCAGTTGCTAAAATTCCCACAAGCAGAATGCCTGCAATCACTCTTTTTCCTTTCATCTTTTCTCCATTCCTGCTGTTCTTCTCTATTTTCCCTCAAATTTAACCGAATCAGGTAAGTCCCCTGCGGAGGTTGCGAATATCCGCTTGAAGACACAAAAAAGTTCCTTGTAAAAAATTTTACAGGAACTTTTTCCATAATGCCCATTTAACATTTACCTTTTTTATTACTGAGGCATGATGCAACCGGCTGGCATGGCCAGATTTCAATCTGACTTTAGCTCCTTCTGGCTTTGCGCTCCGGCTTTTCAACCGGTTTGCCAATAAATGCCATAAAAAATTTTTTTTATTATAGCACTCATACTATATCATGTCTATAAGAAAATATGTTACTGTTCACAGCAACACGCTTCGCGGGATATTGCCAGTGAACAGTAACGAAAATATACCTCTTAACATACAAATCCAGCTTCCCATCAAAACTTAAGAGAAATTTACCGGAATGAAACTCCTTCATCAACCGGCCATGATTTTCTAAGTGCCCCATAGGAGATCAGAAAATTCGCAAGCCATCCGGCCGGTACAGCAAACCAGACAAATGCAATTCCATAACGCGGTGCAAAAATCAAGGCAACTGACAGCCGAATGGCAAGGTTTACCATATTGGCAATGAGAAACGGCCGCATAATTCCAAGTCCACGAAGAACTCCATCTGTTGCCATCTTAATACCCATAAAAATAAAGAAATATCCCAGCCATTTCATATAATCCCCGGACACCTGATATGCCAAAGCGGTTCCATCTTTTCCAAGGAATAAGGAAGAAATTGGGGTGTGCAGTGTTTCAATGACTATGAAAGCAAGGACTGCGAAACACAGGTCCAACACCAGTGCAGCATGGTATCCTTTTTTGATACGTTCAATTTTCTTTGCTCCAAGATTCTGGGAAACATAGGGCGAAACCGCATTTCCAATGGATACAAATATCAGTGAAAAAACATTCTCTACTCTCATGGTTGCCGCATAACCTGCCAGCGCCTGTGTACCGAAGGGATTTACAACCGCCTGTACGATCATCATACCAATTGACACTGTGGATTGCTGAAGAACCGATGGTACTGCAATACGAAGCATGGAATGTAACTCCTGCCTGTCAAACCAGTTAAAGCGGCTTTTATATCGACGCATCCGGTTAAAGAAAATCAAAAGCGAAAACACTGCGGAAATCCCCTGCGCAATGAGAGTTGCAAGGGCGGCACCGAACACACCCAGCCCTAAACCTGCCACCATCCAAAGATCCATAACAATATTCAAAACAGAAGAAAATATCAAAAGGCCCAACGGAATCTTCGATTCACCGATGGAATTGAACATCGTTGAAAGAATATTGTACATAAACAGAAACGGAAATCCCACAAAATAAACACGCAGATACAGTACCGCTTCATCCAGTATGTCAGCAGGTGTTTGTAATAAACTCATCATAAAATGAGAAAAAACAAAGCCAAAAACCCCCAGAAGTATACTCAGAATCAGAAAACTGATCAACGATGTTGACACAATTGTTTTCATTTTGCTATAATTCTGAGCTCCAAAATAGCGGCTCACAAGTACACCTGCTCCTACACCGGCTCCCAAAGCCACACAGATAAAAACATTGGTCAAAGCGGCACAGGCTCCAACTGCCGCAAGTGCAGAGGATCCCACGAACTGACCGACGATGATTGAATCAGCCATATTGTATACTTGTTGAAAGAAGCTGCCGAGAATCATGGGCATTGCAAAAACAGTCAGTGCTTTAAGAGGAGCATCTGTGATTAAATATTCATCTTTTGACATTCTCATTTTCCTCCATCAATTCCTGCTTTTTATCCGAAATCACGATTGTATTTTCAAAATGTAAGTTTAAGATTTCGTTACGCAACAATTATATGTAGTTACAGCAAATAAGTCAAGCTACTGTTTACTTTTAGTAATATAAATGATATGATATTTGATATTGAAAAAAGCTGCTATCAGATGGATATTATTTTATATTATTTTACAGGAGGGAACTTATGTACCTGGACGGTTTAGATGAGCTGGATCAGAAGATTATCCGGCTGCTTATAGAAAACGCACGTATCTCTTACTCTGATATCGGTGAAGAAACCGGTATTTCCAGAGTGGCAGTAAAAGCCCGTATCCAGGCTTTGGAGAAAAGAGGCGTAATCGAAGAATATACAACAATTATTAATCCGCAAAAAATCAGTGGGGCTGTATCATGCTATTTTGAAATTGAAACAAAACCGGAGTACCTGGCACAGGTGACAGATATATTGTACAAAAATGATACAGTCACACAGATTTACCGTGTCACAGGAAGAGACAGGCTTCATGTACATGCCATTGCTTCATCAGGTGATGAAATGGAATACTTCCTGCACAATGTCATTGATACACTGCCTGGCATTATCAGCTGCAGTTGCAATATGATCTTATCACGCATTAAAGATATTAAAGGATTACGGCTATAAAAGTCAGAAGCTGCAACCAACCTTGATCCATACAGTCATATCACCCTGCCAAAGTGAATTAAATATAACGCTCTTAGCCACTTTTTGACTTCAACAGTTTGCTCTTCCTGAAACGCCTCGCAGCTTTTCAAAATAACAATAAAATGCCCATCTCTTCTTACATGAAAGAATACCGTATGAAGTCGGCATCAAATATGCTGTTGCAGGAAGATAAATCTATTTCGGAAATTGCCGCCACTGTGGGATATAAAAGCCAAAGTAAATTTACATCGGCTTTCCGAGATATATTTCAGATATTACCTACTGCATATCAGAAACTATATCGTAATCAATAATTTTAATGCAAAACTGCACCCACAATATCCCTGAGTGCAGTTTTGTATCAATCAATATTCTAATGTTTCTCCATCAAGTGGAATATCAAGAACAAGTATCCTATACAAATGCACTTTCCTCTTTTGCTTTCCGCAAATCTTTTAACACTGTTCCTATATCTCCCAAAATAGCAATCCCCTTATCTTCAATGAATTCCGGCAAAAACTGATATTCTGAATTTACGGAGATATAATATGCATCTTTCAAGCTGTTTGTCAGTTCCCAAAACGGTTCCTGTATAAACATCGGTGTCATGCGCCCTACTCCAAGTTCTATCAAGAGAATTTTTCTATCTTTGTTCTTTTGAATGTATTTTGAGATTTTCTCATATTCTTCTTCGTATTTTTTCCCTTGCAGAAAATTCCCATATCCTCTTACCCACGGAAACATTTCCGCACCACAATGAGGGCAGCGAGGAATCAGTTCATCCGGCACCATTGTCCCCTCTCCCATAGCCGCAATCATATCTGCCACAGGTTGTACGGCATCCCATGTTTCATCCTGACAGCACTGGGAACACTGGAAGAAACGATGATCTCCCTGAATCTCACTGACCTTTTCTTCCGGATAAATCTTTACAAACTGTGTATCCTGATTAGTCGTTAAGATATGAAAGTCCTTTCCCTGCAAGATTCTATCCAAATCCAGATATGGCTCTCTGATAGGGGCATTTTGTGTAGTATTTAAAAAGGTTGCCACATATCCCCAGTGTTCATTTCTTGTAGAAAACCGATGCATCATGCCGCTAAAAGCACCTTTGAATCCATACTTATCTGCAAATTTTCCAAAATGCTCACGAAAAGAAGGGGTATCACTATAATAAAAGTCACCACCTCCAGCCGCTGATAAACCGGATGCTCCGCCTACTATGATACACTCTGCCTCCTGCACTCTGCGAACAAATTCCTGAATCTGTTCCTCATAAGGAAGTGGTTTTTGTTTGCTCAACACTACAGCAGTACCGCCGGATGCATAGGTACTATAGTGTCTGGAATAGTTCATTTGTGTTTTCATTACCAAATTTTCATAACAGCTCATTTTTTTCATTCTCCTATCTCACAACTGTAATATCTTTAACCACCTTACTTAGTCTATCCTTCCCTTTCTGATTTCCTTTAACGCTACCGTAAGATTACCATCCACACCGATGGATTTTTCTTTGATTTCCTCTGGAATGTAAATTTCGCCCTTGTTAAATGTGATATATCTTGCCTGTGGTTCTACTGCTGCAAGCTGCATCAAAGGAGCTTTAATCATCTGATTTCTCCAACCAATGCCAAATTCCAGAATTACCAGCTTCTTTCCATGTAAATTCTGAATAAATTCTTGATAGCGGGCAGCCTTTTCCTTCCAATTTTTCGTTTCTGTAAACGAGGACATCTCACCCCAATTTACTTCCATATCTCCACCGCATTTTGGACATTTCGGCAGTAACTCTTTGGGTACTCTTCCGTTTACTTCCTCTTCTGTCATGGCGAGAACTGCTTTTTGATTAGGATAGACCTCGTCATGACATCTGTTCTTGCACCGCATCTGGGTTAATTTCCCTTCCATTTCAAAAACACGGTCTGACTCAAAACCTGCCGGCACAAAATGATCCTCCGCATTGGAAGTTACTACGAAATATTCTTTATCCTTTACTAGTGCATAGATGTTTTTCATAATCTCACTCGGCTCATCCTGCATAGCTTTTGCCTTAACAAGTCTGCTTACAAACGCCCACCTTTCTTCTACCTTCATTGGTACTGAAAATCCGTGTAAAACGCAACGCAGTCCGTATTTTTCTCTGAAATCTCCCATATTTTCCTGAAACCATGCGTCATCTGCAAAAATATTATATCCCTCTGCGATAGACAAACCATTACTGGCTCCAATCAAAATACCATCTGCTTCTTTGATGATTTGACTTATCTCTTGATATACATTCATCTTCATCACATTTCCTTTCCCGCTATGTTTTCTTTTAAATCCCGCAGGGTTTCTGCCAAATCTCCTGCTATATAAATGCCTTTGTCTTTTATATGCTCTGGAGCTGAGGATTTCTTCTGATTCAGACAGGCATAAAACACCTTTTCATTTTTGTATGTCATTTCCCAAAAAGGAAGTTTAATAATACTGGGTGTCATCTCACCAACCCCCAGCTCCAGCAGTACAACATTCTTATCTGTTCCATTCATGAGATATTTTTTTAGGAAATTCTCATATCGCCTTACACCTTCCCTCCAGTCTTTTCCCTCCAAAAATGTATCATCCCTTACCCAGGGAACCATGATTCTCCCGCACTCATTACATCTTGGCAGAAGCTCGGAAGTAACACGCAGCTCCCGGATATTTTCGTTCATCCTGCGAATCATTTCTACATTGGAATAAATTTGGTCATGGCAAGGCTGACTGCATTGAACATAGCCGCTGTTACCTTGATAATCGCAAATCCTTTCTTTCTTAAAAATCCGTTCAAACTGCATATCTATATTGGTTGTTAAAACAAAGACTTCTTTTTCCGCCACAATATCACGCAGGTCATAGTATGGCTGTCCTGTAGGTGCATCCCACATACTTTGTATGTAACGTGCATAATATGCCCACTGTTGTTCCGGCGATGAATAACAGTAGTAAAAACCGTCAAAAGGAGATTTCAGTCCATACCACTCCTTGAAATCTTGTAAACATTCCTCCATATAGGGTAGCCAATGATAATGGTTATATCCCGCCGCACTGGAAAGACCAGAACCACCGCCTATTAAAACGGCATCTGCCTGACGGATTTTTTCTGCCAGAAAACTGACTTGTTCCTCCTTTTGCATACACCACTTTATCTCCTTTTTTATATCAGATTCCACACTTTTTATTTTGCTTGACTTTTATTTTTTTACTTGTTAAAATTAAATTTACATCAAGCATTAAAATCATATTATCATGTAAGTTTAAAAATTGCAAGAAGAAAATTCGAGGTGACAAATGAAATATTCCACAAAGCTTAGTGACACCATTCATATTCTTATATTTATTGCTCTTGGAGATGAAGAACAACTCTCCAGCACAAAAATTGCAGAAAGTATCAAGACAAACCCGGCTTATGTCAGACAGCTTATGGCAACCCTGAAAAATGCAGGCATTGTTGTCAACACACAAGGTCATGCGAATGCCGCTCTTGCAAAATCGGCAGATAAAATCAATATGTATGACATCTACCGAGCCGTAGAGGGCGATAAGCCGCTGCTTCACCTGGACACAGATACCAATCCGGATTGTGGAATCGGTATCAACATTCAATTCGCTATTGGGGACTTCTATCATGAAATTCAAAATATGGTAGATGAAAAAATGAAATCCATTACATTGCAGGATATTATTGATCGGTATTATTTTAAAATCAGGAAAGTTAAAAACCTTTAAAATTGAATGTGTCATCGGTATCACTGATGATGACAAACATGGCTGTTCTCTGATCGCCGATCATATCCAGTTCCATTTCGTCATACGACATGCTTTCTCGAAGCTCCTGAATATCAAATGGTTTTTCAAAAAAGGCAAAAAAATAGAACGTATAGTTAATTTCCATACGCTCTATCTCACATTTCATATTAAATTTTTGAATTCTACAAACTTGAAATTATTTAATTCTCTGTGTACCTAATTGTAATTGTTCAACTGCTATTTTTGCTTTATTGTCATCTTCCTTTTGAAGATTTTCTATTTCCGAACTCCGAATAGCCAAAATGATTTCGTCCCCCACCTGTAAATCATCAAGTGTTATATCTACAACATCTTGTGTATCATAATTACAATAAATCATAGGAATTTGGGAACAATCAATAAGGCAATCATCCCCTAAAACACCTTTTCCTACGGCGGACAAAAACCGCATATCCGAGCTGTTTAAGTCTGCATACCGGTCATTGGCCGCAATACGGTCTTCCATCTCGATAAAGTTATAAAATAAATCTGTTAACTGGTCATTGATAATCTTTGTACACAACTACTTCTCCTGTCTGTCTTAACGGACCTTCTCAGCATCCCACTCCATTACGGATCCGGTCGCTGCATCAATCGTGAATTCGTATTCCGTTCCACCGTAGATGATCTTTCCTTCGTATTCCGGACGTCCGTCATCATAATCAAGCTTCCATTCGTAGAGATCCTTGTCCGTTGCTCCGCTTACACGGTCAAGGGCTGTTTTCTTTGCATCTGCCTCACTGACCGTAACGTTCTTGCTGTCTGCTCCCATCGTTTTTTCTTCATATGCGGAGCTGATGATCTCTCCGGTGTCTGTCGCAATCTCATAGTCATACTTTGCACCGCCTGCATACCATTCAATGTCATATACCTGACGTCCGTCTTCATAGTCAAGCTTTGACTTGGTGATCGTTGCATCCGCTGCCTTCACTCCGGCATGCTCCAGTGCGATCTTCTGTGCTGCTGCTTCATCCACGGTTCCGATACCTGTTGCATTCTGTGCCGGAGCAGGGGCAGCGGGGTCTGCCGTCTCCGTCTGTGTCCCGGAAGCCTGCGCATTCTGTTCTTGGCTGCTCATTTCCATGACAGCTCCTGTCTCTGCATTGATCGTGTAGGCGTAGGCATACTCTCCGGAAGTAAATTCCACCTTATAGCAGGCCACTCCCGCCACCTCACTTAAGGTCGTGGCTGAAATGTCTGCATCTGCCGCTACAATATCCGCTGCTTTTAACGCCGCTTCCTGTGCCTCCTCCATAGGGATCATCTGTGTCTGCTCCTTCGTCTGCTCCTGGCTGCTTTGCTGCGGAATACTGGCTGCCGCATTATCTCTGCATCCGGTCAGGGTCATTGCAAGTGCAAATGCCGCTACGGTAAAAATCCATTTCTTTCTCATATTCTTTCTTATCCTTTCTGCTATTCTTTCTAATTTCGTTTCCATCAATACCTCCGTCCCTGAGTACGGTTGATGTGTCCTCAGAAAGACCATTATTATGTAGCTCCC